>Ga0181582_10002472_pt1 | contig 14621 bp, 17 predicted proteins | sample 071ome_32_FD_132438 | JGI IMG/M metagenome (GOLD analysis project Ga0181582, IMG submission 132438) | Coastal salt marsh microbial communities from the Groves Creek Marsh, Skidaway Island, Georgia - 071405AT metaG (megahit assembly) | ecosystem: Environmental > Aquatic > Marine > Intertidal...
CCCGAGGAGACTCAGCGACACCGTCAAGTCGTACGCGGGAGGCAGGCCGGTCGACGCGTCGACGCACCCCTCCGTCTGGTTCGTCGCCGGCAGCCTGAGCGACCCGTCCGCGGTCGCGCACCTGGGAATGTTCTCAAACACGAATCCGCCTTCCTCGTCCGTCACAGTACGGAGCTCGACGCCCGAGGACGCCACTAGAACCACGTTGCACCCACGCAAGGCGCCAATCCCCGCCGCCACGCCCTTCTCGAGTACGCCACGCGAGACAGCGTCCGACGCCGTGGTCGCGTCCGACGTTGTCGCCTCGGCGCCTTGGATCGTCGGTGGTGGCGCGATGGGCAGCTCGTCCACGGTGGCCCCGGGCGCGACTGGGAGCAGCACCTTGTCTACGACGTGAACAGTCGTCGAGCACACTTGCAGCGTCTGTGATATCGTGGCTGTATCCCCTCGTTTCGACACCAGCGTCGGTGTGGACCCGCTGCCCTGCTGAACTGATATCGTGTACCCTTCCGGATCGTTCAGTCGATCCCCGAGCTCGGTGGTGATGGTCTGACCCTGACTCAACTCGCCGAGGGACAGGGCCTCGTCCGGATGCACATGGTATAGCAGGACAGATATGAGTTTGTCGCCCAGTGCGAGAGCGTCGGGTATCGTCAGACCAAGGTCGCTCAGCATCGTCGTGAAGGCCACGTCAGTCGGAGCAAACACCGTGTTGACTAACGCCGGGTCGGGAATCGCATCGTCCACGTTCGATGCGACCAGAGACAGGAGCGTCAACCCGGCTTGCTGCGCCGCGTCCTGGAACGTCGTGTTGCATTCGACGCTCGGTGCAACGGTCGTCGGCTGGGACGCGATCGGCGAGGTCGCCTGTGGCGTAGCCGCGGCCAGCGAGGGGTCGGGTATCGTGCACACGGTCGTGGTGTTTTGGGGACCGTCTGCGGGAGCCGGGGTCGGAGGGGTCGGAGACAGCACAGTCTCCGATGGGGGCGATGGCGGTCCCCACGGTAGATCCTCCGGGATGGTCACCTTTTCGACGTCAGACAGTTTTCCGGTAGACGCCGGCACGAGCACCGTATTCGTAAAGTACATCTGCGAGTTGCATGCCTGGACCGGCCTGTACGTCTCGGCGACCTGTCCGTTGACGGCCGATCCGAAGTAGTAGGCGGTACGCCCGTCGGGCTTGACCTCCGCCCAGTACTGAATTTCGTATCCCGGCTTGCCTGAGAGGAGGCCGTAGATCGAGGGAGCCGAACCCTTGTTGTCGGAAGTGTACTGTTCAACTTGCTCGGGCGTGATGGCTCCGAGGATCGTGTTGTACAGAGCCGTTGCCGGGAGGTCGTCGCCGAACGAGGCGATACTAGGGATGAACAGCAGGTTTCCGCCGAACAGGCGGAGCCAGCCACCGTTTGTTGGCACGAGAAGCGTGATCGCTATCGAGCTGTCGGGGGCCGGCAGCTTGTCCTGTGCGTGCGTGTGACTGGGGAGTGAGGGCCGCGTGACTTCTGACGCGTCGCGACACATACTTTGTATCCAGACAGCTCGATCGCCTGCTTAAAGATCGATGTGTCCGAGAACACGTTGCCATTGATGGCGACGAGGAAAGACTCAAGCTCACAAGGGGTTTGCGCTCGAATGATCGAGGTGAATTGAACGAACAGAACGAACAGCAGTCCGACGACTCCACTCCGTGGCAGGCGCATTGTGCGGTGGGACACAAGAAGAGTTCTTGTGTCGTCGGAACAATGTTATACCGGTAGAGAGCGAGAGAGAGAGAGAGAATCAAACCAAATCGAACAGCTGGGTGTCCGTTTCGTGTTCCCGACGACATTCAGTCTCATCCGATCCGCTCGGCGGCGAACGCGGCGGTCAGCTCCTCGACGGCTGAGTCCAGCCCGGCGTGGCTCTCCTCAAAGTCATCGTCCTCGTCACTGCAGTTCTCGTCCAGACTCATCAAGATATGCCCCTTCTTCCCCGCCTCGAGGACTTGCCGGAGGTGGTCGATCCCCTCGCTCGAAATTGAATTGTCGTCGAGTCGCAACTCCCGGACGGACGGCAGCGTTACGCAGGCCTTGGCCAAGGCGACAGCGCCGCCGCGCTTGATCATGTTGGTCCGCACGTCGATCACCTCAAGGGCCGGCAGGCCGAGGATGCCCTTCGCGACCTCCAGCGCCCCGTCGTCCTCGAGCTCGTTCTCCGACAGGTCGAGGTGTCGCAAGTTCTTCAGCTTGGACAGCGCGGCCGACAGCTCGGCGGCCCCCTCCGGCGTGCACTCGTTCAATTGGAGCTCGACGTGCTCCACGCTCTCGGCGGAGCGCGCCAGGCTGACCGCCAGCTTCTCGATGCCGGTGTTCTCCATGATCGTGTCGTTCAGGTTCACCCGCTTGATGCCGGGGTGCGCGAGAATGGCCTCTGCGAGCGCGCCCGACACCTCGTGGGTCAGCGGGTTGTCGTGCAGGTCGATCGACAGCAGGTTCTTGCCACACGACGCGAGCGCCTTGGCGATCGCGAGGCCGCCGTCCGCGCCGACCCGGCTCGACGCCATCTTGAAGTCCTCGAGCATGGGACACCGGGATATCACGTTGGCGATCGACGTGGCGCCCTCGCAGCCGCTCATGTTGTTCAGCAGGTGAATCGACCGCAGCTCCGAGCAGTGCACCAGCAGCTCGTCCACGGCCGCGCAGCCGTGCACGGAGCATCCCACATTCTGGAAGGCAATGTGCTTGAGGGCTTTCTGGCCCGTGTACGCCTTGGCGCAGGCGCGGATGCCCTTCTCGCCCAGCGCGTTGTCGCTCAGGTCGAGGCCGTCGAGCTCGGCATCCGCCAGGGCGTCGCTGATGATCGACAGGGCCTTCAACGCTTCGTCTTCGGGCCTTCCTGCGATGATATCAGACATGTCGGCGTGCTTGAGCGTCGCTCTCACGTTGCGAATCGCCTTGGCGGCCACGTGTGCGGCGTCCACGCCAAAGCTCTTCGTGCTGAACTTGATCCTCGACACAGTCGAACCCGCCGCCAACATCGAGGCCAGCTTCTCCTCTGCGATTTCCGCCGTCAAAAACTCCCTCGCACCCGTCAGGTCGAGCGAGTCGAGGTCCATCGGCTGCCCGGCGCCCGCCCCGCCGGCAGCGGGGGCGGCCACGTCCATTTCCAGGTCGCCGTTGACCGCGTCCAGGACCAGCGCGCTCAGCTTCCTAGCATACGCTTTGAGTGTTTCCTGGTGCGGTCGGAAGCCCGTGGTCGTCCTGCTCTCGACGGTGGCGACAGTGTACGACCGTTTTTCCAGCTGGCTCGCCAGCGATTGCAGGTCGGCGACGGCGCTCGGCCTGCCCGCGAAGAAGTGCATGCTGGCCAGGCTGGCCGTGATACGCTCGACCGTGTCCGCGCGCTGTTCCGGCGACAGCTTCCATTCCTGGCCGTCGCCCGTCGTCGCAGACATCTCTGTTCTGTTGAGGTGGGATGATCGAAATGAGAGGAGCCCACGCTGCCCAACAACGCCCGCCAGTCGGCCAGTCACCGCGAGGTTACAATAGATTCGTTATTATTTCGCAACGGAGACGTTGGCAGCGACCTCGCCCGCGAACTTGTAGCCGTACTCAATGCACTTGCCGAGCGCCACGCCGCTGACGTAGTTGCCTCCCAGGAAGAGGCCGTCGAAGCCCTTGGCCTTGAGTGCGTCCTCGGCGGCCTTGACCTGGTCGAGGTGGCCGACGTTGTACTGCGGGATGGCGGTGGGCCAGACGCGGACGGCGACCTTCTTGGGGGCCGGGGCGTCCTTCCTGATGAGCATGTTCCTCAGGTCGACGTCCACCTGGGCGATGATTTCCTCGTCGGTCATGTCCTTGACCTTGCGGTTGAGGGCGCCACCAAAGTAGCACAGCAACAGCACCTCGCCCTTGCCGACGCGCCCCGGGAAGAGCGAGCTGGAGTAGATCGTTCCCAGCGTGGTGATGCCCTGGGTCCTGGGGTGGAGCTGCCCGAACCCGGACAGCTGGCCGTCGGCGTCGAGCCTGTCCTCCCGGATGGCGCTCTCCGGGTAGGTGATGGTGACGGCGCCCACCGGGGGGTAGTCGAAGGACGCGAGGGCATCGGCGGCGGCGGGCACCTCGGCCTTGAAGAGGTCGGCGGCCGTGTAGGCCGGCACGGTCATGGCGACAGTCTTGGACCTGATGACCTTGCTTCCCTCTGGCGTGTCGTACGACAGCTCGAAGAGACCCGTTTCCTTGTTCTTTGTGATGTTGGTGAGCTTCCACGACACCCTGACGTTGTCCTTGAGCTTGTCAGCGATGGCGTTTGGCAGCATCTGCAGTCCCTTCCTGAACGATCCGACGGTCTGTCCCTGCGGCTTGGGCGGGAGTCGCGGGTCCCTCTCCTCGGGCGGGCTGTTTTTCTTGTCCTGCATGAGCTTGAGCACGCCACCGATGATGGAACCGCCCTTGTCTTCGAGGTCGTACACCTTTCCAAAGGCGGCCTTCATCGACAGCTTGGTGGGATCGCCGGCGTAGACGCCCGAGCAGAACGGCTCGATCAGCCTGTAGAACACCTCGTCTCCCAGGTTCCTCCGAACAAACTGCTCCACGCTCTCCTCGAAGTCCGGCATCGGCTTTTTGATTCCGATGGCTCCCAGTCCGGCGCGGATCTTTCCGAACAGGGACATCAGGTCGAAGGTGACGACGTCCGGGCCGGACGGCGTCGGGCGAAGGCGTCCCTCCCAGTAGACGAACCGCGGCGCCTTCGGGTCGCCCAGAACGAGATCTTCCACGCACCCGGCGTCCACGGCGGCCTTGAGCACCGCGTCCGAGGGCTGGAACGAGTTTGGGCCCTCCTCCCACAGCAGCCCCTTGGACTCGTCCGACATGGTTGTGATGTTTCCTCCGACCCGGTCGCGGGCCTCCGTGACCAGGAACGAGCCGACCTCGCCCTTGTGTTCGCAGTCCAGTGCCTGTCAAGAAGGGGGGAGTGAGGAGTGTGGAGTGAGGAGAGAGGAGGGCGGTGCACCGAAACAGGTCGAGGCGTTGCTGCCTTGCCATATCAGGATAGGAGCGAGGCCACACCGCACCGCGTACACGCCGGCGTCGCCCACGTACCAACGCAGTGGTCAACCCACTGATACCTCCTCCCACAATGACAGAGTCCAGGACCGCAGCTTCGTCCACGGGGCCGCTGGTGGGCGCCATCGCGCTCGAGCTCGCAGAAATCCTGCTGGATGCGACGACGCGCCTCGTCACCACGCCCACCCTCCCACTCGGGCGGGTGACATTGTGGCCGATCTTCGCGTTCGCAACGACGCGAGGCGAAGAAGAGCAAGATGCGATCGCAATCATCGTTTTCCTTTGTTTTGTCTGCAGACACATGTGTCGCTGTACAGCGTGTGCACTTTTTCGCGGAAATCTTTCGCGAGAACAAGTCGGATTCGACTTCGACTTCAAGCCCATTAAGGCTTGGGCCTGCCACAAAGTCCAGGTCAACGCGCACGTAGCCTCAGGCTCGCTAGACCCCAAGCTCCAGATAACCTCGATCCTGGCCTTCGCCGCAGGACCCCAAGATGCTGCTCCAGATTACCTCGATCCTGGCCTTCGCCGCCCAGGCGGCGAAGGCCAACATCGTCACGACCGAATTCAACGTGTCGCAGGTGCCAACTGACGTTACCGTTAACACGACATTCCCCCCTTTCGCCAACCTCGGCGGTCCCGTACGTCACAAGTCGCCCGCTCACCCACCTCCAACCACCCGCTCACCCACCCACGCGCTCGCTCCCAGGCCGACCTCACGGGCTCCCTGTACCAACAAGAATCCGGATACATCGGGATGATCTCCCCGTCGGGATTCACCAGCTCGTTGTACCTCGGTGAGTATCGTATCGCACCTCACGCCCAGACTCTCTCTGTCTCACTCGCACTTCGCTCGTTCGCCAGGTGATGGTCAATACATGCTGCAGATGGGACGATATCGTTCCTGGGAGTGCACTGGCGTACCTGGAGAGTATCGTGCCACCGTCATGTGCGTACTTATCCTCCCTCGTCGCCTCTTCCCCGCTCCCCACGCCCGACCCTCGCTCACCCACCCAATCGCGCGACCCGCTTCGCTCGCTCCTTGCCAGCCGTCGCGACATTTATTCGAACGGCACAATTGTCGTCGCCAACAGGTGCGAGAAAGGCAAGGTCGTCGCTCCCGACACCTACTATTGGATCTCATCGACGACAGCCTGCCCTAGTGACGACGAACCGTTCCCAGAATGGTCCCGAACGACGTTCGACACGCAGAACCTGACGTCGCTGCCCAGCCCCGATTTTGGAAATCTCACGTGCAGCCGCGGCTCGCGGCCAGCCGGCTCCGACACCCGCGTGGCTTCCCTCGGGCTGGATCCGGCCTACGAAAACGCCACCGGCGTCTACCAGCTGACGGAATACCCAGTCATCCCACCGCCGTACGACGAGGCAAACTCGAGCGTCGAGCCCGTGGCGTTCGCATATCCGGGCATCACCCCTGCGGTGGACGGGATCTGGGATATCGTTGGTCTCGATGCGTTCCGTACCATCGCGGGCGACGGTACGATGTTCATTGAGCCCTGGGAGTGCGGAGCCGCACCAACATCGACCCGCGGCGCGCACCCAATATCGACTCCCTCGCGCTCGCGCTCACTGGCGCTGCCCACGTCGGGCTGATATCCTCGCAGGTTTTTCGATCGTGTTCTACAACGCATCGACGGTCAGCTTCGATCAGGTGCTGGGCCGCTACGAATCGTACGAGTGCAGTCCAACGGCGTCCGACGGCGGCTATCGCAGCGTGGCGACGCAGTCGAGCTTCAGCCAGTCCGGCCCGGTGTACTTCAAGAGCGCGGGGGGCTGCAGCGCTGCCAGGTTTCTGGACGACGCGGTCGACGAGGTGACGATCACGACCAGCGTAAACACCAATTGCCCGTCAATTGCCGCCGCCGCCGATGGTCGTCTCCAGACGCGCATCGTGCCGCTCCTGGAGGACGCCGTCGAGGGGCGTGGCGGGCCGCTCTGCCGCGCAGGGGGGACGAGCCGTGCTCCGGCGACGCCGACCACTACCGCGGCGGCGGTGGTGGTGGCGATGATCATGGTGGCGATGGGAGAAAACTGATTGATTTTGATTTGAAACGTTGTCCCTTTTCTAACAAAGACCACGTGGCCTATTGCCAAGAACACAACGACCTCCACACACAAAGCTGCGGCAGCGAACCTCAATCGAGGGAGAATGAGAGCAGATGGGGTTGTTCGAACCAGACGACGAGGCCACTAGAACCGTGCGCCCCGCTCTCGCGGCCGCCCCCATCAAGCGACCCGCCCCGAAGCAAGCGCCCACCCTCGTCAAGACCGCCACCAAGCTCCCCACGAAGCCGGTCGTCGGAGCCGCGACGATCGCGAGGACGACCGCGACGTTGACCGCGACGACGACCGCGACGGCATACGACCCGGCCAACCCGAACGATTACGACGAAATGTTCGAACAGAAACGACAGAAACGACAAATGACCGAGAAACGCCTCGAGATCATGCGCGTCGAGCGGGTGAAGACGAGGGCCGCCGCCGCTGCCGCCGCCGACCGGGAAGCCAAACGACAGACGGGCAAGGACAATGTCACGGTCGAGAAGGGACTGCCGCTCGCGCAAAAATTGATGATGAAGATGGGATGGGAGCGGGGCGCGGGACTCGGGAAGTCCAACCAGGGCATCACCGCGCCCCTCACTGTGACCAAGACGTCAGCCCGGGGCGGCACAATCGACGTCGACAAACGTTGAATTTTAACGGCAAATATCATCAACACGCCCAGACCACCGTGAGGTACGTACGTAGTTAGGTTGACACGTACCGACGTCGGTGTGTGCACATTATCATGGCAACTACCCCCGGATACCCACCGTATCCACTTCAGTAGATCGGGCACGACGCGTCGACCTCCCGGCTCCATGCAGCCATGCCTCCGATGACGTCCACGACATTCTCGAGACCGGCCGCCTTCAGGGCCAGCAGCGCCCGCTGCGACTGGTTGCCGCGCCGGCAGATCACCACCATGTCCTCGTAGCCTCCCTCGCGCATCCGCTCCTTTATCCGGTCGATGTCGTCGACGAACGAAGGGGACATCGGTACATTGAAGGCACCCGGAATGCTGCAAATATCGAATTGGTGCGCTGGCCGCACGTCCAGCAGGAACGTGTTCGGCCGTCTCCCGGCGCCGGGGTCCAGGCGCGCGGACAGCTCGCTCACGCGAATGCGCTCCGCGTCGTCCACCAGATGCAGACTGGTGGGCGCGTCCGACGGCGCCTGTCCGGTGAACGCGTTGTAATCGAAACCGGGCAGGCTCTCCTCGGTGATCTCCCTCTCCGGGTCCGCCCCGCACGCCGCACACCCCTCGGTCCTCCCCCGCAGCTTGACGACCATGTACCTGCAGTACAGCGCGTCCATCACGAGCATCTTCTTGGAAAACACGTCCCCGATGCCGCTGAGAACCTTGATCACCTCGAGCGCCTGCATCGTCCCGATGATGCCCGGCACGGGGCCCAACACCCCCGCGTCCGCGCAACGGGCGCAGCTGGCTGCCGGGGGCGGGGTGGGGTAGAGACATCGGTAGCACGGCCCGTCCTCGCCGTGGTGGTACACCGTCAGCTGCCCGTCCGTGCCGATGGCCGCCCCGGACACCAGCGGCCTGCCTGCCACGCAACACGCGTCGCTGATCAGGTACCGCGTCGGCGCGTTGTCCGACGCGTCCAGCACGACATCGTACCGTTTGACGAGCTCGACGGCGTTCGCCGGCGTGAACCCGTCCCGATGCTCCTCGATCTCCGTCGCCGAGTTGAGCGCCAGCAGCGCCGCCTTGGCCGAGGCCGTCTTGTGCGTGCCCACGGACGCCTCGGAATGAATCACCTGGCGATGAATGTTGCTCAGCTCGACGGCGTCTCGGTCGACGATCCCGATGCGACCCACGCCCGCCGCGGCCAGGTACAGCAGGGCGGGGGACCCGAGGCCGCCTGCCCCGACGACGAGCACGGACCCGTTGTGGAGCTTCGAGTGGCACCCGACGCCGAACGACTGCAGTATGATCTGTCTGCTGAAGCGCTCGATGGTGTCTTTGGAGAGCCCGTGGGCGACCGTGTTGTCCCAGGTCGCGGGTGGCGAAGCACGTTGACCGGGCGACGACGACGCACTGTCCTTCGCCGCCGCGCGGCGCTCCAGCTCGGCGAGACGCTCCTTCAGGGCGTCAATCTCCTGTTGAAGATCGGCATCGACGCTCATTGTCGTCGTTCGGAACGATTTGAGTCATTTGGGTATGCGAGTGCTGCCCCTCAGAAACGAAAGGCAAGCACCTCGTACAAGTACACGTACACGCACGATGTCGCTGTGGTTCATGCGCCAGACGTCCAAGATCGCGCGTTCGGTCGCGCGGCGCGGCGTGCAGACGTCCTGCGCGCCCGCTGCGGCGGGCGAATTTCTCGCGAACGCTGCATTCAAGCCGACGAAGGCTGGCGACGTCTGGAGGAAGGCGAGCGTGTCCCCCAAGAACGTGGCGCGCCTCATGAAGGAGCAGGGCATATCGAAGAGCGCAGAAAAGGCCGCGGCACGGGCAGAGGCACCGCCCTCAAGGCCGCCAAAGCCGCCGAAAGGGCACAAGGTCGACCGCCTCAAGGTGGCGCTCGTGGCCGAGCGGGAAGCCAAGCTGGCAGGGATGGACGTGCGAGTAGCAGAGTACCGGAAAAAGAAGCGCGAGGCCGTGATGGGGCAGACGAGCGCAATGGATCGGCTGACCATGACAAAGCTGCAGCTACGTCTCAAGGCGCGCAACACCCAGTAATATTGTCGAGGAGAGAGAGAGAAACGAATGGATCACAAATTTTCAGGATGTAATATGCGTCTATGCGTCTCTGCTGTCTACTACCACGGGATGACCTTGCCGTCAAACGCGTGCCAGGCCCCCCGCAGCTCGCCGTCCCCCTTGCTCTCGAGCACGTTGAGCATGCCGCTGACGCTCTGCTCCGTGGTGATCAGCCCCTGGTTGTTCACCATATCCGTGATGACCCAACCCGGGTGCAGCAGGGTGCTGTTGACGTTGGACGGCTCGAGGTCGATCGACAGCGACTTGCTGATGATGTTCAGCGCGCTCTTGCTAGCCCGGTACGCGTACGAACCCCCGCTCCCGTTGTCATCAACCGACCCCATTTTGGAGGTGATATGGGCCAGCGTCGTTCCCGCTTTCCCTCCCAACACGTTCTTCTTCATGAGCGCCTTGGTCACCATCAGCGGCCCGACCGCGTTGACGTTGAAGACGTGCAGCATCGTCTCCGCCGTCATCTCCCCAAAGCCCACACGCTCCCCGTACACGCCAGCGTTGTTAATGACCACGTCGAGGTGCGGGTACTTGCTCGCCACGGCCTCTGCGAACGCATCGATCGAGGCCTGATTGGCGACGTCGAGCTGATAGACGTCATCGGCGAGGCCCGGGGCCATATCGGAGGGATCGCGGCAGCCTGCGATCACGACATTGTTCTTGGCCTTGAGCTGTCGGCAGAACTCCTTGCCGATTCCCCTGGAGGCGCCCGTGACCAGCGTCACTTTGTTGGCGAGGGCAACCATTCTTTTTCTCTCGCTCTCTCTCTCTCTCGCTCTCTCGTTCTCCCTCGATGTCCCACTCACAGAACGCTCAGAATGCCGCGCTTTGTCAAGCTGCCAGAGCGGGAGACACGCAGACCGTCCTGAAGCTGCTCCAAGAACGGGACGACGGTGTTGGGTGCCATGCAAACCCGAACACGATCGCACACGCTGACACCAACGTCACCGTCGGTATTGAACTCGGCCGACGTGCGCTCGCTCTTCGCGCGCCCAGACTCAACGCTCACTCGCGCTACGCGCTTCTCTCGTTCGCTCGCTCGTTCTCCAGGTTTTGATGCTGGCAGCAGAGCACGGCGACGTCGACATGGTCCACGCGTTGCTCAAGGCCGGCGCGAGCTGGCAGGAACGATCGCTCGACGGCTGCACCCCGGGCGAGTACGCGATGGCCAATCGGGCGGACCGCGGTTGTTTTCAGCTGCTGTTGGAGTGGGCGGTGCAGTGCGAGATGATTCTGGGCCGAGAAACGCTCAAGCAGCGGGAGGAGGAGGAGGCGCGACACGTGGCGTCAAATGACCAGTACCTGGCCTCGACAATTACGTACGCGACAGACGGGGATATCATCGACGACTCGTCGGGGGATGCGGTGATGATGACGTGGGAGACGCCGCTCATGGAGCGGCATGCGGCAGACATCTGCTGGAAGGGGCCGGGCGAGGGCGTCGTGCTCAACATTGGGTTCGGGATGGGCATCGTCGACGCTGCCATTCAGAAGCGAGAACCGAAACGCCACGTCATCATCGAGGCACATCCGGACGTCTACAGGCAGATGCTCCACTTGGGGTGGGACAAGAAGGAGAACGTGACGGTCGTCTTTGGAAGGTGGCAAGACGTGATCGATGACCTGGCGGTTACAACCAAGTTTGACGGTGGGTGCTGCCTCGACCGCCGAGCGCCGAGCGCCGAGCGCCGAGCGCCGAGCGCCGTGCGCCCGCGCGCCCCGACTCTCACTCTCACTCGCGCTACGCGCTTCGTTCGCCAGGAATTTTTTTCGATACATACGGCGAGTACTACGAGGACATGCAGGCACTGCACAAGCGTCTGCCGTCGTTGATGAACGATCGCGGCGTCTATTGTGCGTACTGTACTCGACAATCGACTCGGGCGCTTGAACTCTCACTCGCACTCGCACTCGCGCGACGCTCGTTCACCAGCTTTCTTCAACGGCCTGTCTCCGGATAACATCTTCTTCCACCTCGTCGCCGGCGAGGTGGCCAGGCGGGAGCTCAACGAGCTCGGCTTCTCCGTCAGCTTCCACCCGGTGGACGTGGACACGGTCGACTCGACGACCTGGGACGACGTCGAGCAGCTCGGGAGCGGACGCAAGTACTGGCACTTTCCGAAGTACTATGCGCCCGTTTGCGTCCTCGAGAATACGTCCGACGTGTGACCACGACCACGAGCGGTACCGTGGACGTCAGCCGAGTTCTCTGTGAATCTCCCGTGCAAACTCGAACGACTTGTCAAACGCCCTGATCGATGAGGTAAGGTTCGACTCGTCCACCGCCCGGAACGTCACGTTGATCGTCGCCCCGTCCAGTTTCATCTCCCTGGATACCGTGTTTTCCCGCACCTCCTTCTCAACTTCCATGGCCTCGAAGATGATGGAGGCCTCCTGGGGGCTGTCGCACGTGTACGACTTGTCCCTGCAGAACGCGAGCACGGCGTGCGTGCGTGAGTGTGGTCGTTCGGGTAGGAGGAAGGGAGCACGGGAGTGAAGATGCGGCACAAGGCGTACACGACGTGGGTCTTTTCCGCGGCACCGGGCGCGGACATGAGGCGTCGATGTTGGGTACTGCCACGTGACGGCGAGGGTGCGTGACCAGCGTACGGGCAGCACTCAGGTCGAGTGCCAAAATTGGGGGAATTCAAAACGAATTCAAACTGCGTCCGCCTCCTCTCGTGCTCCACCGCCACAAACCCTCGCGATGAACTGGCTCCAGGATAAAGTAGACGCGCTACAAGACCGCTTTTCGAGTCACTACAACCTACAAGACGACGAGGAGGCCGAATCCACGGGGCTGCTCCAACAACTGAACGACGCCAGCACGCTGAACCGGACACAGCGGCTCCTTGGATTTGGTGTTTGTTTCGCCATGGGGATGCTGCTGTCGTTGGCCTCACAGCTGTTCATCCTCCGGCCGGTCAAGCTGGCGACGACGCTGACGCTCGGCAACCTCCTCTCGATCGGCTCGATGATGTTCCTCATGGGGCCGGCGAAGCAGTGCGAGAATATGATGGATGCGAAGCGGCGAAGTGCGACGTTGGTCTATCTGGGGTCGCTGCTGCTCACGCTGCTCGCGGTGCGTGCTTGGTTGTGGTCGAATGATGTTGGATGGAATGATGTTGGAACTTGCTGCGGCTCTCTCGCTCACTCGCGATTCTCATGTTCCAATGCCAGGCGTTTACGATCAAGTCGAGGCTGCTTTGTTTGCTCTGCATCGCCGTTCAGTACTCGGCGTTGCTGTGGTACAGTCTGAGCTACGTCCCGTACGGTCGCGAGATGCTAATCAGCACGCTGGGCACCGTGCTGCCCGTGGAGTCAATCAAGGAAAAGCTGGGCATCGTCGGCGGGGCAGGAGACGAGCTGTGAGGTATATGTTACTACTACAGGAAGAAAAGAGAAAGGAGACCACCAATCGCCGAGGCCAACACGGACGACGACGACGACGACGAGGACACCTCGTTCTTCGTCGCTCCTTCCGGCGAGGACCGCATGCCGGTCTCGTACTGCTCGTACAGAAAGGGGGCGGCATCGCGATCGATCAGCTGGTAGGCATTTCCCAGGTTGTCAGCGACGACACTCGCCTTGCCGTAGGACGGGACGATCAACATTTCCTCCAGAGTCACATACCCGAAGACGACACCATCCGGCGTCGTGATAGACGGCGTCAGTGGATTCGTCGTCGATACATTGCCGTTCACTGGACTTAAGAGGAGCTGGTCGACTGTGTACTGGTTGTTGATGTCGTTGCCTGGCGAACGAGCGAAGCGTGTAGCGCGAGTGAGAGAGTCAGGGCGTGCGAAGAGCGCACGTCGGTCGAGGTCAATACCCACCGAATGATTGCAACGCATAGATCTCGAGCCGACCATCGGAATCAAACCTCGACAGAGTGTAAACCAGCGACTTTGGATAGTACAAGAACGTGTTCCAGCTGTAGAACGAGCGAAGCGCGTAGCGCGAGTGAGAGTCAGGGCGTGCGAAGAGCAAGCACGTCGGTCGACCGACGTCGAGTTCAATACCTACCGGTAGACGAGGTTCGGATCGTCAAAATTATACGCTCCGCCCGTGCCCGACATGGTAAGCGGGGCGAAATACATCATCGACACTCGAAGATTCTCGTCAGAAGTGAAGGGGTACGTTTTGATCAGGGGAAGATCGCCCAGGTCGTCCTGCGTCGCATAGCACATGATGTTCATGTCCATCATCAAGCGATTGTTGAAGTTCGTGACAGCGGGCGGGTCCTCGGAGACATCAATCGCGCCTTCTTGAATCGTGTTGATTTGCGATCCGATCAGTTCACTGTTCCAAACGTCGTAGAATGGCCTTCCGTCGTCCGTCTTGCTCCCGTTTAAGTACAGAAGCTCGACGAAAGGACTGCCTCGCATGGTTTGGTACAGGTTATTTGGGACTGTGATCTCACATCCAGTGTCCTGAGGAGCGGTCGTCGGTCGGTAGAATGAGAGAGTCAGGGCGAGCGCAGCGACGGTCGTGGAACACGTGTTTCGGTCATCCCACGGGTGTCGATGTCTATGTCGGGTTTCCTACGCGAGCTCAAAGCACGCACCTTTGCGTACTGCTTAAATCTCTCTCCCGCATACGTGTCGATGATGTACTGTTTTTCTTCCTCGGTGAAAACGTGCGGGTCGAACATTTCAGAAGATGCCGCACTTCCGACGACGCGACAGAGGGCTAACAGGCCGATCGCGACGTTCGTCGTAGAACCCATCATCGTAATAATTGTCGGCAAAGCTTTGGTTTGCACCGATCGGAGCCTTGAA
>Ga0181582_10002473_pt1 | contig 14621 bp, 12 predicted proteins | sample 071ome_32_FD_132438 | JGI IMG/M metagenome (GOLD analysis project Ga0181582, IMG submission 132438) | Coastal salt marsh microbial communities from the Groves Creek Marsh, Skidaway Island, Georgia - 071405AT metaG (megahit assembly) | ecosystem: Environmental > Aquatic > Marine > Intertidal...
AAGGTAAAGGCGAATGTCAGATCGTGAACAGCGTCCACAAGCCCTGAACCGGTTTTGCGCTGCACCACAATATTGCCGATATCCCGACCGGTGGCTATTTGCCCGGAATCAAGTGCGGAGTTCTGACCCGGACTCCAGGTAATAACCAGTTCATCTTTTTCAATTCTTCCGCTCTTGCGGATGAGATCAAGGGTCCATGCCTCTTTCCCGACAACAAGGACGTACGCCAGCGGCGCGATACCTTCCGGCGTCTTTCCGCGATAGAGAAAAGGACGGGACGACGAATCATACTTTTCATAAGGATTGACGCCATAGGCGCGCCAGACGCCTTTGGGCGGCACCAGAACATCGCCTTTCGGAAAACGCTTTTTGAAAAGGGCGAACGATTCGACCCGCGCCGGGATCGCCTTTAGTCGCGTGCCGGTCATTTCACCGACAATGGCTTCTCCGATAAATTGTTGCCACCAGCTTTCCGTCTGCCGGTCATACATGACAAGATCCGAATTCCTGAGATTCCCGGTCGTTCCGAAATCGAGAACCCGACCCCCGACACGCCGGTCGAAAACAATCGCGGAATTGCAAAGCGGGCAATAGGTCACCGCGACGGGCACCCCGCCAAACCTGTCATTGACGATTTCGTGCCACATCAGGATGCGTAGCGGATAGGCCCTTCCCTTCCCGTCAATCTTCAGCGTGATCACCGGCTCGGTATCCGCCGGAACATGTTGTTCAGGAATTTCAGAAAGCGGCTTGAACTCCGGATCGTCGATTGCCGGAATCCCGTCCTTGCCCGGCCCGCCGGAAGATATCTCATCAAGCGGAACGGAATGCTTCTTGAAATCCGTCTTTGGCCACGCCGCCTCCCATCCCGTCGCGCCAAAGGCGATATGGGCGGTGGCCACGACCACGAACAAGGCGGCAAAAATCGAAAACCAGCTTTGCCGCGAAAAAAGCGATTTGAGAGATTGAACCATGCCCTCATGATCCGACTTTCGTGGGCATTTAACCAGAAATTCCTGTTCAAATTCCAGTGAGCCCCCCCGGGATCACACAATTGTCGTACTGGTCCTTGAGCATTGAGGTGAAATCGCCGACACTCCCCGCGCGACAAGAAGGCGGGGGCTTATCCATGGCTGATCTTTCCCGAAATCCGGCGATGGCCGGCGGCCCGATTTCGATGAATTCGCTTGGCGAATTGCGGGCATTCGTGGCTGTCGTGGAAACCGGCAGCTTTTCCGCCGCCGCCCAGGCGCTAGACATAAGCCAACCCACCGTTTCCCAGCGTCTGCGATCATTGGAAACGCTGTTCGGGCTTCGCCTTCTGGAACGCCGCAATGGCGTCACACTTACAGACGCGGGACGAGAGATATTTAACCGGGCCCGGTTTCTGATCAGCCAGGCGGATGAACTTGGCGGGCTTGCCCGTGATCTCGGCGAATTGCGGCATGGCCGGCTGGCGATCGGGTTTTCCACACCCAATGTGGCCATGCCCTATATCGCCCGGATTTGCGAGATGAACCCCGGTCTTGCGATCCAGCAGGTAACCGGAAACACCGGTGAGTTACTTGAGTTGATGGAAGATTTCGGGATCGACGTCGCCATCATGACCATGAAGGACGCGCCGGCAAATTTGCGCAGTTTTTGGCTGGAATCCCAGTATCTGGTTGCTGCCGTAAGCCGTGATCATCCATTGGCGGGACGCGACGAAATCACCCTCAGGGAAATCGCTGAAAGTGACCGCGTTCTCCTGCGCGAAAAGGGATCGGTAACCCGCCAGGTTTTTGAAATCTGCTGCGAGATGGCGAATACCGACCCGGAAAACACTATGCAGGTTCCCAGCCGCGAAGCGGCCAAGGAGGCGGCGGCCGCCGGGCTCGGGATCGGCATCGTTTTTGATTCAGAATTCGGCGAGGACGCCAGATTACATCAGATAAAGATCATCGACGCGGCCGCCAGGGGCGAGGTTTATGGGGTCAGCCTGCAAAACACCGTTGGTTTGCCAGTGATCGAGGCGTTCTTCGATATTTGCCGGGAATTGTCTGCGCGCGATCCGGACCATATCCGCCTGGTCGATTAAACCGAAAAAAACGCCCCCCGACCGTTCAGCCCGCGGGTTTTACCCGCCCGCCGGTCGCCGCGCTCTTGATCACCGCTTCCAGCACCGCCGTGCCATGCACCATCTGCTCCGGCGAAACGATATAGGGCGCGCCGCCAGAGGCGGCTTCGGCAAAGGCCTCCAGCTCACCGGTCAATGACGGCATATGCGGGTACGGGCTGTCGGGAAATTCCTGTGTCTCAATCTCTCCACCCCGGCAAATCGTCAGCGTGCGGTGATCGGTGGCCTCGGCCCATGCCTTGGATCCAACAACACGGATTTGCCAGATACGCGGCGAGGAGGCCAGCGATACAAGCGTGCCGGTCATGCCGTCTTCGAACCGCACGACCGACGCGGTCGCGTCATCGATATCGAACGGAATGGCGCGATGGGTGCTGTAGCAATCGACCTCCGCGATACGCCCCCCCATATGGATCATGCAATCCAGCGCGTGAATGCCGAGCGAGGTCATCCCGCCCGCCGGGCTTTCCGCCCGCGAATCGCGCCAGGTCGCGGCGGTGCCGCTGAGATCGGATGACTGGTTACCATCAATATGCAGGAGCGTGCCAAGCTCTCCCTTATCGACCAACGCCTTCATCGCGATGATATTGTCCATAAAACGCCGGTTGTGGCCGAGCGCGATGGTCACCCCCGCGGCCTTGCAGGCATCGACGGCTTGCTGCGCGGATGCCGCATCCAGCGTGAAGGGTTTTTCCGTAAACACATGCTTGCCGGCATTTGCCGCCGCAATGATCTGTTCGGCATGCTGTGTATGCGGCGTCGCCAGAACCACCGCGTCGATATCGGGATCATTGATGATTTCCGAATAATCGTCGCGCAGATCGATCCCGGCTTCCTTGCAGTAATCCTCCGCCTTGGCCTTGGTGCGCGTCACACCGGCGGTAAAGCGGATCTTGTAGCTTGAGCCCTGGACCGAATCCACCAGATACTGGCCCCAGCGTCCGAGACCGATCATCGCCGCGTTGATCATGAAATCCTCCCTCAAACAGTTGGGCGAACTTTACAGTAGGGCGGGTACGGCGGCAAAGGCGGCGGAAGTCCCCCTCGCCTATTGCTCCATCGTCGACGGGGCGAACACCTCATCTAGCGTGACCAGCCGGGGCGTCAGCCCCTGTTCGAAGGAATACCCGCCGAAAGCCGCAGTTTCGGCATGCGCAATTGGTCAGCCTTCGGCTTTTGGCCGCGCCACCACCATGTCGTACCAGGGCTTGGCATCGCGGGTCTTGGCGTCATCAACGTAAAGCGTCTTGAGCTCGGTATATTCGTTCAAGCCTTCCTCGCCGAATTCGCGCCCGACGCCGGATTGCTTGTACCCGCCAAACGGCGAGCGTTCCGACAGCATGTGCCATTCATTGATCCAGATGGTGCCGGAACGCAGCTTTGCCGCCACGTCCTTCGCGGCATCGATATTCTTGCTCCACACCCCGGCGGAGAGTCCGTAGATGGAATCGTTCGCCATGGCGATGGCCTCATCGACGGAGTCGTATTGTAGCACGCCAAGAACCGGGCCGAAGATTTCCTCCCGCGCGATCCGCATATCGTTGGTCACATTGGTAAAGAGCGTCGGCTGAACGAAGCTGCCCTTGTCCAGATCGCCACCGGTCGCGCGCGCGCCGCCGCAGGCCAACGCCGCGCCTTCGCCCTTGCCGATCTCGACATATTCCAGCACCGATTTCATCTGCCCTTCGGAGACCACCGGGCCAAGCTGCGTCGTCGGGTCCAGCGGATCGCCCATCTTCATGGCGTTCAGCTTTTCAACCATCTGTTCGACGAACGCGTCGTGATCGGCCCTGGAGAGCATCAGCCTTGTGCCGGATTCGCAGACCTGCCCCTGATGGTAAAAGCTCGCCCAGATCGACCCGTCGACCGCGATTTCCCAATCGGCATCGTCGAGGATGATATTCGCGCCCTTGCCGCCGCATTCCAGCGTGACTTTTTTCAGCGTGCCGGCCGCGTTGGCCATGATGTCGCGCCCGACCTCGGTGGAGCCGGTAAAGGCCACCTTGTCGACATCCGGATGGGTCGTCATCGCCGCGCCCATGGAGCCGCCGGGACCGGTGATGATGTTGACCACGCCGGGCGGAAACCCGACTTCATCGAACACCCTGGCGAGTTCCAGCGCCATCACCGGCGTGACCGAAGCGGGTTTGAGCACCACGCAATTGCCGGTCGCCAGCGCGGGACCAAGCTTCCAGATCGCCATCATATAGGGAAAGTTCCACGGGATGATCTGGGCGCAGACCCCCATCGGTTCGCGGATGGTATAGTTGAACGACCGCCCCTCTCGCATCATCCCGTCGATTTCCCTGGGTTCCTCGTTGTAATTCGCCGCCATTTCACCGAAATAGGCGAGCTGGCGCGAGGCGAGGAAGGCATCGGCGCCGGTCTTGTTGATGGTGCCGCCGGAATCGAGCGATTCCAGCCGGGCGTAATCCTTCATCCGGTCTTTCAGCAGCGCCGCCGCCTTGCCGATCAGCTCCGACCGTTCGGCGCCGGATATACGCGGCCAGGGGCCTTCGTCAAAGGCCTTGCGCGCCGCCGCGACGGCCTTATCGACATCCGCCGGACCGCCCTGCGGGATGGAGGCGATGGCCTCGCCATTGAAAGGATTGATCGAGTCGTACCGGTCGCCGCTTTCGGCATCGACGAAGTCACCGCCGATATACATCTTGTAGTTTTCCATCACACCATCCGCTGGTCGGGTTTCAGAAGTCACTTTCTGTATAGCGTAGGGCGGAGTGAGGAGCCAGCGGGTGGAAACACCGGCAGCGACGCCAATTAAAACTCCATCAGATCCTCGGCGACGACGACGTCGCCGGGAAAATGTTTTCGTACCTCTTCCGCCCAGGGTTCGTAATCCTGTGACTTGAAACGTCTTGTCAAGTGCGACAGCACAACCTTCCCGACGCCCGCCTCTGTCGCCAGCTTGCCGATGTTGTCCAGCCCCATATGGCCTTGCGTCGCCTGACGCATAATGCCTTCCCGTTCGGCCTCGGTCATGGCCTGCCATATGCCGTCATCCTTCATCCGGTTTTTGCGCTCATCGCAGGAAGATGTCTCCGTCACCAGAATCTCGGCGCCCTTGACCAGCTCCGCCACTTTCGGGCTGAACCCCGTATCGCCGGTAAAGCCGATTACCCGGTCCGGCACCTCAAAGCGGTAGGAGTATGATTTAAACCGGCCCGCTTCCTTACCCTGATGAAAGCTGAAATGGGTATTTTCGGTCGCGGTAACCCGGATATTGTCATCCTGATAAATCTCTCCAACACCGACATCATGGCCGAAAAACATCTCTTTCAGCGGAATGGAACGCCCGCCATCGGCGATGCGGATATCGGCGCTGATGCTTCAATAGGCGATTGCGGCATCGACAAGTTCCCTGGTACGCGGTGGTCCATAGACATTGATGGGCTCTGTCCGCTGCCGGTCCCAGGCAAGCCCCATCAGGGTCGCGAGCCCGGCCGTGTGATCGTCATGGTGATGGGTCAGAAAAATCGTCCCCGTATCGCGTACTTCCGCGCCGGCACGCGCCATACGGCGGGCGACGCCGTCACCCGCATCGATCACGTAATAGGTCTCGTTGACGGTCAGCAGATGAGAGGTTTGCGCCCTGCCTGGCGTCAGGGACGGTCCGGCCGAGGTGCCAAGCGTGATCAAGGATGATGGTGTTTTCATGGTCATTCGCTCCCTGTTTGGTGATTTTTATAGCCCGGAGGAGAAAACCCGGCCAGCGCTTGACGCCCGCGCGCTCCCCCAACATGATCGCCCGCATGTCCAGAATATAGGGAGCAAGCCCGATGGCGCGGAAAGCGGCTAAGAAAACGGCGAAAAAGGCGGCGGCGAAGAAGAGCGCGAAGGCGCGCGCCGGCAAACACGAGTTCATCAAGGTCACAAAGCGCAACGGCATCTGCCAGATACAGCTCAACCGGCCGGATTTCCTGAACGCCATGAATATCGAAATGGCGCAGGAAATCGCCGATACGCTGATCGAGGTGGAGCTCGACCGCAAGATCCTCGCCGTCATCCTGTGCGGCAATGACAAGGCGTTTTGCGCGGGCGCCGATCTGTCGCGCATGAAATCGTCGAAAGAAGAGCTGTTCGATGTTTATCGGTCGCGCTTCAACCACATGCCCAACCGGTCGCTCTATCGCGTGCTCTGCTTTTACACCAAGCCGGTGATCTCGGCGGTCGAGGGATACTGCCTCGGCGGCGGGTTCGAGGTCGCGATGTGGGGCGATTTCATCGTCGCCGGCGAAAACGCGCAGTTCGGCCTGCCGGAGGTGCGCCACAGCCTGATCCCGGGCGGCGGCGGCACACAGAATCTGCCCCGGCTGATCGGCCCGGCGCTGGCCAAGGAGCTGATCTGGACCGGCCGCCGCATCAAGGCCGCCGAAGCCAAGGAATACCGCATCGTCAATCATGTCGTGCCGGCCGGCGATGCGCTTAAAAAGGCGAAGGAAATTGTCGGCGAGATGTCCAATAACGGGCCGCTCGGCATTATGATGAGCAAACAGGCGATCAATCGCGGTCTGGATCAGAGCCGCTATAACGGCTTCCTGGGAGAGGGCGATCTGGCCCATATGCTGAATTTCTCCGAAGACCGGCCCGAAGGGCTGCGCGCCTTCGCCGAACGCCGCAAACCGAACTTCAAGGGGCAGTAATATGGCCGATAATGACGGGCTGCGTGGTTTCATCGGCGGGATGGGCCGCTCGGGCGAGGTTCAGACCCGCGATCTTTCCAAACGCAAGGGCGCAAAAAAACGCCCGGCGGCGGCCGCGCGCAACATGCGCGACCAGTCATTACGGGGATATCTCTCCCGTCTGGAACGGGCGGGCGAAATCCTGCGCATCACCAAGGAAGTCGATCCGGCCGAAAATATGGGCGCGCTCCAATGGAAGGCCTATGACGAAAAAGGCAAGGCGACCTATTTCGAGAACATAAAGGGACATCCCGGCTGGGAGGCCTGCAGCCAGATTTTCACCGACCGCAGGAAATGGGCACTCGGCCTCAATCTGACCGAGGACGAGCTGCTCTCGGCGATGAGCAAGAAGCTGCAAAAGCCGATCGAGGCGGAGGTCGAGAGCAATCCCAACGCACCCTGCAAGGAGATCGTGCTGAAAGGCGATGACGCTTCTTTGCTCGATCTGCCGGTCGTCACCCAGTCCGAACATGATGGCGGCCCGTTTATCGCCGCCGGCATGGCGATCCTGAAAGACCCGGATACCGGTATCCGCAATATGTCAATCCACCGGATGCAGGTTTATGACGCCCATCATTCGGGCTTTATCCTGCTGCCCCGTCAGGCGCGGCGGATCCATGAAAAATATGTGGCCGAGGGCAAACCCACCCCCGTCGCGGTGGTGATCGGCGCCCATCCGGCAATTTTCTTCGGCTCCGCCTTTACCACGACCTTCGGCGTCGATGAGCTGGCGGTCGCGGGCGGGCTGCTCGGCGAGCCGGTACGGCTGGTCAAGGCCGAAACCGTCGATATCGAGGTTCCGGCGGATGCGGAGATCATTCTGGAGGGTGAAATCCTCCTCGGCGAGAAGCGCTTCGAGGGCCCCTATGGCGAGGTGCCGGGCACCTATGCCGAGGCCGAGGACGCGGAGATTTTCCGCGTCACCGCCATCACCCACCGCAAGAACCCGGTCTATTATTCACTCCATAGCGGCGTGCCGACGACCTGTGCCCAGGCGACCACCGGGTTTGGTATCGAGATCGCCACGATGGAGCATCTCTCCAAGGTCGAGGGCGGCATGGATATCCACGATGCCCGCGTCATTCCGGCGGGCGGGCTGATGCTGCTGGTGATCAAGATGACGCCCAAGGTCGAAGGCCAGGCCAAGACCGCGTTGATGGCGGCGCTCTCCGGTCCCTATCTCCACCCGAAGCTCGCCATCGCGGTGGATGACGATATCGACGCCAGCGATCTGCGCCAGATCATGTGGTCGATGACCACGCGGGTGCATGCCGAAAAAGACATTGTGATGATCAACAACACGCGGACTTTCGCACTCGACAAGATTTCACCGGTGGCCGAGGGCGGCAACCAGTTCGAGCGGGTCGGCACCAAATGGCTGATCGACGCCACCAAACCCGCGATCTCCCACCCGGAAATCCGCGCGAATTTCGACCGCGCCATGCCGAAGAATTTTGACGAGGTCGATATCGCCAACTTCCTGCCTGACGGGGCGCTGGATTAACCCATGGACGAAGCGACGAACCAGACTTTCGATTACGTCATTGTCGGCGGCGGGGCCGCCGGCTGTGTCGTCGCGGCGCGGCTTTCCGAACGGTCGTCCAACAATGTGCTTCTGATCGAAGCGGGGGAAGATTTCGAACCCGGCACGGAGCCGCAGGAAATCCGCGACACCTTTGCGGGCTCCGCCCATTCCAGCCCGCGCTTTACCTGGGTCGGACGGGAAGTCACCTGGCCACCGCGCCCCGGCAACGCGCCGGATACCCGTAAACGCGTCCGCTATGCGCAAGGGCGGGTAATCGGCGGCGGGTCTTCGGTCAACGGCATGATATCCATCCGCGGCGTACCCACCGATTATGACGGGTGGGAAGCCGCCGGCGCCACGGGCTGGGGCTGGGACGATGTTTTGCCTTTTTTCAAGAAGCAGGAAACCGACCGCGATTTCGACGGACCGCTGCACGGGCAGGACGGGCCGATGGCCCTGCAGCGCGTGTTTGAGGATCGCTGGCCCGGCTTCACCAGGGGTTTTATGAACGCCGCCCGCGAAGACGGATGGAAGGACTTGCAGGACAAGAACGCAAATTTCGGCGACGGGTTCTTTCCCGTCGCGGTCGCCCATAATGACGGCAGGCGCACCTCCACCGCCACCGCCTACCTGACGCGGGAGGCCCGGGCGCGCGACAATCTGACGATCATCGGTGAAACACGCGCCAGACATCTGCTGTTCGACGGCACGAAAGTGATCGGCGTGCGCGTCCTGCAAGGCGGAAATGAGTTCGATATCAAAGCACGGGAGGTCATCGTTTCCTCCGGCTCGCTCCATTCCCCGGCCTTGCTGCTGCGTTCCGGCATCGGCCCGGCGGCGGAACTACGGGAATACGGCATTGATGTGGTGGCCGACCGACCCGGTGTCGGCAAAAACCTGATGGAACATCCCGGCGTCAATTTCGGCTGCTATATGAAACGGGATTCCCGCCTGCCGCCCGAATTGCGCCTCCCGATGTATGCCGGGCTGCGCTGGTCATCGGGACTGGAAGGCTGCCCCGCCGGCGACATGTACATGATCCCGATGAACAAGAGCTTCTGGCACGCGATCGGCGAGCGGGTCGGGCTGATCATGCTCTGGGTCAATAAAAGCTATTCGACCGGCGAGGTGACGCTGAACCCGGTCGATCTCATGGCGACACCCGTTGTCGATTTCAACATGGTCTCCGATGAGCGCGACATGGAACGGCTGAAAATCGGCACGCGGATGATGATCAAGTTCAGCCGTCTTCAGGCGTTGAAAGACTCGGTGCATGAGATTTTCCCGATCAGCTACAGCGACCGTGCTCGGCGTTACGCCGTCTTCAACCGCGCCAACCAGTTTCAGACCTGGGTCGGCGGGCAGGTCATGGATGCCTCCGGCCCGTTACGGCGGATGCTGATCAACCGTCTTATTTCCGACAATCTCTCCATCGCCGATATCGAACATGATGAATCGGTCATGGAAGAATGGATCCGGAAAACCGTGCTCGGCCATTTTCACGCGTCGTGTTCCTGCCATATGGGACGCGCCGACGATCCAATGGCGGTGACGGACCCGAGCGCGCGGGTCTATGGCGTGGAAGGATTGCGCGTGGCGGATGCCTCCATCATGCCGGCGGTGCCCTGCGCCAATACCAATTTCCCGACCATCATGGTTGGCGAAAAGGTCGCCGCGACGATATTGGCGGAGGGCTGAGGCACCCTAAAGAATAAAACTCACCGCACCCTGCGCGCCGAGCTCTGTATTGTCCATGATTGCCCGGCGTTTGCGGATTTTCAGCCCGTCCGCGCCCGCCACCAGCGTATGGTGGTAATGGCCGACAAAATGCCGGACGTCATAACCATAGCGGAACCGGTAGACCGAGAAATTCGCCGCGACATGCAGAACATCGCCCTCTTGTCTGGTGATCCGCACATTGGCGATCATCCGACGGGTCCGGCTGCGCGGGGATTCGGCGTGGGCTTCCGGGTCCTGTAGCCGTTTGACGCGCGCCCGAATGCGGTTGATGTCATCGGCGATCAGGAACAGCGCCTCACCTTGTTTGGCCAGCGGCGCATCGGTTGAGGGCACTTCGTATTCCGCGTCTTCGGTCAGCAGTTCCAGCCACTCATCCAGCTTCCAACGATCCAGCAGCGCCGCCTCGTGATAGAGAAAGTCCTCGACCTCGGCCCGGGTGATATCTTTGGCGTTCGACATCAGGCCGCCTCCGTCGTCATCAGCTTGTTCCACTGGCGCCAGAAAGTCCTGAGATGCAGCTCATCGGTATTGAGCTGCTCACCGTCCTTGTCGATGCCCCGGGTCATTTCCGACCACTCGATTTCGCGCCAGGTCTGCAACCCCTGCTGCACCGATTCCAACGCCTCCACAACGTCGGGCGTCGCGAACCCGCCGGGTCCGTAAAACGTCAGGAAGCTGTCCAGCCGCCGCGCCCGGGCCGATTTGCTCTCCTCTTTCGGGCCAAGCGCCCAGGCGGTCACCTTCATCCGGTCCGCCTACAATGGCCAGAACGCCCGGATCGTGACGGAAGATCCATCATTGATCACCAGATTGGGGAAGATCACCAGATTCCGGTTGGTGTCCGCGCCCCGCGCGGCGCGTTCCTCGCCCAGCCGCTCGACAAGCTCGGCGCGGATTTCATCGATCTCTTCCTTCGCGTCCTCGCCATAGATCGAAATCCATTTGGCAACGGGACGGCCCCGGAAATTAATATTGTCTATCACGGCGCAGCCATTGCCGAGATTCTTGCCCACCCCTTGGGTGGGCAGCAGCAGCCCCTGCCCTTTCGGCGGACGCACCTCGACCCCGGCATCCTTCATATAGTCGAGCCATGTCTTGTGGGTGGAGACCAGGTGATAATCGTCGAAACTGTTTTCGACCAGCAGCTTCCAGTTCGCCTTGATATCGTATTCCTGCGTGCCCTCGATAACCTCCATCTGGCCCGATGGCGACTGCTCGACAATCAGGTCGAGATAGTCCTTGGCATCGGCCAGGTACTCTTCGAGCGTAATAATCTCAGGATCAAAGCTGATGAACCAGAAATCGCGATAATTCTCCGCCCGGGGCGCTTCGCGCAGGGAAAAACGCGATTTATCGAAACTGGCGGGGTAAGACTCCTCCGCCGGCACGGCCTTGAGCTCTCCGTCGCAACCGAATGTCCAGCCATGATAGAAGCAGTAAAACCGTGTCGAATTCCCGGAACGTTCGCGGCAGACCTGCGCGCCGCGATGGGTGCAGCTGTTCAGATACACCCGGACATCGCCGGCTTCATCGCGGCAGAAAATCACCGGACGGCCACACACGGTGCGGGTTTCGAAATCGCCGGGTTCGGGAATTTCCGAGGCATGCCCGCAATATATCCAGCATTTGTCGAAGACCTTGCGATGTTCCTCATCCAGAACGGCGGGATCGGCCAGCGCCCGGCGGTTGAGCCGGAAGGTCAGATTTTCGGGGTCATCGATAATGAATGGATTGCTGTTCATCGTCTTCACTGTTCGTTTCAATGATCGGCGCTGTCATAGGCACGCCTTGGTTCCAGAATTTCCAGCAGATTACCGCCCGGATCACGGATAAAAAACCGGTCTTGATGAAAATCACGTTCCTTGGAATAGGTCGCCTCAACTTCGATAATCTCCAGCCCGGCCTCCTCGAATTTCCTGCGCGCGGCGGCCAGGTCCGCCACCTGAAAGGCCAGATGATTCCGAAGCGGGCTGTTATCTTTCAGGTCGTCCGCGCTGGTGCCCCGCGCGATCCCGACATGAAGTTCATACCAGGGGTCTTCGGAAACGCAGAAATGCCCGCCGCGCGGGCCGAGACTATCCGGTTTCTTTAGCGGCCTGAAACCGATCAGATCGCGATAAAAGGCAATCGCCGCCTCCTCCCGGTCGGGCGGCACCTGAACATTCATGTGATCGACGCGCGTCAGAACAGCCATCGTTCCTTCCTCATATCAGAAACGCGGGATGGGTCATTTATCCATGTTAAATGCTTGCGCCCCCTTTGCCTATGGACGGACACCATGGCACTCTCTGCCGCATGGAAAACACCACGAACACACCCGATAGCGGTATCGCCGCGCCTGCCGCCACCGATAATCAACGCGGCCCCGCCGATCTCCGCGAGTGGCTGTCTCTGGTCGAAGCCGATGGCGGGCTACACAGGATAACCGCGCCGGTATCGGCTCATGAAGAACTTGCCGCGGCGACCTATATGGCGGCCCAGGATGAGGCCGCGCCCGCGCTTCTGTTCGAAAATATCGCGGGCGATGAAAGCGGCACGACCGTGCTGTCCAACATGCTGGGGGCGAGCAACCGCCGCTATGCGCTGGCTGTCGGGCTAGATCCCGATCTCTCGACACGCGATCTGATCCTCGCCACGCGCGAACGCGGCAGGCGCCGTATCGAGCCAAAGATGATTGACCCCGGGACCGCCCCGGTGAATGAGATTGTCCTGACCGGGGACGATATCGATATGACCGCCCTGCCCGCGCCGCGTTTCTGGCCGCGCGACGGTGGCGACTATATCGGAACGGGCGATATCACCTTCACCCGCAATCCGGACTCGGGCCGGATCAATGTCGGCTGTTACCGCCAGATGGTGCAGGGCAAGCGCCAGATCGGCATGTATTGCTCTCCCGGCAAGCACGGGTTGCTGGACCGGGAGGCATGGTGGGCCCGCGGCGAGGATTGCGAAGTGGTCGCGGCCTACGGGATCGATCCGGTACCCTTCATGGTGGCGGCGCAATCATACGGCTCGGACGTCTCCGAACTCGACATTATCGGCGGACTGACCGGCCAGCCGATGGAGCTGACGGACGGGGTCGCCACATCGCTTCCCATCCCGGCGCGGGCGGAAATCGTGATCGAGGGCACGGTGTCGCAGGACGACCGCATGCCGGAGGGGCCGCTCGGCGAATTCACCGGCTATTACGGACGCCCGAAATCGCCTCAGCCGGTGATTGAGGTCAAGGCGCTGCATTTGCGGCGAAACCCGATCCATACAGCGGCGCTGATGGCGGATTATCCGGCCTGCGAAATCGGCTCTTACTACGCGATCATGCGCTCGGCGGCGATCTGGGACGACTTGAATCGCTTCGGCATTCCGGGGATCGAAGGCGTCTATTCGCACCCGGCGGCGGCATCCGGCTGGGGCCATGTCGTGGTTGCCGTCCGGCAGAAATATGCCGGGCACACCGCCCAGGTTCTGGCGGCGACGGCGCAATGCCCGGCGGCGGCCTATTACACGAAATGGGTCGTCGCGGTCGATCACGATGTCGATCCGGCGGATATGAATCAGGTGCTGTGGGCGATGAGCACACGCTGTAATCCGGTCGATGATATCGATTTCCAGCGCAAGACCTGGTCGACCGGGCTGGACCCCAGCCGCGTCATTCCAGAAGACCGGCCCTATGGCTCGAAAGCACTGATCGATGCTTGCATTCCGCATCAACATTATGCGGATTTCCCGGTGCGCACGATGATCCGCAAGGGCGTGCATGACCGGGTGGCGGAACGGTGGGAGGAATTCGGATTGCCCGGCACGCCGCCTACGCTCGGCGCACTGGACGATATCGAGGAGTAACGCCTAGAGGCTGAGCCCGGGTTTGCCGACCGCGAAATGGGCAAGCTCGGAAACGATAAAATCGAACGCGTCATCCACATCGTCCGAGCGGTGAAACAGACTGACGTCCTCGGCCTCGATAACGCCAAAATCGACCAGCGCATCGAAATCGATCACCCGGTCCCAGAAATCCGACCCGTACAGCACGATCGGCAGACGTTTCTGTATCTTTCCGGTCTGGATCAGTGTCAGGGTCTCAAACATCTCATCCAGTGTGCCCAACCCGCCCGGCATCAGCACCACCGCCTTCGCGGTATAGAGAAACCAGAATTTCCTCATGAAGAAATAGTGGAATTCGAAATCCAGCTTGCGGGTGATGTAGGGATTGTTTTTCTGTTCCTTTGGCAAAGAAATGCCGAGCCCGATATTCTCGCCCTGTGCGTCTGACGCGCCACGATTGGCGGCTTCCATGATGCCAGGCCCGCCACCGGAGCAGACGACAAAACGCCGTTCGCCGCCATCAAGCCCCTTCGACCATTCGGTCAGCCGCCGGGCGAGTTCACGCGTATCTTCGTAATAGCGCGACAATTTCATCGCCTGTTTCGCGGCCTTGAGCCCCTCACCGGTCCGCTGCGCTTCTTCCAGCCGCGCCCGTGTTTGTTCTTCGGGCTGGATGCGGGCGGAACCGAACACGAGAATGGTGTCCCGGATATTCATATCC
>Ga0181582_10002475_pt1 | contig 14619 bp, 10 predicted proteins | sample 071ome_32_FD_132438 | JGI IMG/M metagenome (GOLD analysis project Ga0181582, IMG submission 132438) | Coastal salt marsh microbial communities from the Groves Creek Marsh, Skidaway Island, Georgia - 071405AT metaG (megahit assembly) | ecosystem: Environmental > Aquatic > Marine > Intertidal...
CAGGACCAGTTGAACAGGCTCCTCGTTGAAAAGGCGAAGGAGGGAAAGACGGTGGTCCGCTTGAAGGGTGGCGATCCCTACATCTTTGGACGAGGAGGCGAGGAAGCCCAGGAACTGGTGGATGCCGGTGTTGGCTTCGAGGTCGTTCCTGGAATTTCGAGCTTCATCGCGGCGCCCAACTATGCCGGCATTCCCGTCACGCATCGTGAGCAGTGTTCCGGGTTCACCGTGGTCACAGGCCACGAGGATCCAACCAAGGAGGAAAGCAGCATCGACTGGAAGAACCTCGCCGAAATCCCGGGAACCAAGGTGGTGCTCATGGGAGTTGAGCGGATCGGAATGATTGCGGGCAAGCTGACCGAGCATGGCATGGCGAAGGAAACACCGGTTGCCATGGTGCGCTGGGGCACAACGGGACGGCAACAGACCATTGAGGGCACGTTGGACACCATTGAGTCCGTTGTGAAGGAAACCGGTTTCAAGGCTCCGGCCGTCACCATCATTGGAGGGGTCGCCGGACTGCGACCGGTTTTGAACTGGTTTGAGAAACGCCCCTTGTTTGGAAAGCGCATCGTCGTGACCCGCACCCGCAAGCAGGCAAGCCGGCTTTCCCATCAACTGGCGGAGGCAGGCGCTGATATTCTGGAGATTCCGACGATCCGAATTGCGGAACCGGATGAGAGACAGCATCTGCTGGACGCGCTTGTTGCCCTCAACTCCTACAGTTGGCTGGTTTTCACGAGCCCCAACGGAGTGGATCGGTTCTTTGAGTATTTCTTCAGGGCCTTCAAGGATCTCCGCGACATCGGTGGCGTGAAGATTGCCGCCGTCGGGCCCGCCACGGCCGCCAAACTGGAAGCGCTTCACCTTCAGATCGACGCCATGCCCGACAAATACGTTGCGCGTGAGGTGGCTGAGGCGATCAACAAGGTGGAGTCAGTGGAGAACCTCAACATCCTTCTGGCGCGGGCGCAGGTGGCGAATCCGGACCTTCCCGAGATGCTGGAGAAACTGGGTGCCATCGTGGATGATGTTCCTGTCTACAAGACCGTGCCTGAAACCGAGGATTTCAACGGGGCAGTGGCGGACTTCGAGGAGTCCGGAGCCGATTGGATCACCTTCACCAGCAGTTCCACGGTGGAGAACTTCCATGCCCGTTTTGATCTTCCGGCCATGCTGGAAAAATGGCCTCAACTGAAGATGGCCAGCATCGGTCCCGAGACCACCAAGGCCATCACCGCGCTGGGCCTTCAGCCTGAGATCGAGGCCGATGAACACACCATCAACGGATTGGTGGACGCGATCCTCGAGACGGTGGAATGAGGAAGGCAGGGAGTAAGGAGCAGGTCCTCGGGTTCGTTACCTCCGGTACCTTTTCCGATAGGCGAGCGGGGTCATGCCCGTGCTTTGCTTGAAGCGTTTGGTGAAATGGCTTTGATCGTAGAAGCCGGTGTCCACGGCGATGCTTCCCACTGAGTCGTCGGTGGTGGCCAACAACCTCTGGGCCTCCTGGATCCGTCTTGAATGGATGTAGGCCATGGGGGAGAGGCGGAGGATCTCACGGAAGCGTCGATTGAAGTGGGCCGTGGACAGCCCGGCCATCTTTGCCAGCTCCGTTGCGGTGACCTCCTCGAGGTAGTGTTCGTCGATGTACTGCATGGCGGGATGCAGTTCCTGGAAATGACTCATGCGTGCGGCAGAGGACGAGATCAGGTGCATGATTCCGAAGAGTCCGACGACCTTGTTCCGTGAATCCATCAATGGAGTCTTGCTGGAGACAAACCACCTCGGCGTGCCCCGGATGTGGGGGACGAGCCAGACCTCATTCTGCACCGGTTCGGCCTTTTCCATCACCCTTCGATCCTCACTTTCGTAGGCCTCGCCAAGCAGCGGCGGAAAGAAATCGTGGGCGTGTCTCCCGATCAGATCCTCCTCACGCTCAAGGTCATAGGTGGCCAGTGATTCCTTGTTGGCAAAGACGTAGCGACTCTGTGTGTTCTTTACATAAATGGACACGGAAGGCGTGCCTGCCATCAGGGATACCATTCTTAGAACATTGGGGATTTTTTCGAAAAAGCGTTCCTGGAACCTTTTTGCTTCTTCCGGAGTCATGATCGAAACTTACCAAAAAAGGCATCAGGCTTACAAGACGCTGGCCGGGGAAGGAGTAAGCTCGCCAACATCAACCACCGGAATCCAATCCATCAGGCTCATGCTGGACTTTTTATCTGATCGTAAAGCCTCCCTCTGTGGACCAAGTCACCTGAAGCGACGTGAGTTTCTCCAGGTCGGTGCCCTGAGTGCCATCGGGCTCTCCCTTCCCCAATACCTTGCCGCCAAGGAGGCACATGGAAACAAGGGGGATGACAACAAGGCGTGCATCATGATCTTCAACCTGGGCGGGCCGAGTCATCTCGACCTCTGGGACATGAAGCCCGATGCGCCCAGCGAGATTCGTGGCCCCTTCAAGCCCATCCGGACCAATTCCCAGGAGTTCGAGGTCTCCGAGATCCTTCCGATGCACGCGAAGGTGGCCGACAAGTTTTCCCTGGTCCGTTCGGTTCATCACGAGGGAGCAGCCGTCCATGATGCCGGTTGGCAGATGTTGCAGACGGGGCGGCGGTTCACCGGTGGCGTCCAGACGCCTCATGCCGGGGCGGTGGCCAGTCACCTGATGGGGCGGAAGTCCGACCTGCCTCCCTTTGTGGTGCTTCCTGAACTGATGGGCCGTGGCGGTGGAAACCTGCCCAATGGACAGGCGGGTGGCTTCCTTGGGAAAGCCCATGATCCCTTTGCCCTGATGGCGGATCCCTCCCAGAAGAACTTCAAGGTACCGGACCTTCTGCCTCCTGATCAGATTGGTGCCACGCGGCTTTCTCGAAGACGTTCGATGAGGGACATCGTGGATCAGACCGTGAAGGACTTTGAAGCCAGCGAGGATGCAAGACTCCTTGACGACAATTTCCATGCCGCCTTCCGCATCATGACCAGCGAGCAGGCGCGCAAGGCGTTTGACCTGAGTGAGGAACCGATGAAGGTGCGTGAGCGCTACGGCATGACGCGCTTTGGTCAATGCTGTCTCCTTGCGCGGAGGCTGGTTGAGAACGGTGTTCGCTTCGTAACGATCAATACCTTCCTGACGGTGTTTGGTGAAACGACCTGGGATATCCATGGTTCCAAGCCCTTCACCTCGATCGATGGTATGAAGAACGTGGTCTGTCCTCTCTATGACCAGGCCTACTCGGCCCTGATCGAGGACCTGCATGATCGTGGCATGCTGGACGACACGCTGGTCACGGGCTTGAGTGAGTTTGGAAGGACACCCAAGGTGAATCCCGCCGGTGGTCGGGACCACTGGCCTCAGTGCTTTACCTGCAGCTTTGCGGGTGGTGGCGTCAAGGGAGGCCGGGCGATCGGCAAGAGTGATCCGATTGGCGGCTTTCCCGCCGAGCGCCCCGTGGATCCCGGTGATATTGTCGCAACCATCTTCCACAGCCTGGGGTTCAATCATGAAAGCCACCTGCCGGGTCCCTCGGGGAGACCGTTTCCCTTGGTGGATTTTGGCAAGCAACCCATCCGGGAGTTGTTCGCATGAGACATTTCAAGTTTTCCAGACCTCTCGGCCGCATGATGGGATTCGCTGCGATGTGGCTTGCGGTCCCTTCCTTGTTGGCAGGGTTGAGGATACTGCCTGAAGAAGCGTCACTTCATGGTCGGGCATCCATCCAGCAGATGCTCCTGGTCCAGGAGGAGCAGGGAGGTTCTGTCGCAGATCTTCAGAAGGCCGCATGGTCCTCCAGTGACAGTTCGGTCGCCACGGTTGATTCCAATGGCTTGGTGACGCCCAGGGCCGACGGAAAGGTGATCCTGACTGCAAGCATGGATGGCCGCACGGCTTCGGCGTCGGTCACGGTCACAGGGATGGGGCAACTCGTGAAGTGGAGTTTTCGCAACCATGTTCTGCCCGTCCTTGCCAAGCAGGGTTGCAACATGGGTGCCTGCCATGGGGCGCTTGCAGGCAAGGGAGGGTTCCGCCTGAGTCTGCGGGGTTATGATCCGGTCACGGATCACTACAACATCACCCGGGATGCACGAGGCAGGAGGGTGGAACTGGCGGCTCCTGCGCGAAGTCTTCTCCTCACCAAGCCAACCATGGCGGTCGCCCATAAGGGAGGCAAGCGGCTGGAGGCGGGTTCCCGGGATTATCATATCCTTGCCGGTTGGATCCAGCAGGGTGCTCCCGCACCGGATGATTCCGAGGCGGAGCTGATTTCGCTGGAAGTCCAGCCCCGTCGGATGGTCATTCAGCCGGGTGATGCGCACAGGCTGGTCGTTACGGCAAACTACTCGGATGGAACTTCATCAGACGTGACTTCCCATGCGAAGTTCAGCTCCACGGACGCCACCGTTGCGGAGGTGGATGAGGTGACAGGTGAGGTCAAGGTGATCGGCTATGGAGAGGGAGCCATCAATGTCTGGTATTCCAGTCGCGTGGTCATTGCCCGCGTGACCTCACCTTTTCCCAACGCGATTCCTGAAACCGTCTTCCGGGAATCCAATCGGGCCAACTTCATTGACGACCTTGTCCTGGCGCAGTTGAAGAGACTGAACCTCAAGCCGTCACCGCGTTCCTCGGATGAGGAGTTCGTCCGCCGCGCCTACCTCGATGCAATCGGAACGCTCCCTACGGCGGTGGAGACCCAGGCCTTCCTTGAGGACGCGGCACCTGACAAGCGCGTCCGACTGATTGATCGCCTTCTTTCGCGGGCTGAGTTTGTGGACTACTGGACTTATCGTTGGGGCGACCTCTTCCTGATCAATGGCAAGCTGCTCCGTCCCGATGCCGTGAAATCCTATTACGAGTGGTTGAGGCAGCAGGTGGCGGCCAATGCCTCCTGGGACAGCATTGCAAGGCAGGTGGTGACCGCAAAGGGAGACTCGATGAAGGATGGGGCGGTTAATTTCTACTCGGTGCATCAGGATCCGGAGACGATGGCTGAGAACGTCAGCCAGGCCTTCCTGGGGCTCTCGATCAATTGTGCCAAGTGCCATAATCATCCCCTCGAAAAATGGACCAATGATCAATACTACTCCTTCGCCAATCTCTTTGCGCGTGTGCGAGCCAAAGGCTGGGGTGGTGACGCCCGGAATGGCAATGGTGTCAGGACGCTCTACGTGGAACCCAGGGGAGACCTGATTCAGCCGAGGACCGGCAAGCCGCAGCCTCCTGCACCGCTGGACGCGGAACCGATTGCGTCGGATTCGGAGAAGGACAGACGCGAGTATCTGGCGGACTGGTTGACCTCGCCTGAGAACGAAGGTTTTTCCAGATCCATCGTCAATCGTGTCTGGGCCGCCTTCTTTGGCATCGGCATCGTCAACCCGGTTGATGATCTCAGGGTTTCAAATCCACCAAGCAATGAACCGCTCATGGAGGAACTCTCCCGCTTCCTTGTGGCCAACCGCTACGACCTTAAGATCCTGATGCGCACCATCATGATGAGTGAGACCTACCAGCGGAGTTCGGGGGTCCTTCCGGAGAACAGGGACGAAAACCGGCACTTCAGCCGTTACTATCCAAGGCGGCTCATGGCGGAAGTCCTTCATGATGCCATTGTCGGTGTGACAGATCTGCCGGCCGATTTCAACAAGGTCGTTCTTACGGACGGAAGTTCACAGGATACGAAATTCTATCCCAAGGGAACCCGTGCGCTTCAGTTGTTCGATTCCTCGGTGAAGTCCTACTTCCTGGAAACCTTCGGGCGCAATGAACGGGCCATCACCTGTGAGTGTGAACGTTCCAACATCCCGAGCATGGTCCAGGTGCTTCACCTTGCCAATGGAGACACGCTCAACAAGCGTCTTCGTGATCCTGACTGTTCACTGGTGGCCTCCTTGCTCGACCAGAAGGTGGAGGCTTCGGAGATCATTGATGAATGTTATCTCCGCTGTCTTTCCCGCAAGCCCACGGATCGTGAATCGAAAGGCCTGCAGAAGGTCTTTCAGGACGCTCCAAAAGGTGAACGCCGCGAGGTCATCGAGGATCTCCTTTGGGCACTGATGACCAGTCGTGAATTCCTCTTCCAGCATTGATTGAAATGAAACGTATCTGGACCAGTTTGTTCATCTGCCTGGGGGTTGCCGGACTGCAGGCGGCGCCTGGCTTCAACCGCGATGTGGCTCCCATCTTCAAGGAGTACTGTGCCGGCTGCCACAGTGGATCCGATCCGGACGGCGCCTTCTCAGTGGAGTCCCTTTCATCCCTGTTGAAGGGCGGTGAAAGTGGCGCGGCCGTGGTGCCGGGTGATGCATCGCAAAGCCTCCTGATCCGTCTCATCAAGGGAGTGGAGAAACCGAAGATGCCACCTCGTCGGGAGCCCCAGCTCTCAGACGAGCAAAAGCGTATACTGTCGGACTGGGTCGCCGCAGGAGCAATGCCGGGGGAAGGGGGAGGTGAAACCATGAGGGTGCTTTCCGTTCCGGAGGTGAAGGCGGGGGAAGGTGCCTATGAGGCCATCACCAGCATGGAGCTCTCCACAGATGGAAGGCTAATGGCCCTTGGGCGCTTTGGGCGCGTGGATGTCGTGCATGCGAATGACAGCAGGCTGGTCCGGCGATTCGAAGGTCTTCCCGGCAAGGTTAATTCGGTTCATTTCTCGAGATCAGGCAAGGAAATCATTGCCGCGTCGGGTGTGACGGGCCTGCGGGGCGAGGCGAGGATGTGGGACCTGAAGTCAGGCAAGTTGCTTGCGATCCTGGGCGAAGGCCATACCGATGTCCTTTTCGATGCGGAAATCTCTCCCGACGGGAAGCTCGTTGCGACAGCCGGGTACGACCGTCTGATCCGACTTTGGAGACTGGAGGACGCCTTTATCATCAATACCCTGGATGCCCATAATGGGGCCATCTTCGACCTCGCCTTCAACAGGGATGGATCGATCCTTGCGAGCTCCAGTGCCGATGAAACCACCAAGCTCTGGCGAGTCAGCGATGGAGTTCGTCTGGACACCCTGAACCAGCCGCAAGGCGAACAATTTTCGGTCGTCTTTTCACCGGATGACAGTCTTGTCTTCTCGGCGGGGGCGGACAATCGGATCCGGATGTGGAAGCTTGTTTCCCGGGAGAAGCCGGAGATCAATCCCCTCATCCATGCACGGTTCGCACATGAGGACGACATTCTCAGGCTGCTGGTGGATCCTCAGGGTGAATGGTTGGCGACCTCGTCGGCGGACCATTCCATCAAGCTCTGGTCGTTGCCTGAACTGGCATTGCAAAGGATCTGGGAAGGACAGAAGGATGTCTCCAATGCCATGGCGACGGATGGCAAGGGCAACTCGATCACTGCCGCCTGGATGGATGGAAGCATGAAGAAGTTCGCCGTGGAATTCATGAACGAGGCGGTGGCTGGGACCGGTGCTTCAAATGAGCGGGGGCATGCTGCCGGTATGATGGGCGAGCAGAGAATCTCGAAGGTGAAGGAGTCGGAGCCGAACAACCAGGTGGTCAAGGCCCAGCCACTTTCGATTCCGGCCGAAGTGGAGGGGGCGATCGGTCAGGTGGGCGATGAGGATTTCTTCGCCTTTGATGCGAAGGAAGGTGAGGAGTGGATGTTTGACATCGAGGCCTCGAGGAAGAAGTCACCGCTGGATTCCAAGCTGGTGATCCTCGATGACAAGGGAGAACCAGTGCTTCAGGCGAAGCTTCAGGCCGTGCGCGATTCCTGGCTGACCTTCCGGGGAAAGGATTCCATGACGGCCAATGACTTTCGTCTGCACAACTGGCGCGAAATGGAGTTGAACGAGTACCTCTTCGTCAATGGAGAGGTCGTGAAGTTGTTCCTCTATCCACGCGGTCCGGATTCAGGCTTCCAGGTCTATCCCGGTTTTGGTCAGCGGCACACCTTCTTTGGAACGACTGCCAAGGCACATCCCTTGGGGCAGAACTGTTATATCGTGAAACCATTTCCTCCCGATGCGGAACCGAGCCCCAATGGGCTTCCCGTTTTTCCTGTGTATTTCGAGAACGATGATGAGCCGCTGCGTCGCTGGGGCGAAGATTCCCAATTGCGCTTCGATGTTCCCAAAACCGGACGATACGTGGTGAAGGTTTCCGACGTTCGCGGCTTTGGTGGCGGAGACTTCCACTACAAGCTTTCGGTCCGTCCGAGGACACCGGACTTCACTGCCAAGATCACCGGTGCCAATCCGAAGATCAGTCCAGGAAGCGGTCGTGAATTCTCCGTCGAGATCGACCGGATCGATGGGTTCGAGGGAGAGGTCAGGATCGAGGTGGGGAATCTGCCACCAGGGTTTTCCGCCAGCAGTCCCATCACCATTGAAGCCGGTCATTTCAAGGCGTTGGGTGTTGTCAATGCGGACGCCAATGCCGTGGCACCGGGAGCGGACTGGAAGGGCAAGACCAAGCTGACCGCCCATGCCACGATCAGGGGTGAAGAGATCTCGAAGGAAATCGGAACCTTGGGAGAGATCAAGCTGTCTTCTGCCCCAAAGGTCATCGTCTCGGTCAAACCTGATGGCAAGTCAGGAGCGCCGATCATGAACGAAGATGGCGTTCTCGAATTGATTCTTCATCCTGGTGAAACCATTACTGCAATGGTGAATGTCGAGAGGAATGATTTCGACGGCCGCATCCCTTTCGGGAAGGAAGATTCTGGAAGAAATCTCCCTCATGGAGTCTATGTCGACAACATCGGTCTCAATGGACTGCTGATTGTGGAGAAGGCGATGGAGCGCCAGTTCTTCATCACCGCAGCCCCTTGGGTTCCCGAGACGACACGCCACTTTCATCTGCGGGCAGAGGTCGACGGAAACCAGATTTCGCGGCCTGTCATCCTCAAGATTCGCCGCGAAGGTGGACTGGCAGGGAAATAGGCCCTAGTTGTCATGATCTGATTCCTGCCGCTCTCTGCGGGCGATCTCGCGGGCTTCGTTCAAGCCGCAGTAAAGGACGAACAGCACGATGGCTTCGAAGGCTGCGTATGCCAGGACGTACATGGGATCAGCTCCTTCTTCTGTTGTTCCTGGAAGAGGAAAGGGTCACATGGAGAAGTGCACATCGCACTCCCACCCACAGTGCCAGGATGCTTGGGACCCAGAGACCGACAAAGATGCCGCGCATCGGGTCCACGGTCAGCCATAGAAGGATGCTCCCTACGAGGCTGAGTGCCGCCGCTGTGAGAAAGGGGAGGTCCAGACGCCATTCGAAAAGGCTTCCAACTGTTTCAGGGAATTCCTCGACCGTCGGGACATGGTCCCGGGAGCCGACCTCTCTTAAATAATCAGGTTCTGCTGTTGCTTTCATGATTCTGATTCTTCTTTGAGAATTCATAATCAACCTTGAACAGATACGAACCGTGTCAAATCGGAGGATCTCTTCGGCTTGTGCCTGGCAGTGCCTTGGAAAGCAGGAGAAGTGGTGTGCCAGCAGCCGTCTGCCGCTCCCTTGCCGGGTATGGCGGGATCCGATCTAGGAAAGGATCATGAGCCGCAGGAGCGGAAGCCCGAGCGGAACCAATCCGATGATGACCACCGAGGCACAGCCCGCCTGCTTGATCTGAAGCTCGGGATGGTCCTTGCGGAGGTTCTCGGTAATGGCCTCGATGACCTCCTTGGAATCCTTCAGTCCCTTGCCGGATGACTCCCTGTAGGTCTTGATCGCCTCGATTTTCTTGCCTGCAAGGATGGACTCCTTGACCGACTCGCGGATCTCTTCGGGAAGGTTCTCCAGCTTCATGAGGCTTCCTTGGTCTTGTTGCATACCCTTACGAAACCGGATCCTTGGTGAATTCACCATTGAGGATCCTCATGATGCCTTTCGGATTGGCATTCTGGAGTTCCTCGGGAAGGGCGCTGTCGGGGAAGCCCTGGAGGCAGAGTGGGCGGACAAAGCGATCGATGGAGGCAGTGCCGATGGAGGTGAAGTAGCTGTGGGTGGTGGCAGGGTAGGCACCGCCGTGATGCATGGAGGGGCAGACCTCGATGCCGGTGGGGTAGCCGTTGAAGATAAGGCGGCCCACCTTGGTCTTGAGGATGTCGATAAGCCGACCGTAGGTCTTGAGGTCTTCCTCGTTTCCATGGACCGTGGCTGTCAGGTGACCTTCCAGGCTTGATGCGATCTCCTCGAGGCGCTCCTTCGAATCACAATCCACCACGATGGATGAGGGACCGAAGTTCTCCTCGATGAGTTCGGGGTTGGCGACGAGCTTTTCCCCGGTGGTATTGAAGATGGTGCAGGCGGCCTGGGTGGCTTCCGCATTGGCAGGGGTGTCGGTTTCCGCCAGCAGGCTGACTCCCTCGCTGTTCCTGAAGCGGTCCAGGCCGCTGTTGAAGGCTGAGGCAATGCCCTTGTGGAGCATGGTGGCAGGCTGAGCCGCCTTGGTTGCCGTGACGACCTGATCCTTGAAGGTGTTGAGAGTGTCACCCTGAAGTCCCAGCAGCAGGCCGGGATTGGTGCAGAACTGTCCTACGCCGAGGGTGACGGACTGGACGTAGCCGTTGGCGATGGCCTCGGAGCGCTCGGCCATGGCGCCGGGCAGGATGAAGACGGGGTTGCTGCTCCCCATTTCCGCATAGACGGGGACGGGAACAGGTCTGGCTGCAGCTGCATCCGCAAGGGCACGTCCACCGCGGAGGGAACCGGTGAAGGCGACGGCCTGGGTGGCAGGGTGTTTCACCAGCGCCATTCCCGTGTCGGAGGTCACTCCCTGGATCAGTGAGAAAATGCCTTCAGGCAGCCCGACCTTCTTGATCGCGGCATTGACCGCACGTCCGAGCAGTTCGCAGGTCCCCGGGTGGGCGGGGTGTCCCTTGACCACCACGGGGCATCCGGCACCGAGGGCTGAGACCGTGTCGCTGCCAACAACGGAAATGGCGAGGGGGAAATTGCTGGCGCCGAAGACGACCACCGGGCCGATGGCGACCTTCATCCTTCGGACATCCGGCTTCGGAAGGGGTTCGCGATCAGGAATAGCGGTGTCGATCCGGGCGTCCACCCACGAGCCTTCCCGGAGTAGGCTGGCAAACAGACGGGACTGACCGACGGCGCGGCCGCGTTCGCCGGTGAGGCGTGGGAGGGGCAGGCCTGTTTCCTGGTTGGCTCGCTCGAGCAGGGCCTCTCCAAGGGCCATGATCTCGTCGGCGATGGCGTCCAGCAGTTCGGCGCGTTTCTCTGAGCTGCTGTTACGGAGAGTTTCGAAGGAACCAGCCGCGGCGGCCATGGCGGCATCTACCTCATCCTGTGTGGCTTCCGGAAAAGCGGGCTCTAGGGTGGCTTGGTCTGCGGGATTGGCTGCGGAGAAGGAGGAGGAACCCTTGGAGGATTCCTGACCGGCGATCAGTTGGACACCTTTGATTTCAGACATGAGCTCGTCAGTGTTTTCAGAGAGACCGAACCTGTAAAGGATTTGTGTGATGGATCAGCAGGGACGCCAGTCGATCAATCGCAGTTGGGCGGACCGTCTACCCTTGAATTCGTTGATTTCCGGAGCACAGGCGATGGAGAAGCTGCCTGAGGGAAGGGAGGCGTCTCCGGCATTCCACCAGACGACCTTCGATTCCGCTGTGCCATCCGAGACATCGAAGCGGACGTTCTGCTTCTCCTTGCCCATGTAGTAGGGGGAGCCAAGCATCCTGAGATTGGATACCGAAACCACGACTGCGGGATTGCTGTTGCCAGTGGGTTCCAGCGCGCCTAGATCCTCCAGCTGCCTCAGGCCAAGTTCCGCAAGGCTGGCCTCCGCATCGAGTTGGATCTCTGGAACGAGCATCTCCTTGTTCAGTTGCCGACTTGCAATCTGTTTCATGCGGTCCCGGAAGGCCGGAAGCTGGTCGGCGGCGATCGTTAGTCCAGCCGCCATGGCATGGCCACCATGGGCGATCAAAAGATCATCACACTCCCTCAGTGCCGCTGCGAGGTCAAAGCCCTCGATGCTTCTTCCCGACCCTCGAAAGACGCCGCCTTCTCCACCGAGGATGAAGGTGGGGCGATGAAACCTGCGCAGGATTTTTGAAGCCACGATCCCGACGACTCCGATGTGCCAGAGAAGTTCTCCTTCCACGATCACCAGGTCCTCGTTCTCGTCAAAGCGGTGTTTCAGGTCACCTATGATCTGGTCGGCAATGGATCGGTCGATCCGCTGTCGTTCGCGGTTCTGTGTGTCGAGCTGCAGGGCGAGTTTGTGTGCGGAATCAAGGTCCCTGGAAAGCAGCAGCAGGAGGGCGTCCTGGGCCGTTTCCATGCGACCTGCCGCGTTCAGCCTTGGTCCCAGAGTGAAACCGATGGACTGGCTGTTGATCGGTCCCTCCAGTCCGGCCACTTCCTTCAAGGCGACCAGTCCCGGTCTTTCTGTCTTCGTCAGGCATCGTAGCCCCGCTGTTACCAGCAGGCGGTTTTCACCCTTCAAGGGAACAATGTCCGCGATGGTTCCCAAGGCGACGAGGTCGAGAGTGCGACGGATGTCGAAGGACTGGAAGCCATCCGTCTGTTGGTCACGCCCGTGCTTCAGGAGGGCATGCAGGAGCTTGAAGGCCAGTCCGGCCGAGCACAGTTCGGAGAAGGGCTTGGGATCCTCGTTGGAGGTCTGTGGGTTCACGAGCGCCACCGCGGGTGGGGGGGGATCGGAAACCTGATGATGGTCCAGGACGATGACATCCACTCCCTGCCCGGAAAGCCATTGAATGGACTCATTGGCGTTCGATCCACAGTCGACGGCGAGCATGAGGGAATGGGGTTTCTCCTCGAGGCAGTTCTCGATGCCTTGCCGGGTGAGGCCATAGCCTTCTTCCATCCGATGGGGAAGATACCAGTCGATCTGCCATCCCAGCGAGGAGAGGGAATCGAGGAGGAGGGTGGTGGCCGTGACTCCATCGACATCGTAATCACCGAACAGCACCATGCTTTCACCTGACTCCCTTGCCCTCCAGAGGCGCTCCACAGCCTTGTCCATGTCCGGCAGGAGAAACGGATCCCTGAGCTGGTTGAGCCTGGGAATAAGAAACTCATTTGCCTCCTCGCTGGAGGTGATTCCCCGATTCGCGAGACAGCGGGCAAGGAGTGGAGGCAGCGCGAGTTCCTCGAGGAGTTTCTTCTCGAGGAGGGGATTTCCGGGAAGATAGCTCCATCGGTGTTTCATGCAGCCTCCTCAGGGGCGGGGGGATCCTGTTCGGTATCCTTTCTGGAAGCCCTGATGGAAAGGCCAACCGAGGTCAGGAGTATGACACCCACCGCACAGAGTGAGACTTCGGTGGAGATCTTGAACCAGTGCATGATGACCATCTTGACACCGATGAAAACAAGGACCAGGCACAAACCGTATTTCAGGTAGCGGAAAATCTGCATGACCCCGGCCAGTGCGAAATAGAGGGATCGAAGTCCAAGGATGGCAAAGACGTTCGAGGTGAAGATGATGAATTTTTTCTGGGTGACTCCGAAGATGGCCGGGATGCTGTCGACGGCAAAGATCAGGTCGGTGGTCTCCACCATGATCAGGACCAGTGCCAGGGGCGTGAGGACCTTCTTTCCTTCCACCATGGCGATGAAGCTCTGGCCACAGAGTTTGTCCGTGACCGAAAAGCGCTTCTTGGCGAAGCGGATGAAAGGATTCTTCTCGGGTTCGACGCCATCTTCATCCGCTCCCAGCATCTTGAATCCACTCACGATGAGGAAGAGACCGAACACCACCAAGGTTCCCTTGAACATCTCCACCAGTTCCGCACCTGCGACGATCATGATGCCGCGCATGACAAGAGCACCCAGGATGCCCCAGAAAAGAACACGGTGCTGGTATTTGGGTGGTATCCGGAAGTAGCCGAAGATCAGGGCGATCACAAAGACGTTGTCCATCGAGAGGGACAACTCGATGATGTAGCCCGTGATGAATTCAAGTGCCTCTTCCTCACCCCGCAAGGGCACTAGGCACGACGCGAAGATCATCGCCAGGGTGAACCAGACGGTCGTCCAGGCGAGAGCCTCCTTGCATGAGATCTCCCGGGCCTCGCGATGGAACACCCCTAGGTCAAGGGCGAGGAGGAAGAGTATAAGAACAAGGAATCCAGCCCAATGCCATGGCGTGATCTCGACAATGGCAAGCATGAGGGATTGGACTCCTAGGCTTCCTGAATCACAATCGTGTCGTTGAAGGCGTGTTCGGCTGTCTTCGGCTTTTCACCCTTGTGCCACCAGAGAACCGTGGCGGCCGCGATGAAGATGCTCGAGTAGGTGCCTGTGATGATTCCAACCAGGAAGGTGAAGGCAAAGTCGTTGATCACCCCGCCTCCAAAGAGGAAGAGGGCCAGCGTTGAAATGAAGGTTGTGCCCGAGGTAATCATCGTGCGGGCGAGCGTCTTGTTCAGTGCACGGTTGATGATGTCCCGGAAGCTGCCTTTCGCACCCATGTTCAGGTCCTCGCGGATACGGTCAAAAATGACGATCGTGTCGTTGATGGAGAAACCGATGATGGTGAGGATGGCCGCCACGATGGGGGCATTCAGTTCGCGGCCCGTCAGGAAGAACCAGCCCATGGTCATGAAAAGGTCATGCAAGGTGGCGATCACGGCGGCAATGGCGAAGGAGAATTCATAGCGGAAGGCCACGTAGACCAGG
>Ga0181582_10002479_pt1 | contig 14615 bp, 17 predicted proteins | sample 071ome_32_FD_132438 | JGI IMG/M metagenome (GOLD analysis project Ga0181582, IMG submission 132438) | Coastal salt marsh microbial communities from the Groves Creek Marsh, Skidaway Island, Georgia - 071405AT metaG (megahit assembly) | ecosystem: Environmental > Aquatic > Marine > Intertidal...
CCCTGGACAGGCGCGGTGCTGGCGAAGATTCTGGTCCTGGTTTTCATTATTCTTTTCATTCAAAAACGGCCGCGCGGTTTATTCCCGCAAAAAGGTCGTGCGGCGGAGGGTTAAGTCATGCTGCTTCGCATTCTTAAAAATGATATGGGCGGCAAGTTGTTCTTACTGATTTTGACCGCCGTACTGGTGCTGGTGCCTTTGGCTAACCAGTTACCGGTTGAACATCCTTTGCATGTGTCGATTTATACGGTCACCTTGTTAGGCAAGTATCTGACTTATGCTTTGCTGGCCGTTGCTGTTGATCTGGTCTGGGGTTATCTGGGTATTCTCAGCCTTGGGCATGCCGCTTTTTTTGCCCTCGGCGGCTATGCCATGGGAATGTATCTGATGCGTCAGATTGGTGATCGAGGAGTTTATGGTAATCCCGATTTGCCGGACTTTATGGTATTTCTTAACTGGCAGGAACTGCCCTGGTTCTGGTCGGGCTTTGATAACTTTGGTTTTGCTATGGTGATGGTGCTACTGGTTCCTGGCTTGCTGGCATTTGTATTCGGCTGGTTTGCTTTTCGCTCGCGTGTTACCGGTGTTTATTTATCGATTATCACGCAAGCTTTGACTTATGCCCTGATGCTGGCTTTTTTCAGAAATGAAATGGGTTTTGGCGGTAATAATGGTTTGACTGATTTTAAAGATCTGCTGGGCTTTAGTTTGCAGGATGACAGTACCCGGCTGGCATTGTTCATAGCGTCCGGTATTGCCTTGGCACTGGGTTATTTATCCTGCCGTGCGCTGGTCAAATCACGTCTTGGCAAGGTGGCTGTAGCGATCCGGGATGCCGAGGACAGAACCCGTTTTATTGGTTACAAAGTGGAATATGTCAAACTGGCAATCTTTACCTTTTCCGCCATGCTTGCCGGTATTGCCGGGGCCTTGTATGTGCCTCAGGTGGGTATTATCAATCCCGGTGAATTTGCACCATTGAATTCGATTGAAGTCGTCGTCTGGGTTGCTATCGGTGGACGCGCCACGCTTTATGGTGCAGTGATCGGGGCTTTAGGTGTGAACTATGCCAAAAGCTGGTTTACCGCTGCATTTCCTGAAATCTGGCTATTTGCTTTAGGTGGGCTTTTTGTCCTGGTGACGCTGTTGATGCCTAAAGGCATCGCGGGACTGTTTAATAAAAAATCCGGGGAGAGTCAGTCATGACAGATTTATTGCACAGAGACCGTGTCTATGAATTTCTGGTACCCAAGTATGTTGATGATCTGGATTTGACTCATGGTACGGTTTTATACATGGAAGATGTTTCGGTCAGTTTTGATGGCTTTCAGGCGATTAATAATCTGAACTTTTATGTTGAGACTGGTGAACTGCGTTGCGTGATTGGCCCTAACGGCGCGGGTAAAACCACCATGATGGATATTATCACCGGTAAAACCCGTCCCGACAGCGGCGCTGTCTGGTTTGGTCAGCGCATGAACCTGTTAAGGATGTCTGAAGCTGAAATTGCCCAGTCCGGTATCGGTCGCAAATTTCAAAAGCCAACCGTTTTTGAAAAGCATAGTGTTTTTGAAAATCTTGAACTGTCGATGTCCGGACCCAAAGGTGTCTGGCCGACTTTGATTGCGCGGCTGTCAACTGAACAGCGGGCAAAAATTGATTTTGTCTGCGAAACCATTGGTTTGACCGCTGAGATCAATCGGCCTGCCGGTTTACTTTCCCATGGCCAGAAGCAATGGCTGGAGATCGGCATGTTGCTGATGCAGAATCCGTTGATGTTACTGGTTGATGAACCTGCTGCCGGTATGACGCATCAGGAGATGGATAGAACGGTTGAGTTATTAAGCGGCCTGGCGGGACAGCATTCGGTCGTGGTTGTTGAGCATGACATGGACTTTGTGCGTGCACTCAATTCCCGGGTAACGGTTTTGCATCAAGGCTCTGTGCTAGCCGAAGGCAGCATGGATCAGGTGCAGAATGATGCCAAAGTCATAGAAGTTTATCTGGGAGAATAAGCATGTTGCAGGTTAAACAGCTGAATCAGTTTTATGGTGAGTCTCATACCTTATGGGATCTGGATCTGAATGTGGTTGCGGGTGAATGTACGGTGTTGATGGGACGCAATGGTGTCGGCAAAACCACACTGTTACAGGCAATTATGGGGCTGATCAAAACCCGCAATGGTGCGATTGAGTTTCAGGGGCAGGATATTACTGCAGTCAGTGCCGAGAAAAGAGCCTCAATGGGCATAGGCTATGTGCCGCAGGGTAGACAGATTTTTCCGTTGATGACGGTAGAAGAAAATCTACAGATTGGATTGCCGGCCCGGCAGGATAAAAGTCGTAAGATACCGGATTTTATTTATGAATTATTTCCGGTGCTTAAACAGATGTTACAGCGCAGAGGCGGTGACTTGTCCGGTGGACAGCAACAGCAGTTGGCTATTGGCCGTGCATTGGTTACTGATCCGCAATTGTTGATTCTGGATGAACCGACTGAAGGTATTCAGCCTAATATTGTTGCTGAAATCGGCGATATTATTGGCCGCCTGAACAAGGAAATCGGCCTGACGGTGCTGCTGGTGGAACAAAAGTTACCCTTTGCCCGACGCGTCGGAGATCACTTTTGTATTCTTGATCGGGGACGATCGGTAGCCGCCGGTGAAATCAGTGCATTGAATGATGAATTGATACAACAGTACCTTACGGTTTAGGCTAAGAGCGTTTTTAAGTTGAGGATGAAATCATGATGAACAAAATAATCTTGGGTTTGGGCGCATTATCAAGTGGTTCTGCGCTGGCACATGTGGCTGATGTATCAACCATGCAGCATAGCACTGAGCATTTGCTGTTAGCGGCGATAGTCCTGCCTCTGGTCGGCTTAGTGGCGTTTAGAGTTTTCAAATAAGTTGAAGTGAATGAGCGCAGTCTTTCAATCATCCCGGAACACACAGGCCGGCTGGCAGGCGCGACTGGCTCTGACTTTTAGCGATAGCGGCAGTAAAACCGTCTTAAAAAAGCGTGAACGTTACGGGCCTTTATCGGTGCAACGGGCTTTTTATCCGGAAAAAGACGTCTGCCATATCTATCTGTTGCATCCTCCCGGCGGTGTTGTCGGTGGCGATGAGCTCGATATAAACATTAGCTTACAGGAAAATGCCAGGGCTTTATTGACGACGCCGGGGGCAACTAAGTTTTACCGCAGCGCCGGTCAAACGGCCATGCAGTCACAGTGCTTTAATGTTGCCGATCATGCTGTGCTGGAATGGTTGCCGCAGGAAAATATTTTTTTCCCGGGTGCCAGGTTAAATAGCCGGCTTGAATTAAATCTGCAGGGTAATGCCGGTGCGGCTGTCTGGGAAATACAGTGTCTGGGGCGGCCTGTGATCGGCGAAGTTTTTGATCAGGGTAAACTGGATAATCAATGGATCATCAGGCGTGATGGACAGCCTTTGATGATTGAGCGTTTAAGACTGGATGCAAGCCGTCTGAAGATGTCAGCCATCATGCATGACAGGGCCGTGGTGGGAACTTTTATCGTGACCGGCATAACCGAGGCCCTGCTGCAAAATGTCAGATCATTGATGTTTGATAAAGCGGATGAATCACTGGCGATAACCAATCTGAATGATTTACTGGTAGTGCGCTATCTGGGGCATTCAACAGAGAATGCACGACGATTGTTTGCGCAGGTCTGGTCACTTTTAAGACCGGCAGTTTTCGCCCGTGAAGCGATGACCCCGCGAATCTGGAATACCTGAATTTGAGGAAAAGGTATGGAATTAACCCCGAGAGAGAAAGATAAATTACTGTTATTTACTGCCGGTCTGTTGGCAGAACGTCGCAAAGACAAAGGTTTGAAACTCAATTATCCGGAGTCAATTGCATTGATTAGTTGCGCGATTCTTGAAGGTGCCAGAGAAGGCAGAACGGTAGCAGAGCTGATGGATTTTGGCCGTACCATTTTATCAGCCGATGAAGTCATGGACGGTGTGGCTGAAATGATCCATGAGGTTCAGGTAGAAGCGACTTTTCCGGATGGCACCAAACTGGTTACCGTTCACGATCCAATTGTATAGGAAGGCATTATGATTCCCGGAGAATTAATTGCAGCGCAGGGCGAAATTGAATTGAACGCAGGCCGGTCGACGCTGACGTTGACAGTAGCCAATACCGGTGACAGACCTGTGCAGGTTGGCTCGCATTATCATTTTTTTGAGACTAATCCGGCACTCCAGTTCGAGCGCGATAAAAGCAAAGGCTTTCGTCTGAATATTCCGGCCGGCACGGCAGTACGTTTCGAACCCGGTCAGACCCGTGAAGTGGAACTGGTCAGTTATAGTGGTGATCGTCAGGTTTATGGTTTTCGTGCGCAAGTCATGGGAGGTCTGGACTAATGGTAACTATCAGCAGACAGGCTTATGCCGAAATGTATGGTCCGACGACCGGAGACCGTGTGCGTCTGGCAGATACCGAATTATTCATCAAGGTAGAAGAAGACCGCACCATTTATGGTGATGAGGTCAAATTTGGTGGCGGCAAGGTCATCCGTGATGGTATGGGGCAAAGTCAGCGAGTTGCGGCTGAAGTGGCTGATGTGGTGATTACCAACGCGCTGATTGTTGACTGGTGGGGCATTGTCAAAGCTGACATCGGTATCAAAAATGGTCGCATCAGTGGCATTGGTAAAGCCGGTAATCCGGATGTTCAGCCGGGTGTGGATATTATTATTGGTGCGGGTACCGAAGCGATAGCCGGAGAAGGGCAGATAGTGACTGCCGGTGGTATTGATTCGCATATTCACTTTATCTGCCCGCAACAGGTTGAGGAAGCCCTGATGTCCGGTGTCACTACCATGATCGGGGGAGGGACAGGACCTGCTACAGGTACCAATGCCACCACCTGTACACCGGGTCCATGGAATATTCATCGTATGTTGCAGGCCGCTGATCAGTTGCCGATGAATCTCGGCTTTCTGGGCAAAGGCAATGCTTCGCAACCCGGGCCATTGCTTGAACAGGTCAATGCCGGCGCGGTAGGACTGAAATTACACGAAGACTGGGGCACGACACCGGCTTCAATTGATAACTGTCTGACAGTGGCGGAAGAAACCGATGTGCAAGTCGCTATTCATACCGATACCTTGAACGAATCGGGCTTTGTTGAAGATACATTAGCTGCGATGAAAGGTAGAACCATTCATACCTATCATACGGAAGGTGCGGGTGGCGGACATGCGCCGGATATTATCCGTGCTGCTGGCTATGATTATGTGCTGCCTTCATCAACCAATCCAACCCGGCCTTATACGATTAATACCGTAGATGAGCATCTGGATATGTTAATGGTCTGTCATCATCTGGATCCGTCAATCGCAGAAGATGTTGCTTTTGCCGAGTCGCGTATTCGGCGTGAGACCATCGCTGCTGAAGATATTCTGCATGATCTCGGGGCATTTTCGATGATTGCCTCGGATTCACAGGCGATGGGGCGTGTTGGTGAGGTGATTATACGCACCTGGCAAACGGCACATAAAATGAAAGTGCAGCGTGGCAGTCTTGAAGGCGACAGCAGTGATGCCGATAACCTGCGGGTTAAACGCTACATTGCCAAATACACCATCAATCCGGCATTGACGCATGGTATGGCACATGAAGTCGGTTCGGTAGAAATCGGTAAGCTGGCTGATCTGGTCCTTTGGAAACCGGCATTTTTTGCAACCAAGCCGAGTCTGATCATCAAAGGCGGCATGATTGCTGCTGCGCCCATGGGTGATCCTAATGCTTCGATCCCAACCCCGCAGCCGGTGCATTATCGTCCTATGTTCGGCGCTATGGGAATGGCTCAAAACGCTACCAGCATGACATTTCTGTCGCAGGCCGCGATTGGTGCTGGCGTCGCTGAACAACTCGCGTTGAAATCCCTGATCGGTGAGGTAAAAGATTGCCGAACGCTGCGTAAGAAAGATATGCGCCTGAATGATTATCAGCCTGTCATTGAGGTTGATTCGCAGACTTATCAGGTGCGTGCAGATGGCCAGTTACTGACCTGTGAGCCCGCAGAAGTGTTGCCGTTGGCGCAACGTTACTTCTTGTTCTAGTAGGTGAATAAATTGCTTGAGTTTACTAAAAGACTATCTGCGCAGGAGCAAACTGATTATAGCCTGACCCTGCCTTTTGAACTGCGTATCAAAGGTCGACTGCGGGTCACGCTTGATGATGGTACGGATGCCGGGCTGTTTTTACAGCGTGGTCCGATTCTGCGTGGTGGTGATGCCATTGCCACTGATGAAGGAATAACCGCAAGCATCATTGCCGCTGATGAAACGGTATCTTCTGTTTATAGCGATGATCTGCTGTTGTTATCGCGCGTCAGTTACCATCTCGGTAATCGACATACGCCGCTGCAAATCAGTAAAGGCATGTTGCGTTATCAGCATGATCATGTGCTCGATGAGATGGTAAAAGGTCTGGGGCTGGAGCCGGTTTGTGAGCAGGCGCCTTTTGAACCGGAACCCGGTGCCTATGGTGAGCATCAAACTGACCATGCACATGGCTCTCATTCTCATGGTCATCAGCATGTCCATGCATGAAATTAATAGCGGTTTAGCTGATCTGCGACTGATGCAATTGATCAGTCCTGCTTTGCCTATCGGGGCTTTTACCTATTCGCAGGGACTGGAATGGGCTGTAGAAAATAAAACCGTCAGTGATGCCGATGATGTTTCACAATGGCTGACCGGTTTGCTACAGGAAAGCATGACTTACCTTGAGATCCCTTTGTTAAAAAGACTTTTTTACGCGGTAGCGTCAAAGGATATTCAACAGGTTAACGACTGGTCGGCCTATTTGCTGGCCTGTCGTGAAACCCGGGAGCTGCGTCAGGAAGAAATTAACCGCGGGCGGGCTTTAGCGACTTTGCTTAAGGACCTGGCGATTGAAGATGTTGAGCTTTATGCCGCATCGTTGTCACAGACACAAATGACCGGCTATGCACTGGCTTGTGTTAAATGGCATATTGATCTTAGACAGGCAGCTCTGGGTTATGTCTGGGGCTGGCTGGAAAACCAGGTGGCCGCCGCCGTCAAACTGGTGCCTTTAGGGCAGACTGCCGGTCAGCGTCTGCAGTTGCATTTAGCCGGCTTGATACCTGAGGTGGTCAGTATGGGCTTGCAACTTGACGATGAAGAGATAGGTTCTTCAGCGCCGATGCTGGCAATGGCCAGCAGCTTTCATGAAACACAATACACGCGTTTATTCAGGTCATGATCTATGTCAGATAATAAATCCCCGCTAAGAATCGGTGTTGGCGGACCCGTTGGCTCAGGCAAAACAGCATTGCTTGAAGCATTATGCAAAGCGATGCGGGACGAGTATGAAATTGCGGTGGTGACAAACGATATTTATACGCAGGAAGATGCCAAAATTCTGATGCGTGCCGAGGCCTTGCCGGAGGAACGTATTATTGGTGTTGAGACCGGCGGCTGTCCGCATACGGCTATTCGTGAAGATGCTTCAATGAATCTTGCTGCTGTTGCTGATTTACAGGAACGCTTTCCTCAGTTACAGGCCGTTTTTATAGAAAGTGGCGGCGATAATCTGTCAGCGACCTTTAGTCCTGAACTGGCTGATCTGATGATTTATGTGATTGATGTCGCAGAAGGGGAAAAAATACCGCGCAAAGGTGGACCGGGCATTACGCGCTCTGATCTACTGGTGATTAACAAAATTGATCTGGCACCCTATGTAGGCGCATCTCTTGATGTTATGGAAGAAGATACTAAACGTATGCGTGGTGATAAACCTTATGTGTTTACCAATCTGAAAGTTGCGCAGGGACTGGATTTTATTATTGAATTTATTAAACGTGAGGGCATGCTTTGACAAGTATCTGAGCAGCCTCTGAAGTATTCTAAACGCAGAAGCCGGTTTCCTTGATGTACAAGATACAAGTTGACGAATATCTTAGAGGTGTCCTGAGTTGTTAGTAGCTCTTGCAGTGTAATAATAAATTTACACTCGGCAGATACTATGCTCTAGTAATAACCGGACGTTCTTGAAGTGATGAGGATTAGACGATGGCAAAAAGCGATGACAGTGAAATCAAAGTAACCAAGAAAAAAGTCAGCAAGAAAAAGGTCAGTAAAAAGACTGCAGTCGGTAAACCAGCCGTAACTAAAAAGGCGGTTACCAAAAAGAAAACAGCCTCCAAAAAGAAAGTCAGCAAAAAAGCAGTTGTCTCCAAAACCATTACTTCTGAACAACGTTATCAGATGGTACAGGAAGCTGCCTATCATCTGGCTGAAAAGTCAGGCTTTGACAGTTCATACGATCTTGATAACTGGCTGGCAGCAGAAGCTCAGATCAAAGCCAAACTGGCTAAGGAAAAAATCAGCGTCGCTTAACCACTGCCTTTGGTGCGCGAGCGTGAAGTGCTTTTAGCCAGCTCATTAACCCGTTTTTCCATATGACGGATAATAGTGCCGGCAACATCTTTACCGCTCGCCGCTTCAATGCCTTCGAGTCCCGGTGATGAATTAACTTCCATCACGACGGGACCATGATTGGAGCGCAGTAAATCGACGCCGCAGACTTCCAGTCCCATGACTTTTGCTGCTCTTACCGCAGTAGATCGTTCTTCGGGTGTCAGTCTGATCAGTGAGGCAGAACCACCACGATGCAGGTTGGAGCGAAACTCACCTTCGGGTCCCTGACGTTTCATTGATGCAACGACTTTGCCGCCAACCACAAAACAACGAATATCAGAACCACCGGCCTCTTTGATAAATTCCTGCACCATGATATTGGCTTTAAGTCCCATGAATGCCTGAATAACACTTTCGGCCGCTTTACGGGTTTCGGCCAAAACTACACCGATACCCTGAGTGCCTTCGAGCAGTTTAATCACGACAGGCGCTCCACCGACTTCTTTGAGCAGATCTTCAATATCGTCAGGATTATGGGCAAAGCCGGTGACCGGCATGCCGATATTTTTACGGGCCAATAATTGCGCGGAACGTAATTTATCGCGTGAACGGGTTACCGCGACTGACTCATTCAGGGGAAAAACGTTCATCATCTCAAACTGTCTTAACACCGCCGTACCATAAAAAGTGACCGATGCACCGATGCGTGGAATAACCGCATCAAAGTCTTCCAAAACGTCGCCGCGATAATGGATCGACGGTTTTAATGAGGTGATATTCATATAACAACGTAAAACATCAATGACTTTGACGGTATGACCACGGGTTTCTGCAGCTTCAACCAGACGACGGGTTGAATACAGGTTTTTGTTGCGCGACAAAATGGCAATTTTCATGTGAGACTCAAGGTTTGTTTTGCAGGTGGGCTTTACCGGGATTAACAATAAAATGACCGCTAATCATGGCATTTCGTCCGAGAAGGGCACGGAATCTCATATTGTCTCTTGCCGTGAGGGTTATTTCAACATCATGTTGCCAGTCGCCGACACGGATTGGTGTTTTGATGACATAGCGTTCTTCGGTATGCCCGCCTGAGTCGGTTACCGGCCGTTTGTCGTGAACAGGGGCTCTGCAACTGATGATTTCATCAACATTATTTTGCAGAGGATGCACTTTGAATTCGATCCATTCCTGATCATCGATCCACTCTGGATTGATTTCAAAAGCATGCAGACAGGTGGTTTTTGCACCGGTGTCGACTTTGGCTTTGATCGGCGGTAACTGCAGTTCAGGTAAGACGATCCATTCTTTCCAGCCTAGTAGCTTTTCAGCTTGCAGGTTTGTCATTGTTCAGAGGCTCACTGGCAATTGATCGGTTAACTTCAGACGAAGTATTGTCCTGATCATACATGTGCACAACCCTTTGCGGAAACGGAATCTCGATATCAGCTTCGCGGAACAATTCATCAATACGGAAAAGCAGGTCGCTGCGCACTGATAATTTAGCATCGACTTCGCGAATAAAACAACGCAATTCAAAGTCCAGTGAACTTTCTCCAAAGCCCATGAATAAAACCACAGGTTTGCTGACACGCCAGTCATTACTTAATACCAATGGATGTTCATTGGCCGCCTTGAGTAGTAATTCCTTGACGACTGCGGTATCAGTGCCATAGGCAACGCCGACAGGCGTTATCACCCGTCCCATACGATCCTGTAGCATCCAGTTGGTTACCTGACTGGAGATCAACTCAGAGTTTGGCACCAGGACTTCTGCGCGGTCAAAGGTTTGAATCAGTGTGTAGCGGATACTGATTTTTCTGACATAACCCTCGGTTCCGCCAACGACAACCCAGTCGCCGGGTTTGACCGGCCGCTCGAATAACAGGATCAGACCGGAGACAAAGTTATTAACAATATTCTGTAAACCAAAACCGATACCGACTGACAGGGCACCGGCAACAATGGCTATATTCTGAAAATCCACCCCGGCAACACTTAAAGCGATCAGAATAGAGATGCCGACAATCACATAAGTGGTCAGTGAAATAATTGATTCTTTGGCTCCGGCATCAAGACGGGTGCGTTGCAGCCAGCGATCGGATAGCTGGTTTTTGATCCAGCGGGCGAAAGTTAACAGCACAAACAACGCAATCACGGCACCGAGTATTTTTACCGGCACAAATTTGATAGCACCGATATCAAATCCGTTATTCATGTAATCGAGGATAAGTGCAACCTCTGAGTCGGGTATTTTCCAGGCAATAGACAGCCAGTAGAGGAAAGCAACCAGCACCAGAATAATAACCAGTAGTCTGCCGACCCAGAGACCGGGGATATACTCCTGATTCTCATAGCCCAGATAGGCGCGAAGTTTTTTATTGGTTTGGGGTTCCTCCGGATCGAACATGCCCCAGAACATGGAACTCGCTGTCAGAAGACCATAGACAAATAGAAAGCCTGCCAGGGTGCCGTAAACGCCCGGAATCATCAGACTCGCCAGAGAATGATAACCCAGCCACATGGCTAGAGGCCCTGCCATCATGGCAACGGCTATCGGTGTTCTTAATGAATTGAGCAACTGGAAATTCGATCTCTGACTTAACAGAAACATGACCCAAAGCGAAAAACTCATCAAAAGAAAGTAATAACTTGATGAAATTAACAGGTACATATCTTCATCGAAAATCTGCTCTATGCCGGCAAAAGCAACCGCAATGCCAATCAGAACAATATCGAGCAGGGAGCGCGCCGGGAAGCCGACTCGACAGCGTTTACTGTCATGGCACAATATCCATTCCAGAAAAGGAGCGAGCAGCATAGAACTGGTGACTGCCAGTAAGATGGCGCTGAGAATCACCATCTCACTTAAGTATGTGAAAAGAATCAGACTGAGTGAGGTCGCAATCCAGGGCAGGCGTGTTGCCACCATACTCATGATCAATTGATAATCCGTCGCAGTCTGATTGTCATCAACCGGGGCGAGAGTCTTGCGGATAAAGCTGGCAATGAACTTTGCTAACGGCCATAGCACCATCAGTGCTAAGAGTCCGATAAGTGCTGACGGCCAGTAATTAAACGTCAGTTTGTAATCCGCTTTGAAAATACGTGGATTGGTTAACAAAGAGATGACGGTGCTGGTGATCGGTGCACCGCGTAAGCTGATGGTATTGGACAGTATTTCATTTTTTATCGGTTTGAATTCATCCAGTAAATCCCTGAGGCTTAATCTGGAAACCTTGCAAATGACTAACTGATTGTCATAAAGCTTTTTCTTGTCGGACAGTTGTTTGCGGCGTTTGATGATTTCGGCGCTCTCGGCTCCATCATCTTCGCCAAGTGCATCAATTTTTTCCTGTTCCGAAGCGGCTTTGTTTTCAAATGTGGCAATGCAATTGTCGAGTTTATCCTGCAAAGCAAGTGCGTCAGCCTGGACAGATTCAATCTGTTCGATAGACGGATTTTTAAGACGCCAGTTGATCAGCTCGCTTTGCCAGCTTTTGATCTGTTTTTCAGCGTCAGGCAGCCATGCATCGTTTTCTGCACTGGCTGCAAAAGCAAAGCCGCTGCCGATAAGCAGCCATATCAAAAACGAAAGCCTGAAAATAATGTGCATGGATCTGATCCGAAATTAGCGCCAACCGGTTTTAAATGCCGGCATATTGACATTTTTCGCCTGAGAAAAATTACTATGAACCACAGTAGCGGTATCGAGATTAACGCCGGCAAAGTCCGCATCGGTGACATTGGCTGCACGGATGACAGCGCCGCCCACCAGAGCACCACTGAAGTTGGCACCTCGTAAATTTGCGCCCCGCAAGTCAGCCATGCGCATCACAGAACCCTGCAGATTAGCTTCAATCATGCTCGCTTCGCGCAGATGAGTTCTGGCAAGAATAGTAGAATGATTGTTTTCGTCATTGGCCAGGTTGGCATAGTCAAGAATAGCTTCAACCAGATTGGCTTCGTTCAAATGGCTGCCGGATAAGTCAGTGTGACTGAGATCAGCATTGCGCAGATAGGTGTTGGTCAGCATGCAGTGGATCAGTTTGGCATGTGACAGTTTTGCGGCATTCATGTTGGCATCGGAAAAATCGCTGTCATGGCATTGAGTTTCCTGCATATTCGCCTGGTTAAAATCAACATTACGCATATCGGCCTGGTCGATTTTAGCGGCGTTCAAATTGCTGTTACATAAAGTAGCTGCTTCTGCTGCGCGGTCACTGCCGGCGATAACCGCAGTCAAATTGGCGCCACTTAAATCCGCATCGCAAATATGCGCGCCACGCAGATCGGCACCGCTTAAATCGGCATTGTTCAGATTGGCGCCGGTCAGATCGGCAAAACGTAAATCGGCGCCACGTAAATCCTGATTAGACAGGTCGGCATTGGCCAGGTTAGCTTCGTTGAGGTCCATGCCTGCAAGACTGTCTGCATCCGTTGACCAGATAGTTTCGCCGTTAAGTTTGTTTATGATGTTCATATTAAGTCCGTACTGCTGGATAAAATGAAGAAATGGGTAATTTGGAACGGATGATAATCTTCTCAAGCCAATTTTTGAATTAAGAAAAAGTTATGTGCCGTTAGATAGCTTGCGCAGCACATGAGCGACGGCTATCTGCGCAAAGCTACTGGTGACCGGCATCGAGGAACCCAGTCCGCCACAATTCAGCGATGAGGTGTTACGGGTTGCCGGTTTCTGCAGGCTGGTGCCGCCATCAGCCGTTGGATAACGCATCTGTTCTTCTGACCAGACAGAAGCGATACCGAATTTTTTTTTGGGATTGCGCGAAAAACCATAATCCTGGCGTAATAACGCACGTGTTTTTGCCAGTAGCGGGTCCTGTTCACTGCGCGACAAATCCGTGTTTTTTATGCAGGTCGGATCGATTCGACCACCGGCACCGCCAATCGTGATCAGAGCGATATGCTGTTGTTTGCAATAGTCGGCGAGCGCTGCTTTGGTGCGAAAATTATCAATGCAGTCAATCACATAGTCGAATTGATTTGAAATATATTCAGGCAGGTTTTGAGCCTCGATGTAATCATCAATCAATTGGACTTCGCAGTCGGGATTGATTGCCATACAGCGATCTGCCATGACAACGATTTTACTTTTGCCGAGATTTTCAGTCATAGCGGGTAGCTGACGATTGATGTTGGATTCGGCAACATGGTCCATGTCAATTAGTGTCAGTTTTCCAATTGCACTGCGAGCCAGAGCCTCTACAGCCCAGGAGCCGACACCGCCTATTCCAATGACACAGACGTGGGCATCTTTGAAGCGTTGCAGTGCGGCCCTGCCGTAAAGGCGGGCAAGTCCACCGAAGCGTCGATCTGAGTCGCAGTAATCCATTTGGGCATTTTAATCGCTGTCTGCAGGAACCGGGTAGTAAATTTGCAGTCATTAAAGCCGGATGAAAGATAATCAGGTTTTTTCAAAGAGCAAAATGCGCGAGTTTTGTGTATTCTTGCCAGATTATTATCAAAACAATTAGTTATCAAAGGTGTTCTGGAATGCGATTTGTGGCGCGCTTTAGTGGTTTGCTGGTTCTGACATTATTGTCGTCCGGCGTTTTGTCCAAACCGAACGAAGTATCTCTCGAAGACCTGAAAGCAACAGATAATCACCGCAGTGCCAGTATTATCGTCGCTCAGGTGATGAAACGCTTTCATTATCTGCATACTGAAATTGACGATGAAACCTCGGCAAAAATGCTCGATCGTTACATCGAAAATCTTGACCCTAACCGGCATTTTTTCCTGCTCAAAGATATTCTAATTTTTGATGATTATCGATATAGCCTGGATGAAGCGCTAAAAGGCGGTAAACCTCAAATCGCCTTTGATATTTTCAGAAAATTCCGCACCAAGGTAGAGTCGCGTATTGAGTTTGCGCTGAATCAGCTGGAGCAACCGATGGATTTTTCGGTGGCTGAAACCTACCTGTTCGATCGCGAAAAAGCCTCCTGGGCTGAAACGCATCAGGAGTTGGACGATATCTGGCGTAAACGAGTCAAAAATGACTATTTGACCTTGAAACTCTCCGGCAAAAAACACGAGGAGATCGTCAAAACTCTCAGACAGCGTTACGAAGGCATTGCCCGTCGTACCCGTCAGTTGCATCCGGATGATGTTTTTCAGCTTTTTATCAATGCCTACACCCTGGTTGTCGAGCCACACACAGCTTA
>Ga0181582_10002480_pt1 | contig 14613 bp, 6 predicted proteins | sample 071ome_32_FD_132438 | JGI IMG/M metagenome (GOLD analysis project Ga0181582, IMG submission 132438) | Coastal salt marsh microbial communities from the Groves Creek Marsh, Skidaway Island, Georgia - 071405AT metaG (megahit assembly) | ecosystem: Environmental > Aquatic > Marine > Intertidal zone...
CTGGTGGGGGGCTAAACGGCGGCGGACTCAACGGCACGATCCCCTCGAGGTCGGCGTCGCCGCGGTACACGTTGACGTCCGACCAGAACGCGTCTCCGGCGCTGCCTCCTCGCACGCGGATACCGACGCTTCGTATTGTATCGAACGTGCTCGATACAGTCGACCCATCCCGATCGAGCAGACACGGCATGGTCACGACGCCCATCGGGTCGGCGTTGTAGGTCCAACGGTACCCGTTGAGCCAGAACTCGATCTTGGCCGTCTCTTGGCACTCTCGTGGCACGCCTTTGTACAGTCCAGTGTCTCCAGGCAGCCTCAGCATGCTGAAGGAAAAGTCGTTCCAGGCGTCGGCTCGCACGACGCCTTGCCAGTTGGCTGCCTTGCGCGGGTTCGGGCCTGGAAAAGCAAACGCCAGGAGCGTCCCGAGCGGCGAGAACGGCCACACATTTGGGGTGTTCAACAACTCGGTGAGCGGTCCGTCCAGATACATGTACGCGAACGGACCGTAGTCGCGCCACGACTCGTCCCCGTTGTCGAAGCCCATATGCAGGCGGAACACCGTCGTGGCGTTGATGCCGTTGATGCCCGTCGGTTCCCCTGTGGCACCGAGCGCGAGATCTACCACGACCTCCGTCGCCATGGGGCGATCGGACGGCGACGTCACCCACGCCCCGTCGACCCACACGCTCGCGGTGACGACCGCGCCGTTGTCGGGTGAGATGGGCGCGTCGTGGGTGTAGAGCCTGCCCCGCCATTCCTGTTCCCCCGCGATATCCGCGGGTTGAGAATCGGAAATACGAAGCGTGTCGTATCGCGCACCGTATGTCCCGGCGTACTCGAACGTCGTCGGCGCGGCGGCACTGGTCTCGTCGGGGTACCACACCGACCCCGCCGATCCCGACGGCCCGGTCGGGTACCTGTAGGTGACCTCGTGCGGCGGAACGACCGCCTGCAGCGCGACGCTCGCCTGAACGACCCCGTCGCTTGCCATCGCGACGATGCGAGAGCTCAGCACGAGCTTGGTTCGCGCGGTCGGGACGTGTTTTTTCGACACGCGGAGGTATCGAAACACGCCTTGCTCGACGACGTCGGCGCGGTACCAGGACGACTCGGGAGGGTCCAGTGTGACGGTGGCATTTTCGACGCCGGAAAACAAACGATCGAGGCGGATCTGATACAGCGTATGGCTGCCGAGGTTCCAGACGACTTCCGGAACGAGCGGCGTCACCGACGGCGTTGACGGCGTCTGGGCGGCGGCAATCACAACGAGGACGAGGAACACGAGCAGTCTCGGTACAACGGCCATGTCGTTCTCGAGTTCGTGTTGCACGTTTTTAAAGATACATTTGAAGGAGGTATCGAAGCGGCGGGGAAACAAAACCGAACGAGGAACGATGAAAGACGAAACGGAACGACGAAACCGACCAGCCGTTCGCGTCAGTCGTAGTCGTCCAGCTCCCCCTCGTCGTCGATGTCGTCGATATCGTCAAGGTCGACGCTATCCGCGTAGTCGCCGTCGAAATTCTCGTCGCTTTGCCTGCCGCCCTGGTCCTCCGGGTCGGCCCAGTCGAGCACGTCTCCCTCGGACCCGAAGTACGACCGCACCGGCTCGTTCCTGAGGTAGGCCCGCGTCGCCCAGTCCGGAAGGTTGACGCTGGCGATGTTGATCAGCTTGATCAGCATCTTGGATGCCTCATTATCACTGCTCCGGGGCGGCCGCCTGGTCTTCAGCGGCGGGTACTTGGTCATGTAGTCCCTCTTGTCGAAGTGGTACTTGCCGATAACGGCGGGGGTGAACGTGCCCTCGCCGTCAAAGTCCTGAGAATACGCGTAGTGGATGAACGCCGCCCTTCTCCCATTATTACCCTTGAGAGAATCGTCCCAGGGCGGCTGCACCATGTACTCGGGCCGCAACGTGAAGGCCTTTGGCCCGCCCGGTGTCACCGCCGCGGCAATGCTGAACGCGTACATCTCGGTCGTCCACCCGAACAGTTCCCGCGCTTCCGGATCTTGTCGAAGCGCAAAAGAAATATTCAGCCACGGGTACGCCAACAGCTTGAGCTGCTTCTGGGAAATCATGACGGGCGACGGCCCCACGGCGTGCCACTGCTTGATCGGCACCTTCTTCGCGTTGAACTTCTCGAATATCTCCCGGTGCTTGGGACTATGCACGTCCATAAACTCAAACGGATATCCGCTCGGTCGACTGTACGTGGCCCACAGCGGCGGCGCGCGGATGAAGACGTGATCCGGCTCTGCGAGCAGCACAAAGTGCTCCGGCACCTGGGAGATGTACCGCTGCACCCATTGCTGCACCGCATACGGCCGATTCAACATCACATACCCGTCGGCAATTTTTTCCAGATCCCTGGGCAGAGGATCCACCACCACCGTCGGAAGCTCGTCCATCCAGTCGTCTGGCTCGCCCGAGTGCAGCAGCCTCGTGAACCCACCCATGGCCGGCGGGTCCTTCGACTCCTTTATTCGCTTGAACCAGTAATAGAACACCCTCGCCTGCCACTCGTGATAGAGCCGCCCATCGCAGGGAAGCAGCACGTGGTACTTGTTCTTCTGCGGCGCGGGCTTGTAGTCGGGCTGCAGATAGTCGACAGAGTGCCACAGCTTGGCCGTCTGGTCCGCACCGCCGCCGTACCACTGCCGACTCGACGTGTTCAGACTCCAAGCGTCCATCTTGAACGCATTATAGCAGGCGAACGCAAATACGAGCGCGAGGGCCAGGAGCAGCTTGCGGTTGTTGGCCATTTTAGATCGCAATGCCGCGAGCTTTCTCCGCTTGTCCGGACTCATCGCTGGCGAAGAAGAGGGAACGGAAACGAAGCGCGAGACGACGCGAAGGCGGCGTGATCCGCGTCGGCCGAGAGGAAATCCGACGTTCGTTTTGTTTCGGTGTCTCGACCGATTCTTTTCCAGTTTCCGATTTGCGTTGTTTGCGGTCCATTGGCGGCGTGCCCGGTCGATGACACGTGGCTGGGCCATACGTACGATACGACATGCGTGCGATGGGCGCCGGGTGGGCCCCGCGGCTCGCGTTCACGACGTACCATACGTACCATACGTACCAAAGCAGCAGTCCTCGCGGCGTCAAATGCAGAGGTGCCACCGACGAAGCCGCCGACGCCGCCGACGCCCTCTGGGCATTGGTTCAGTCGTCCCAGGCCTTTCGATCGACGCCTCGGGCCAGTCTGTATAACGATCGAGCGACCAAGGAGGCCGTACGGCTGGCGGTGGGCGGGAGCCTCGAGACGGGGCTGGTCCCGCGGACGATGTTGGCTTTGGCGTATATTGGGGGTTCGGCGGTGTGGGAGGAGGAGATGGACTCGTTGGTGGAGCAATTGAAGGGGGACATGGGTAGCGTTGGGTCGTTGCGGGCCGTGCAGGACGTGGGAAGGGCGCTGCGTCGATGTCGGCACCAGGGGGACGGGGAGCTCATTGTGTCCCTGGACGCGAGGGCAAGGGCGCTCCTGGAGGCGAACGGTTCGTGCGGGCCGGATCTCGTGGCTGCTGCGGCGGCCATCGCCGGTGATATTGCGTACGCTGGTGTCGTGCCCGAGCGGCTGCTGGGATGGATCTCGGAGCAGTTTTTGGACGGCGGCGGCGGAGCACAAGGAGGAGGACAAGGAGGTGTCGATCGGGGGCTGGGCATGCAATGCTTGCGGGATGCGTGTTGGGCTGTAGTCTGTGCAGACCGGGTGCTCGCGTGGGAGGGGCCGACCCAGCAAAGGCTGGTGGCGGCGCTGGCTGCGCACATCGCGGCGACAGTCTTGCCAACGTTGGCGGCGGCGGCGGCGGCAGCAGCGTCGTATTCGTCGTCTTCGATGGCGCCGCTGACCCGACTCGATCGCGATATCGCGGGGCTCCACGCGTTCCTGTTGGCGTACGCGCCCAAAGACGATCCCGTGCTCCGATCTGCGACTCAGCGCCGGCAGGCGTTGCGCCGACATCACACGGTGTCGACGTTTCAGAGAGAGGTGTACGATGTCCTGCGGGGGCACCTCGGGGTCACATGCGAGATGGAGGGGGACGTGGAGGGCGTGTCGGTGGATATCATCGCGGCGCGGCAGGGTTTGGCCATCGAGTGCAACGGGCCCAGTCACTATTATAGGAACGCGGTCGGGCTGGTGCCCGCGAGCAGGCTCAAGACGGCGCTGGCAGAAGAGGCCGGGTGGCGGTTAGTGCACGTGGACCAGCGGGTCTGGGACGACCTGCCGAGCAGGGAAGCGAGGGGGGCGTGGGTGACAGCTTTAATTGATGGCCATTCCTTTATGTGAGACGAGACCCACTGCCCCATGTAGTAGAATAGTACATGCACTTGTTGTTGTTGCAGACGCGACTGCGCATTGCGCGGGTACGACCCGTCACGAGCGTCACGAGACGGACGAGAAATGTCGACACCCCCCCAGTCGTCTGTGGGGAGACGCCATTCGAGCGGCTCGAGCGACTCGAACGGGACCAGCACGCACAGCGCGTGCTGCAGATCTTGACACAGAATGACATCCCGATCGGCCTGATCGCCGAGTTGGCAGCCGATGACGCCTTGTTCGCCGCCGACCCCGAGCGTGTCGCCGAGACGCTCTCCGTCCTCAGCGAGGTCTGGCCCAGCGCGAAGAGGCTGCATGAAACCATCCGGAGATTTCCCTTTGTGCTATACGACGAGTCGTGGCTCGAGCGCTTGCCGCGAGCGACGGCGGACCTGGTCGATGTCGGGTTTTCGGGTGTAGAGGCCGCCAAGATGATCGTCTCGAGTCCAGACGTCGTCTACGTACGAATATTCGAGGTGAACAACGCGATCAAGGCGATCGAACGGACTGTCGATTCGGAGGTAGACAAGGCAATCGTGCTGAAATTCCTCGCTAGGAACCCCGTCTGCTTGCGAGACGGCGCTAGGGCGTTCAGGCTCAAGGTTGACGCGGTGGCCGAGACGCTGCTGCTCCGGCCGGAAGACGTCGCCGCCGGCCTCCTGAGGCAAGGTCAGATATTCGACGCCGACGTCGGAACGATGAAAGCCTCGATGGAGGTACTGTCGGAATTCCTGGGGAGGGACATTGCCCGAGCCGTTGTGGCGAAGGAACCCGCTCTACTGTCGATGACGGCGAAGCGTGTGCAGGAGAGCGTGCGCGTGCTTCGGGTCCTCGAAGTCAAGCCGGAGGACGTGGCATCGTATCCCGCTGCGCTCGTTCGCTCGCCATATACGGTCGTTGGGCCCCGAGTTGGGTGGCTTCGGATGTTGCAGCGCGAGGACAAGAGGCACGTCCGCCTCGCCACCTACTTGAGCCTGAGCGAGCGGAAATTCGAGGAACGGTATGTGAAAGGGAGCCGGGACGCCTGGGAACAAATCATGCAAGAGTGGAAGCGGCGCCGAAGGGCGGCGGCGGCCGTCCCAATTGGGGCACCAGCAACAGACGGCGGTGACGCCGAAAAGGCGGGCAAGCGGGAGCCGCCGGGCACAACGACGCAGTCGGCGCAGTCGGCGCAGTCGGCGCAGTCGGCGCAGTCGGCGCAGTCGCGAAAGCCCAGCGCCCCGCTCTTCAGGAAGCGCCTGGCGGGCAAGCGCTTGCCCAGGTTGAAATCGTCGGGTAGGGAGGAGCCTTGATTTTCGCTCGATCGAGCTTAAAAAACGAACAGCAACATCATCGCCACTCGCCATCGGGGGACACACAGCTTGACACGAAGAAGATACCAATTGCCCTCGAAACACCCGGTCAGGACGAACGCAGACTCCCTATTACGCCGGGAACTGAACGGTCCTTTCGTGGCAATCCGAGACGGACCTTCTTCTGTCCAGAGAAATGGGCTTCTACGAGAAGTTCAAAGCCCTCTTCTCGTCGTCATCGAAGGACAAAGAGTCGAGGCTCGTCAAGAGAAACACGTCGAAGTTCCTGGGAGTGAACAGCACCCATGACGGCGAGAAGACGGCGATCGAGTCGGCGAGCGTGCAGCGGAGCGACGGGCGACTGAAGGCCGGGTGGGCTCGGATGCGGGGGCGCCGCAACTACAACGAAGACCAGGTCCACTCCAAGTTTGCCACGGTCGAGGAGGCGCCGGAGGTCGGGGAGGTCGCCTGTCTAGGTGTCTTTGACGGGCACGGCGGGCCGCGAGCGTCAGAGTACGTCCAAGAGCACCTGTTCAACAACATAGTGGGATCTGAGCAGTTCCCCGGTGATATTTTCAAGGCAATTGAGGACGGGTTCCAGGAGACGGACGCAGAATACCTGAAGATTGACAAAAAGTTCCATCACGACGATGGGACGACCGCGACCGTGATGCTCGTCGTCGGTTCCATGTTGTACACGGCGCACGTCGGCGATTCCAGGGCGGTGATGGGGACGCTTCGGAGCGATGGGACCATCACAGCAACACCCTTGACGGAAGACCACAAGCCCCAGCTGCCATCCGAGCGGCAGCGGGTAGAGAGCACCGGAGGCACGGTCATCTTCGCCGGGACGTGGCGGCTGAGCGGGGTGCTCGCCATCAGCAGAGCGTTCGGGAACAGGATGCTAAAGCGATGGGTCGTGGCGCATCCCGAGATAAGGCAAGACAAACTGAACAAGCGGACGACGTGTTTGGTCATCGCCTCGGACGGCCTGTGGGACGCCCTCACGGACCAGGAGGCGATCGACGAGGCGACAAAGCACGAGGACGCCGAGCAGGCGGCGAAGGAGTTGATCACACTGGCGTACGACCGAGGATCGTATGATAATATATCGGCGATCGTCGCCTACCTCGACCTCCCCGACTGCGCCGAGACGACAGACGAGGAGGAGCATGACGTAGTGCAAACGAGCGGCGATAGCATCAGGGCCCCGCGGCGCACGCATGACACGACGACTACGAGCAAGGCACTTTCAAGCGGCGTATCCGGCTTTTTCTTCTCGTAGTAGTGTTTTAAAACGTTCATTCGTCTCCATCATCGAGCAGCGGCCGCCCCAGCTCTTCGTCGTCGTTGCGGTCGCCCAGCCCGATCGACCGGCTCGCTCCTCCCATATCACGCACGTCCAATCCGTATTTCAACGCTAACCGCTCGTTCCACGCGCTGGCAGAGACAGGCTCGTACGATCTCATGGCCACGGCCTCCAGCGCAGCCGCCTCCGCTGCGTCCGCCTCCTCCAACGCCCGCCGCACCAGCACTCCCTCGTACACGTTCACTCCGATCGCCAGCGACTCGACGACAAAAAGCAACAAGGTGAACGCGAGCACCAAGGCACGATGCGTCTCGACGAACGCCTCCACCTCCACGAGCACCCCACTCGGATCGCTCGACGCGAGGTCCTCCGAACCAGAAACGAGCACATATCCCACGGCGAGCCCCGCCTGACAGAGCAACGACAGCACGAACGCGGGCGTGTGTCCCCACGTCACGGCAGCAGCGCCGCGACCGCCCGCTCGCCGTCGACTGCCACAGGTCGAAGATACCGCCGAGTACAGCATGACGGCCCCTGTGACGCCGATCGCGTACAGCGCCCACGCGTGTGCTACAGGACCGTACCCTGTTCGGTGATAACGACTGAAAATCGTCAGGGCAAACCCGACCAGCGTGATGCCGACCGGCAAAAGCAGCAGCACGTTCAGCGCAAGCAGCGCCCGGCGCAAAGGCGCCGTGCAGAAGCTCAACGGGTCCGTCATTGTGGCATGGTGTGATTGGGGCCTGGGTGAAGCTGAGCGGATTCCGTGACAGGGCCCCCGGATAAATTTTCAAGGTCTCGAAAACTGAGGTTGGCCCAACCCAGTGGGTTCCGTCCCCAAAGCGTATCATTCAAAGTGCACAGTTCTTCAGCGCACGTACGCGCACAGGGTCACCATCATGCGGCACGCGCTTACGCAGATGCCCTTCGAGTGAGCTTGGGAGACGAGTTTCAGTTCGAATTCGACAGAGAAATGGAAGTCGACGGTTCGTCCTCGCGGGAGGACCAAAACGACAAGGAGCTCTTGCTTCTGATACTTGCAGAGCTCTCCCAGCACCCCGAACTCTCCGCGGCGTTCGAAACGCTGAAGAACACTGCTGGTACGCTGATGAATGATCGTGCAGGACCTCTCTCCTCCCAGGCAACGCACCTCACCGTTCACGTCCCCCCCCTTTCCCACCCGTCCACCGGCGTGCAGAGGCGCAGAATCTGCTTCCTTCGAGGCTGCTACACGATGGGTCGGCGATTGCGAGCACGTACGATCAGGCGAGCGCGATGTACCCAATCGCCAGGCCGGGGGCGCTGCTCGAGCGGCTGCGCAGCCTGATGGCGGCCGTGCCGGGAGCGACGTCGTGCCTTGACTCTCGTGTGTTGAAGGCTGCCGGGGCGCACGGGCAGCTCGGTCGGCCGTCGTCGATCCTCTCGAGTCTGTCGGCCAGCCGGCTGTCGGCGTTCGACTATGCGACGTTTGCGCGGCCGATGGGGCTGCTGCCGACGACGGCGCACGGGCTCGGTCTGAGATTCGATCAGGTGCAGGCTGCGTGTCCCTGGAATCACTTCTTCACTGTCCGGGGGCACTCCATGGCGGCGTATTGTGCAATTTATGACAGGACTGGCGAGCTGATCTTTACCGGGTCGGACGATCGGCTGGTGAAGATATGGTCGGCGCGGACGGGACTGCTGTTGAAGTCGTGTCGGGGGCACCTGCAGGAGATTGCGGACCTGAGCGTGTCGAGCGATAACAAGACGCTGGCGTCTGCGTCGATCGACGGGGTGATTCGGCTGTGGAACATTGAGGGATTCCGGGGTTTATATGCTCGTGGCGATATGGACTCGCTTGAGTCGGCTTCGTCTCGCCGCGACTCGATCGACACGCATCGGTTCGGTGGGCTGGTCGGGACGCTCGAGTCGCACGGGTGCCTGGTGTCGTCGTTGGTTTTCTCGCCCAACTGCCCGCACGAGTTGCTGTCGGCGGCATTCGATGGGACGTGCCGGGTGTGGGATGTTCGTAACGGGACCTATAAAGTGCTGGAGTGGAACTGGGCGAGGGAGAACGAGCGGCGACGGGTGTCTCTGTCGCTGCCGCTCAACCTGCGCAGTGCCGGGGCGGGAAACGGCAATGCGAACGCGAATGGCCACCACGAGCATGGAAACGGAGACGAGGAGGGGGGAGGGGACGGGAGCGGGGAGGACAGCAACAGCAACAGCATCAGCATGGCGGTCTACTCGAACGACGGCAGGTACATATTGGCCGGCGTGACCAACGGCAAGATCTGCCTCTGGAAGCGGGACGAGCGGAATGATCGAAGCGATCACAACAAGGCCCGCGAGAAGAAGGCGCTCAGAGCAGACGACAACGCGGTTGACACGGACGAGATGGGGCCCGCGGGGAGCGCGGCACCCGGCGCGATGAACGGGGCGCTGGAAACGAGCGACGCAGTGAGTGATTACAACCGGGTCGAGCTCTTGCACGGGCGCCACGGCTCGGACGTCTACCTGCTCAACGCCAGCCATGGGGGCAATCGGCTGGCGAGCGCGTCAAGGGACGGCATGGTGTGCATCTGGGAACGGAAGAAGCGGCACGACCGCCGTTTCGCGGCCCATACAAGAGAGTCGTGGAAGATCGAGACGGCGTTCGTGGCCCCGGAGAGCGAGGAGCAGCATGGCGCGAGGCGGCGGCGGGAGGTGGCCCCCCGCGTAGACCAGGTGGCCTGGACGTCGGACGACCGTCTGTTGCTGGCGAGCACGCACACGTTTGAGGTCGTTGTGTTCATGGTGGATGGCGGCGAGGTCGTCAGGAGGTTGACCGGCGTGCATACCGAGCCCGTGCACGTGATCCTTTGCCATCCGACCGACCCACGGCTGGCGATGACGGCGAGCTACTCGGGCGAGGTGGTGCTGTGGGACGTGCAGGAAGGGACGCCGATCAAGGTGTTCTATAGCACAGACTGCAGGCCGGATGGCAGAAAGTGGCCGGATCCCATCCCGTACGTCGACGGCTACTGGAGCCCGGACGGGCAGCAGGTGACGCTGTCCGACGCGGCCGGCCAGCTGCACGTCATCGCGGTTGGAACGCCCGATCCATGGCTGAAGCGCACTCCGTACGATCAGTACCTGTCGAACGACTACGATGAGCTGTTTGTCGACGATGAGGGCGTCGTCAGGAGCGTGGAGAGCAACGAGCCTGCAGACGCCGTCGATCCGTCCGAGGTGCTCTGCGATGCCACCGCGACGCCGTATCCGCACGGTTTCCAGATCGCATACAGGAGCCAATCTCTGATGTCTTCCGCGTGGGGGGACGTCCGCTGGATCGAGCCGGGACAGCAGCCGGGCTACGTCATGAACTCGCCCACGCTCACGGCCGCCCACTGGCGCGTCTACGCGAGCGGCGGCAGCGAGAACGCCGTCACGCAGGCGATCAACAGGGCGCAGCTTCGCATGCAGGAGCACGAAAGACGTCTGGATATGCCGGACATTACGCCCCGACACGGACGGCAGCAGGCTCGGGGCCCGCGCGTTCAGGCCACGGCGGCCGCCGCGGGCGGCCCGGCGACCAGTCCCATAAGCCCGGCCATCGAATGGTTGGACGGCGACGACCTGTCGTCCGACGAGGACGAGGAGGTCGCCCGCGGGGGCGGCAGGGGACGGGGCGCCGGCGCCCGCGCTGCCGGTGCCCGTCGGGCCGCCCAGAGCCTGCGCGAGTTGCCCCAGCGTCAGAGCACGCGGATCGCGACGAGGCGCAGCATGGAGGACGATGAAGATTCGGACGCGCGCCCGGGACGAGAGATCCAGCAGCTTTCCCGCGAGGAGCGGCTCCGGCGCCGCGAGGAGGCCAGGGAGCGTGCCCGCGGCGGCCGGAACGCCCGTGGCACCAGGCAGTCGACGTTAAGCCGTGCACAGCGCGCGCAGCGTCGCGATCGCCAGGCCAGGTACCGCGTCGATTCGGAAGACGATGACGACGACGTTGGCATGAACGGCTCCGGGCTCAGCGAGAGTTCGGACGACGACGACGACGTCTCGCTCGTCGACAGCGATGAGAGTGGCGACAGCGACGACAGCGACGACGAGAGAGGGTTGACCAGGCGGGGTGGCGGTGGTCCCAGTGGCGCAGGTCGTTCCGATGGTGCCGGGCCTTCGAGGCGCTCCAGACGCTCGGGACGGTCGGGACGTTCCGGACGGTCGGGACGCTCGACCGAGCCGTCGAGGCGTGGGGGCCGCAAGCGGACCCGCGCTCAGCGGGACGGCGAGCCGGAGCCCGAGCCCAGGGAGGTCGGAAGCTTCATGTGGCTCATGTCGCACGCCAAGCAGGGGGGGTTGTACGTGCCGCAGGTGGGCGACGAGGTGGTCTACATCAAACGCGGCCACACCGCGGCGCTCGAGAAGACCGACGACCCGGCGCCCGAGTGCCTGGACGATCTCGCCGAAGCTGAGCCATGCACCGTCGAGCGGGTGTCGTACTTTGTCGCGCGCGACGGGACGGACGGCACTGCGGCCAAGTTGCTGCTCAGGACGAACGGCGCCGGCGGCAGCGGGACTGGGCGGCGCGTCATCGACAGCGACAGCGATGGCGGTGGCGCTGCCGGCAATGACGGGAACGCAGGTCACCACCACGAGTTTGAGGTGAACGTCTACTCGCCGCTCGCCGGTCTGCCCGACTTTCTGGTCCTCCGCACCCTGTTCGACGAGACCGCGCCCTACGCGTGGCGCGAGGGCGACGCCTGCAAGGCCATGTTCTGGAACGACGACCGCGAGGACTGGTACGAGGGCTCCATCGTCGGGGACGCGCTGGAGGATTACAGCACCGTCTCGAACCCCTACGAGGAGGCGGCGCTGCTCTGGGAGCGCTTCACCGTCAAGTGGGACTTGGAGGAGGAAGACTCGAGCCACTCTCCGTGGGAGATCCGACCCCTGGAGGCCGACGAAAACGAGTACGACCGGAGCGAGCTGGACGAGGCTGTGGCCACGCGCGTCAAGGAGGCCATCGCGGAGGCCGCCAAACAGTTCGACTGGGATATTTTCCAGGTCGCACCGCTCCGCGACGACGCATACCAGTCGCACCGCGACGTCGTCGAGTATTACAACCAGCTCGTTGCCCTGCCCATTGGCCTCATGGACATCCAGGCGCGCCTGGACAACGGTTATTACCGCCGTCCGGCCGCCCTTCAGCGAGACATCGCGCTCATCGCCGAGAATGCCGAGTCGTTCAACGGGGAAGACCACGAAGTGTCGCGCGCGGCGACAAAGCTGTCTCGGTTTTTGGCGGCAGTGGTGGACGGGAGTTCCACTGCGGCGGATATCGCCACGTTTGTCGCGCCCTCGGACGACGACGGCGACGAGACTGAGGGACAGGGCGCGAGGGGACGTCGCTCTCGCTCCGATGTCGCGCCCGTTCAGGCTCCGAGGCGCACCGGGAGGGAACGTCGCGCGGTACAACTGTTTGCGCCGACCGCCGGAGGTGGGCAGCGGAGAAGGAACGGGGGCCCGCCGCCCCGTCGCTCGACCCGAGGCCGGGGCGATCCGACCCGGCATCGCGACAGTGACTTCGACTACGACGAGGGAGAGGGAGAGGAGGAGATCGTGGAGGCGAGCACGCCGAGGAGGAGGTCGGGCCGGCGGTGATGGATCGGAGTCGAGTCGGTTGATCAACCGACTCCGTTCCCAGTTGTATTCATTTGCAAGAGCAAAATAGCCGCGCCTGACGCAAGACAGACGGCCATACACCCATCCGTGGGCCTGGTGATCGCGTCGCGTGTTGTTTCCGGGAGAACCTCGAGGATACCATGAACTTTGGCAATTTCTCTCTCGACAAGAACAATTGGGGGGGCTCTCTGGCCAGTTTGGGCGAGAGCTTCACCCGGGACATTCAGGGAGGTATAGAACAGCTGAAGAAGGGCGTGGAGGAAGCAGTGCGGCAACAAGACGACCAACAGGCTGACGACCAAGAGGACGATCAGGATGCCTGGGGGTTTGGGGCGATCGGCATCGACTCTTTGGTGAAGAATTTGGTCGGGGGCGGGGAGGAGGACGAGGGAGAAGAGGAAGAAGAGGAAGAAGAGGAAGAACAGGCAGAGGAGGCAGGGGAGGCAGAGGAGAAAGAAGAGGCAGAGGAGGCAGAAGCGGCGGCGGCACCAGCAGCTGTTCTTGTACCGGACGACGCCGAGGATCCTGCGGTCGATCGCGTGGTCAGGGCGGCCGATGATGATGAACCCCGGGTTGAGAAGGGTGCAATGGAGAGGGGGGCAATGGAGCCCGCGCAATCCGCGGCGGATTCGCCGAGGTTGGTAGAGCACGCCGAGGCAGCGGCGAGCAGGAAGGAGGCTGCGCCCGCTCCGGCGCCGCCCACGGCGCACGAGGAGCGGATACGAGAGTTGGAGCAGCGGGTGGCAACGCAGGCCAAGGAATTGGCGATCGCGAAGAGGCGGGCGATGAAGGAGCGCCAGGAGAAGCAAGACGCCGAGACGCGGCTCAAGTCCAAGCACGAGGAGGTCCGTGAAGTGATGGCAGAAGGCGAGGCGCTGAGCAAGAAGCAGTTGGCGCTGGAGACAATGGTCAAGGATCTGAAGACGCAGTTGGCAGCGAGCCAGCGGGACCTGGCCGCGCGGGAAGCGGCGCTGCAGGAGGAGAGGCAGCGGAACGAGGATGCGACGTCGTTGCGGGCCGACCACGAGTCGACGCTGTTGTCAATGAAAGCCGAGCACGAAGCAACGGTGAAGAGTATGCGGGCCGACCACGTAGAGGCCATCAAGATGCTCCGGTCAGAGCTCGTCGACAGCGAGCGCAAGCTCGCCAACCTGTCCAAGGATGGCTCGTCCGACGCCCGGAAGCTCCGAGACGCGCAGAACAGGGCCTCGGCGCTACAAGAGAGCCTCGAGGAGGCACGGGATGAGATGCGGCGCCAGAGACAGAGCGCCGACGAGCAGCAGGAGATGCTGCAGTCGGAGATCGCGGCACTGCAACGCCGGTGCTCCGAGGCAGAGGCGAGACACAAGGACTCGGAGAGCAAGTTGCCGGAGGCGACCGCCCCGCTCCTGGTGCAGGTGGAAAGCCTTCGCAAGAAGTTGGAGGACCAGGATGCGCTCTCGACGGCCGCACAAAAGCGGCTGGTCGAGAAGATCGAGTCGCTGGAGAAGACGGTCGAGGCGTTGCAACGAGAGAAGCGGGCGCTCGTCGACGAGACGGAAGAGGCGACGTCCAGGTACGAGAGTCTATACGCGCAGCTCTCTGGCGCGCAACAGCGGGCGAGCGACGCGGAGCGTGCGTCGGCCGAGGAACGGGTGGCGAGGAAAACGGCCGAGGCGTCGCTGGCGGCGGCGCAGGCCGAGCTCGCGTCGATCGATTCTGGGTTCAGCGCCCGCATCGACGCCCTGACGTCGACGGAAGTCACGCTGAAGAAGACGATTCGGGACCTGGAAGAGGAGCTTATTCGGGAGCGGTCGGCGAGGGCAAACACCGGTCGCGACGCCGCCGAGACCGCCGACATCGCCGACGCTGCCGAGATCGCCGAGCGGGACAGGACCGCGACGAAAGCCCTGCCGTCGTCACCACAGCGCATCTTTGCCGCCGACGGCTCGGACAGCACCCTCCGACGCAAGATCCGAGAACTCGAAGAGACGCGCGACAAGCTCTCTTCCGCGCTGGTCGAAGCCGAGCAGCGCGCGGCGTCCGGCGACGCCGCAAACAGGGAGCTCGCCGA
>Ga0181582_10002487_pt1 | contig 14607 bp, 10 predicted proteins | sample 071ome_32_FD_132438 | JGI IMG/M metagenome (GOLD analysis project Ga0181582, IMG submission 132438) | Coastal salt marsh microbial communities from the Groves Creek Marsh, Skidaway Island, Georgia - 071405AT metaG (megahit assembly) | ecosystem: Environmental > Aquatic > Marine > Intertidal...
CATGTTTTTTCAGGAGATAAAAATGAAAAACTTCAAACACGACCAAAAGGGTTTCACCCTTATAGAATTGATGATCGTTATCGCGATCATCGGTATTCTGGCCGCTGTAGCTCTGCCCGCTTATCAGGATTACACAATCCGCGCTAAAGCGTCTGAGCTCGTACCTGCCTCAAGTGCTGCCAAGAACACCATTTCTGAAGCTGTACCAGTAAGCGGCGATCCATACAGCCCCGATGCCTGCAGCGCCCAGCAGGATCAAATACCAGAAGGCCTCGGCCATAGATATACCGAGGATTGCCGGAATGCCGGCCAGGGCGATTAAACCGCAAAGTGATGTGCTCACGGCAATCTCCACCAGCACCATCGCGGTACTTCTGGAGTACGCGATGTTCTCGATCCGGTTGAACAGGTAAATCGCGAACGGGATGCCGATCTTGACGGGTGTGGAGTAATGGGCGGCCATGGTGGCGAAATGGATCAGGACGAGATTCTTCAGCCTGCAGGGTGCGCCGAGTACGGCAAGCAGGTATTTGCGGGAGGCGATATGCACGCTGGTTGCCAGGAAAAAAACCACAACCAGCATGCCGAGCTGCCAGGCCTTTAGGACCAGCAGTGTCGATGCCAGGTCTGCGAAGGCGATGTCCGAGAAGGCGACGATGAGGGCAACTAGGCAGAAAAAAAGCAGCAGCCAGTAGGACGCAATAAATTGTTTCACCCTGGAGAGCATGTGAAATCCCGATTGGATGGCTGTGCTTCTGCGTTGGCTGCCCAGGGTCGTCAGTGGCGATGACCCCGCCTGGCCTGCCCATGCGGTTATTGTTCTCGTTGACCAATTGTATCAACAGCTTAGGCTTATAGTTACGTTTGCGGCGGATAAATTATGACAGAAGCGGCAAAAACTTCGGTCGCGCCGGCATCGGCCCGTGTCCAGGCCGTCAGTCAGGTTTGGCGAAGCGGCCGCTGTGGCACGCCTCTTCGGTGTGGAGATGGGAGGCAACCAGGTTGCAACGTTCGGTCATGGCCAGGAATTCATCCTTCGAATAGCGGGTGGCGTTGGAAGGTGCGTACCAGTCATAGTTGGTCGATACGGAGGTTTCCCGGCCAAGGGATTCGTTCCAGAAACACTTGATGAAATTCCAGTAGATGAATCGCTGCAGGTCCATCCTGCCACCCTTGATATCCAGGAGGGGGATATCGGGAACGTCCACTTCGATATTCAAGTCACTCAGGGTTTTTCCCAGTTCAGTAAGTTGTTCGCTCATGGCCCACATGTCCTCGCTTGACACTTCGATGGTTCTTTTCCGGAAGTAGTCATCGAGCAGTTCCCTCGGCAGAGCTTTTCTGGCGTAGACATATACCGCCAGCTCACCGCCTGGCTCCAGTATCCTGGCCAGTTCCAGCATGGTTTTTTCGGGATCCTCGGTATGGTGTATGACCTGGTCGCAGCTGACATAGTCGAGGGCGCCGTCCCTGATGCGGGTGTCGGCAATGTCGCCCTTGGCGAAGACAAGGTTGGGCGTGTCCCGGTAGGTAGCCGCGGCCACGAAAACCGCATCGGAGTAATCCATGCCGATAACGAGCGTGTCCGGGCTGAGATCAGCGAACCATTTCGCCTTGTAGCCAAGCCCGCAACCGGCATCGAGGACTGCTTTCCTGCCTTTCAGGAAGTCCTGCAGTGCCGCTTCGGTTTCGAAACCGTAGAGATCCAGGTACCAGTTTTTCTGGAAAGCGAACAGTTTTTCCTGGTTACGGATCTCCTCCTGGCTGTATTTTTCCCATTTTTCGGAAAATACCGCATTGGTTTGCCGCTGGTTGGCATCAGTCGCGTCGTCTGCGACGAGGATGACATCACCGCTGGTTGGAAAAGTATCGGTGAAGATTGCTGTCAGGTCATGCATGAAGCCTCGAGGCCCGGCCACGGCCGGGATCATCCATCAGGCCCGAAAGAATAACCGTACCATCCGGGTGCGTCCAGAGAGCAAGGAGAACAGTGTGACGGTGGTGCAGGCAGGAGAATTCCGGCCCCGCGCCTGAAAAAGGTTTTCATCACCCGCAACCTTCCATACACTGCTCATCATTCAAATACCTGTTGGGGAATCAACCATGAAACTGAACAACCTTTACACACTGGCAGCACTTTCTGTCGCACCCCTGGTGCTCACGGCCTGCAGCAGCATGAACGGCGGCTGGATGGAACTGGATGAAAGCATGAGCGGCTGGCATACCGTCGGTGACGCCAACTGGCACTGGGAAGGCAACGAAGTCGTGGCCGACACGGCATCCGGCATCAGCCACCTGGTGACCGACGCCAGCTACGGCGATTTCCAGATCCAGGCGGAATTCTGGAACCACGAAGGCGCCAACAGCGGCATCTTCATGCGCATCCAGAACCCGGCAGCGATCACCGATACCACGGCCTACGAGGCGAACATCTACGACAACCGACCCGACCAGAGCGGTCGCACCGGCGGCTTTCCCAATTTCATGCCACCCATGGCCGTGTTAAACACCTGGGACCAATGGAATACATACGACATCACGATGGAAGGCAATCACGTCACCGTGAAGTTGAACGGCGTTACCACCGTTGATACCACTGACGATAATTTCTCCAGCGGTCCGATTTCTCTGCAATACGGCGCCGGGACCATCAAGTTCCGCAACGTGCGCATAAGAAGCCTGTAATCCGTACATTCTCCCCGGGCGAACCATGTTCGCCCGGCGTTCGTATTGCAGAGCACCCATCAAAGTCAGAATTTTGGTAGCGTCGCGAGCGCAGCAGCTGCTGCAGAAGGAAGGAAACCGGCGCTTATTCAAATAGCATCGTGAAGTCTGTGGCCTGTATGTGCTTGGTTAAAGAACCTACAGATATGTAATCAACACCGGTTTCCGCCACGACTACTGCACTCTTGATGTCGTAGCCGCCGGATGCTTCGAGTTTGGCGCGGCCATCATTGATCATCACGGCTTCGCGCAACATCTCCAGCGTAAAGTTGTCCAGCAGCACGATGTCGGCTTTTGCGGCCAGTGCTTCGTTGAGTTGTGCCAGGGTCTCCACTTCCACTTCCACCTTGCGGTCCGGGTGCAGTGCCCGCGCATTTTCGATGGCCTTCGTGATGCCGCCGCTGGCGTTGATATGGTTTTCCTTGATGAGGTACGCATCGTAGAGGCCGATGCGGTGGTTGAAGCAGCCTCCGGTCTGTACGGCATACTTCTGTGCCAGCCTGAGTCCGGGAATGGTCTTGCGGGTATCGAGAATGTTCACACGGGTGTGGCGCACCTGGTCGGCAATCTCTCGTGCCGAGGTGGCGACGCTGGACAGGGTCTGCAGGAAGTTCAGTGCGGTGCGTTCAGCAGTGAGCAGGGACCTGGCGCGGCCACGGGCTACAAACACAACCTCGCCCGGATCGATGCTGTCGCCATCGCGCTTCTCCCAGGTCACGACCACGTCGGGATCGATCTGGTGAAACACCTCGTTGACCCAGGGTTCCCCGCAAATGGTGGCGTGTTCGCGGCAAATCACCCGGGCCGTGGACTGCTTGTCGGCAGGAATCAGTTCCGCGGTGATGTCGCCGCTGCCGACGTCCTCGGCAATGGCGCTGCGCACGACGTCCTGCAAGCCTTCGAGTAAGCGGTTTGCCATGGTTGGTAAAATCAGCATGCCTGTGAAAAGAGGCGCGATTATACGGGATTATTGCCCCGGAAGCCCGTGGTGCCTGAGGGTGAGCTGCGACCCGCGCTGATTGAATTCGATCTGCCGCAGGGCGCTCATGCCGAGCAGAACCATGCTTTCATGCATCGACGGGTTGATACTGGCGCGCACGTCATACAGGGTGATGCCGCCCAGGGTGAGTTCGTCGATGTTGGTGCTGTAGATGCTGACGAGGCCGTTGGCCGTCATTGCCTGGCTCTCATAGCCGTACTCCAGGCCACTGGCCCGTGCCAGGCCGGGTGGAATGACCACATCCGTGGCGCCGGTATCCAGGATAAATTCGGCCGGTACGGCGTTTATCCTGCCGGTCATGACATACTGGCCCTGGCGGTTGCTTTCCAGCACGACTTCTACCTGCCCCAGGGCGTTGATACTCGTCATGGGTTCACTGTTGGGGTTGCGCGCACCGTCCAGCACGCCGTCAAAGATAATTGTCAGCAGGGCAAGTCCCAGCACGAAGCCGGCGGCGATCATGCCCTGGCCCATGCGCTTGCTGCTGTGATGCGGATCGTGGTCGTTCATGGCCTGATTATAAACATCCTTCTAGACAGTTATAGGTAGGGTAATATGGGGCATGGAAATCATAAATCACCTGCTTGTCCCCAGCCGCCAGGAGCCGTCACCCAATTGCGGTGACCGTCCCGAAGGCGAAGCGATCAGCCTGCTGGTGATTCACAACATCAGCCTGCCGCCGGGGCAATTCGGAGGTCCATACATCGATGACCTGTTCTGCAATCGCCTCGATTGCAGCGCCCATCCTTATTTTGACGCTCTGAGAGAGCTCAGGGTTTCGGCCCACCTGCTTATCGACAGGGCAGGGCAGGTTACCCAGTATGTTCCTTTCGACAAGCGGGCCCACCATGCCGGCGTATCCAGTTTCAAGGGCAGGGAGCAGTGCAATGACTTCTCCATTGGCATCGAGCTCGAGGGCACGGATGACGATCCGTTTACGGCGGCCCAGTATGACAGCCTGGCACAGATTACCCGGCTGTTGATGGCGGCCTATCCGGGGATCACTGCCGAGCGGATTGCCGGGCATTCGGACATCGCCCCGGAACGCAAGACGGATCCCGGGCCTTGTTTCGACTGGGAAAAATATCGCCGCCTGGTTTCCGCCTGACCCTCAATGGGGCGTGGCGCGACGACATTGGGCGTGCTCCGGAATTTGACTACATTGCTATCCTTGCGAATTTACTGGATTTTTTCAGGGCAGGGGGACATGGAAAGGGCAAATCTGTAGTTTTACTACAAAATCAACATGTTATGTTGGTAAATTCCTGTAATTTCAATTAAAATTTCCCGCCAATGTAAATTTACTACAGGTTTCAACCGGCACTGCCATGCCCCTGTGATCCACGGGCAACAACGACAAGCACAGGCATTGCTGGATATCGCCCTCTCAGGGCGGGCACCCGGGTCCAGTGAAAAACGGAACCGGGGTAATTTAAACAGGTGGCCTGGCATCACCGGGCGCACCCCACCAGAACGAACAGCGACGCCAGGCATCGACACTCCACCGTCGCCTATATTTAGAGTAGCAACATGGCCGACAAAATTACCGAGCTCAATAAAGACGTTGATCCTATTGAAACCCAGGAATGGCGGGACTCCATAGCATCAGTGATCAAGTTCCAGGGCATGGACCGTGCCCAGTACCTGCTCAAGAGCCTTATCAGCACCACCACCGAATCAGGCCAGCAGCTTCCTGTAGACTCCCTCACCACACCCTACCGCAATACCATCCCGAAAGAAGAAGAAGCCGAAATGCCCGGCGATATGCACATGGAGCGCAGCATCCGTGGCATCATCCGCTGGAATGCGCTGGCCATGGTGATGCGTGCCGGGAAGCTCGGTTATGACCTGGGCGGCCACATTTCCACCTTTTCCTCTGCCGCCACTCTTTACGATGTCGGCTTCAACCATTTCTTCCGTGGTGAAACCGAGGATAATGCCGGCGACCTGGTCCTGTTCCAGGGGCATGCCTCTCCGGGCATCTATTCACGCTCGTTCGTGGAAGGCCGCCTGAGTGAAGCGCAGCTGGACAATTTCCGCCAGGAAGTGGACGGCAATGGCCTGTCCTCCTATCCACATCCGAAACTGATGCCTGATTACTGGCAATTCCCTACGGTCTCCATGGGCCTGGGACCGTTGCAGGCCATCTACCATGCCCACGTGATGAAGTACCTCGACAACCGTGACCTGGTGAAGCAGGGCGAGCGCCAGATCTGGGCCTTCCTCGGCGACGGTGAATGCGACGAGCCGGAAACACTCGGCGCCATTTCGCTGGCTGCGCGTGAAGGGCTGGGCAATCTCAATTTCGTCATCAACTGCAACCTCCAGCGCCTTGACGGCCCGGTGCGCGGCAACGGCAAGATCATCCAGGAACTGGAAGGCATCTTCCGTGGTGCCGGCTGGAACGTCATCAAGGTGGTCTGGGGACGGCACTGGGATGCCCTGTTGGCAAAAGACGTGGACGGCATCCTGCAGGCGCGCATGAACGAGGTGCTGGACGGCGAGTTCCAGAACTTCAGTGTCCGCGGCGGTGAATATGTGCGTGAGCACTTCTTCAACACACCGGAACTGAAGAAATTCGTGGAACACCTGACTGACGACCAGATCATGCAGCTCAACCGCGGCGGCCACGATCCGTTCAAGGTTTACGCAGCCTACAAGCAGGCCATCGATTGTACCGACCGGCCGACGGTGATCCTGGCCAAGACGATCAAGGGTTATGCCTTCGGCTCCGCCCAGGGCGCCAACGCCACCCATTCCACCAAGAAGCTGAGCCTGGAAGAGCTGAAACTTTTCCGCGATCGTTTCGGCATACCGATCCCAGATGACAAGCTGGAGGACGTGCCTTACTACAAGCCGGATGAAAACAGCCCGGAAATGGAGTACCTGCGCCGTATGCGCGACAAGCTCGGCGGCACTTTACCGGCCCGGCGTTCAAAAACAGAAATACTGAAGACCCCGCCGCTGGCAGCCTTCGAGACCCAGCTGAAAAGCACCGGTGAGCGCGAGATTTCCACTACCATGGCCTTCGTGCGCATGATTTCCACGCTCGTGAAGGACAAGGAGATCGGCCACCGCATCGTGCCCATCGTTCCCGACGAGGCGCGTACATTCGGCATGGAAGGCCTGTTCCGCCAGATTGGCATTTACTCCGCCAAGGGCCAATTGTACGACCCGGTCGATGCCGGCCAGGTCATGTACTACCGCGAGGACAAGCAGGGCCAACTGCTTGAAGAGGGAATCAATGAGGCGGGCTCCATGAGTGCCTGGCTGTCGGCAGCCACCTCGTACAGCGTGCACAACTACCCGCTGATCCCATTCTACATTTATTACTCCATGTTCGGTTTCCAGCGCGTGGGCGACCTGTGCTGGGCGGCTGGCGACCTGCAGGCGCGCGGTTTCCTCATCGGCGCCACGGCAGGCAGGACCACGCTGAACGGCGAAGGGCTGCAGCATCAGGACGGCCACAGCCACCTCGTGGCGAACACCATCCCGAACTGCGTGTCCTATGATCCCACCTATTCCTATGAACTGGCCGTGATCATCCAGGACGGCATTCGCCGCATGTACCATGAAAACGAATCAGTGTGGTATTACATCACCACGATGAACGAGAATTACGCTCACCCGGACATGCCGGAAGGCGCGGAGGCAGGTATCCTCAAAGGCATGTACCTGCTGGAGGATGGCGACAGCAAGGATTACAAGGTCGCAGCCGGCAAGGGCAAGCAAGCCAGCCGTGTACGCCTGATGGGCAGCGGCACGATCCTGCGCGAAGTGCGCGAGGCGGCCGCGATCCTGCGCAAGGACTACAAGGTGGCAGTGGATGTGTGGAGTGCCACCAGCATGAACGAGCTGGCCCGTGACGGATTGTCCGTTGACCGCTGGAACATGCTGCATCCCGAGAGTGAGCCGAAGGTCTCCTATGTGGAGCAGTGCCTGTTGGAGAGACAAGGACCGGTCATTGCCGCAACGGATTACATGAAGCTTTACTCCGACCAGATCCGTGCTTTCGTGCCCGCCCCCTACAAGGTCCTGGGTACCGATGGCTTCGGACGCAGCGACAGCCGTGAAAAACTGCGCCACTTCTTCGAAGTGAATTCAAGCTTTGTCGTCGTCGCGGCGCTGAACGAACTGGCAAAGGCCGGCGACATCGAAAAGAAAGTCGTGAGTGACGCGATCAAGAAGTTCAAACTGGATCCGGAGAAGCTGAATCCGTTGTTGGCGTAAAACCGATAAAGGGATAAAGGGATAAAAGGATAAAGGGATAGAGGGCAAGCGGTTTAACTAAACCGATAAGTTCGGTAGGTAGGCCGGAAGAGGGCGAAGCCCGTCATCCGGCAAAGACAATCAGATACACAACAGAATATTTGCAGAGGGCGTCAGGCGTGGCAGTCGAAAAAATTCAGGTTCCGGACATAGGCGACGAACAGGATGTCGAGGTTATCGAGATTCTGGTTGCACCCGGAGATGAGATCAGCGAGAACGATTCCCTCATCGTCCTGGAAAGCGACAAGGCTGCCATGGAAATTCCATCTCCGAAAAGCGGCGTGGTGAAGGAAATCCTGGTGAAGGTCGGCGACCAGGTATCAAAGGGTGCCGAGATTGTCAGCCTGGAAACCGATGCCGCGGGTGCTGCGGCGGCGCCGGCAGCCGCTCCCAAGGCGGAAGCTGAAGCCAGGTCAGATACTGCGGCAAAGCAAGAGCCCGAAGCGAAAACGCAGCCGGCAGCGAAGCCCGCTCCTGCAGCAAGCGGCGGCAGCAAGGTCATCGAAGTGAAAGTACCCGACCTTGGCGGTGACAGTGATGTCGATGTCATCGAAATCCTTGTGGCTGTTGGCGACACGATCCAGAAAGAATCCGGGCTGATTACACTCGAATCCGACAAGGCAGCGATGGATGTACCATCCCCGGCTGCCGGCGTGGTAAAAAACATCAAGGTAAAAGTGGGCGACAAGGTGTCAGAAGGTTCGGCCATTCTCGACCTGGAAACCACTGAAGCCGCTCCTGCACCGGCAGCAGAAAAGCCGGCAGCAGTCGCCGCTGTTGCGAAACCGGCTGCTTCACCTGCAGCGGTGCCTGCACCGGCGGCCCCTGCGCCAGCGGCAACTTCACCTGCCAGGGCGGCGGCACCGGCAGCTGCAACGGCACAAGCCGGTTCCGGTGATTCCGTCTATGCCGGTCCGGCGGTCAGGAAGATGGCCCGTGAACTCGGTGTCGACCTGACCCGCGTGACCGGCACCGGTTCACGCGGCCGGATCGTGAAGGAAGACGTGGATGCCTATGTGAAAGGCATTCTTCAGGGTGGCGCACAGGCAAACGCGGCAGGCGGTACCGGCATTCCCGGCATCGAGGACATCGATTTCAGCCAGTTTGGCGAAATCGAGGAAGTGGAAATGACCAAGCTGCACAGGGTCACTGCGCAGAACATGTCCCGCAACTGGCTCAACGTGCCGCATGTCACCCAGTTCGACGAGGCCGATGTCACCGAGCTTGAAGAATTCCGCGATCAACAGAAGGCCCTGGCGGAGAAGAAGGGCATCAAGCTCACGCCGCTGCCGTTTATCGTCAAGGCATGTGCACGTGCCCTGCAGGAACATCCGCAGTTCAACGTATCCCTGCATTCTTCGGGTGCGAAGCTGATCCAGAAAAAATACGTCAACATCGGTGTGGCGGTGGCAACTCCTGCGGGCCTCATGGTGCCGGTGGTGAAAAATGCCGATCGCAAGACTATCTGGGAAATCGCCGCTGAAATCGCCGATCTTGGCGCGAAGGCAAAAGAGCGCAAGCTGACCAAGGACGACATGCAGGGCGCCTGTTTTACGGTATCCAGCCTGGGCAACCTGGGCGGGATGGGCTTCACCCCGATTGTCAACGCGCCGGAAGTGGCCATCCTCGGGGTTTCCAAGACCACGATCAAACCGGTTTACATCAACAACGAATTTGTGCCGCGCAAGATGCTGCCATTCGCGTTGTCCTATGATCATCGGGCCGTAAACGGTGTCGATGGCGGCATGTTCTGCAATACGCTGGCCACGCTGCTGCATGACATCAGGTTGTTGGCGCTTTAAAAGTCGATAAAGGGATAAACCGAAAAAGGGATATAAGGGATATAACGATAAAGCGTAAACCAAACAGATGAAATTTAGGGGTTGATTCGGCGTTCTATTCAAGTTCATCGATGGCGGTTCAGGAGTTGAATCAGGATCCATACGCTTTATCCCTTTATCGGTTTATCCCTTTATCGAAAAAGTCATAAATTCTCTGTCCTGTAATACTCCCTATATCTGGTAATATGCCGCTTTTACGGGATCTCCTTATGCCTTCGTTCGATATTGTTTCTGAAGTGGAAATGCACGAAATGACCAATGCCGTTGACCAGGCGGCGCGGGAAATCGGTAATCGTTTCGATTTCAAGGGCGTCGATGCCTCTTTCGAACTGAAGGACAATACCGTCACGCTGACCGCCGAGGTGGATTTCCAGATCCAGCAGATGCTGGATATCCTGCAGACCAAGATGGTCAAGCGGGGCATCGATATCAGCAGCCTGAAGGCCGCGGATGTGGAAACCGTGGGGCAGAAGGCCATCATGCACGCCACGATACAGCAGGGCATCGAATCCGAGACCGCCCGCAAGATCGTCAAGCAGGTCAAGGACCAGAAGATGAAGGTCCAGGTGGCAATCCAGGGTGACAAGCTCAGGGTGACAGGGAAGAAACGGGACGATTTACAGACAGTTATCGCCATGCTCAGGGATGAAAATTATGGCTTACCACTCCAGTTCAACAATTTCAGGGACTAACCGCGTCATACCGGCCGCAGGGCCTGAAGGGACGGGTGTTTTATTGAGCAAACACACTGGTAAATTTTATGACTGGCGGGTCATTTTTCTCGCATTCAGCGGTAAATCCTGCAATAATCTGCGCCTTTCGCGCGTCAGCACACACCCAATCAATACATTCTGATGAACAGCAGCAGACGTAATTCAATACTCATGGCAGTGGGCGTTGCCGTTCTGGTTACGCTCTGGATGCTGAGCGGCCTGGGCAGCAGCCCGGTCGATTTCAGCGGCGATGCCGATATCATCCGCGACAACGGCGAGTCCATGCGCGTGCGCGTCGAGCAGGTCAGCGCCAGTGAAGTCACGCGGGAATTCACCATCAGTGCCCGTACCGAGCCTAACCGCATGGTCAGCCTGAAAGCCGAGACTGAAGGTGCGGTGGTCGGTATTGCCGTGGACAGGGGTAATCCGGTGGCGCAGGGTGCCACCCTCGTCGAGCTGGACATGCGTGACCGCAATCCGCGCCTGGCAGAAGCCAATGCCCTGGTGCAACAGCGTGAGCTGGAACTGGAAGCGCGCAGGAACCTGCGCTCCCGGGAATTCGTTTCCCAGGTGGAAATTGCCGAAGCCACGGCGCGACTCGAGAGCGCACGGGCAAGCAAGGCCCGCATCGAGCTCGAGATAAACAATGTCAGCATCGATGCCCCCTTTGACGGCATCGTGCAGGATCGCAACGTCGAGATCGGCGATTACGTCCGCGCCGGCGAAAACGTGGTTCATCTGGTCGATATTGATCCCCTCATCATTGCCGGTGAAATCAATGGCAAGGAAATCAGTGATATTTATGTCGGCGGCAGGGGCGCCGCCGTACTTGTGGACGGCACCCGGCTCAATGGTGTGATCCGTTACCTGGCACCGGTGGCCGACTCCAACACCCGTACATTCAGGGTGGAGCTGGAAGTTCCGAACCCCAATGGCATTCGCGCCGGCCTGGCCGCCGAGCTGCAGCTGGTCGGACCGCGCATCTTTGCCCACGATGTTTCACCGTCCCTGCTCACACTGGCCGATGACGGCACCGTGGGCGTGAAAACAGTGAACAGCGGCAACCAGGTGGACTTCTACCCGATCGAAATCGTCGGTTCATCCGAAAACGGCATCCTGGTCACCGGCCTGCCCGACACCGTCCGCGTTATCACCGTGGGGCAGGGCTTCGTGACCGTTGGCCAGCAGGTCGAGCCGGTCGCCTACAATGAATGGCCGGCAGAAACTCGTAGTCAATGAACGCGCTGATCTCTGCCTTTATCAATCGTCCGCGGCCGGTCATCATGATCCTGGCATTGCTGATTGTTGCCGGCATAGTCAGTTACATCTCCGTGCCCAAGGAAGCGGAGCCGGATATCGATATCCCGCAGATCTACGTCAATATCATTCACGAAGGCATTTCCCCCGAAGACGCCGAACGCCTGCTCCTGCGGCCGATGGAAACCGAATTGCGGTCCATCGAGGGTCTCAAGGAACTGCGTGCCACCGGTTCTGAAGGATCGGGCGTGCTCATCCTGGAGTTCGATGCCGGTTTTGATGCGGACCAGGCCCTGGCCGATGTCCGGGAAAAGGTGGACCTGGCGCGCAACGAGCTGCCCCAGGACTCCGAAGAGCCTTTCGTACAGGAAATCAACACTTCACTGATTCCGATCATCACGGTCATGCTGCATGGTGATGTTCCCGAACGGACACTGGTGACCATCGGCAGGCAACTGCGTGACGAACTGGAAGCCATCCCCGGAGTGCTGTCAGCAGACATCGGCGGCGATCGTGAAGAGCTGCTGGAGGTCATCGTCGACCCGGTGGCGCTGGAAAGCTACAACCTCAACTACGCCGACCTGATCAGCTATGTCAGCCGCAATAACCGCCTGGTGGCGGCGGGCGCCCTCGACAGCGGGCAGGGCCGTTTCGCGGTCAAGGTGCCGGGGGTCATCGAGAGCCTGCAGGACATACTCACGCTGCCGGTGAAAACCGACGGCCTGAAGACGGTCACCTTCCAGGATGTGGCCACTGTCCGCCGCACCTTCAAGGACCCGACCAGTTTCGCCCGTCTTAACGGCGAAAATTCCATCGCCCTGGAAATCACCAAGCGCTCCGGCGCCAACATCCTGGAAGTGGTGGATACCGTGAAGGCGACAGTCCGGGGCGCCTCGCAGCTGGAGGAGTGGCCAGACAACCTGGAGTACACCTTTACCTCGGACAATTCGGAGCAGGTCCGCATCATGCTCAACGACCTGGTCAACAACGTGGCCATTGCCGTCATCCTGGTGATGATCGTGATCCTTGCCGCTCTCGGCCTGCGTTCCGCCGGCCTCGTCGGCGTCGCCATCCCGGGCGCCTTCCTGTCAGGCATCCTCGTGATCTATCTCATGGGCTACAGCATGAACATCGTGGTGCTGTTCTCCCTGATCATGGCCGTGGGCATGCTGGTGGACGGCGCCATCGTGGTGGTGGAACTGGCCGAGCGCAACATGCAGAACGGCTACAGCCCGAAACTGGCCTTCAGCGAGGCTTCCAAGCGCATGGCCTGGCCCATCACCGCGTCGACCGCGACTACGCTGGCGGTATTCATGCCGCTGCTGTTCTGGCCCGGCCTGATTGGCGAGTTCATGAAATACCTGCCTATCACGCTGCTTGTGACCCTGGCGGCGTCCCTTTTCATGGCGCTGCTGTTCGTGCCGACTATCGGCTCATTGCTGAAAAACAGGAATTCCAATCCTGACCTCTCCCTCATGACGTCCATCAAGGAAGTGGATTTCATGGAAGAAGCCCGGCAGAACATCCAGGACATGAATCCCTTTACCACCGCCTACATAGCAGTCCTTCGCAAGGCGCTGGCAAACCCGCTGCTGGTGCTGGTGACTGCCTTTGCTTTCCTGATCGGTACGATCATGCTTTACAGTGCGATCGGACGCGGCCAGGAATTTTTTACTGATGTCGAGCCCGAATTCGCCGTGCTGAACATTCATTCGCGTGGCGACCTCTCCGTTTATGAAAGGGACGCACTGGTGCGTGAAGTGGAAAACCGCATTCTCGACATGGAAGAATTCGAGGCCATCTACACCCGCAGCGGCATCGCCCTGGGCAACGATGTTGACGAGGACATCATCGGCCGCATCCAGCTCAGCCTGGTGGACTGGGAACTGCGCAGGCCGGCGGCACAGATCATGAACGAGGTGCGCGAGCGCACGCAGGACATTCCCGGCATCATCGTGGAACCGCAGGTGCAGGAATCCGGAATCACCTCCGGCAAACCCATCCAGCTGGAACTGACTGCCCTGAACACCGAGCTGCTGCCAGGCGCCGTCGACCGGCTGCGCGAGGGCATGGCGTCCCTGGGTGAATTCGTCGATGTCACGGATTCCAGGCCGCTGCCCGGCATCGACTGGAAAATCGACGTCGACCGCCAGGAAGCGGCCCGTTTCGGCACCGACATCAGCACCATCGGCAGCGCCGTGCAGCTGATCACCAACGGCATCATGCTGGGTGATTACCGCCCGGACGATTCAGATGACGAAGTGGATATCCGGGTGCGCTTCCCGGAAACCATGCGCAATATCGAGATGCTGGACCGCCTGACGGTCAATTCACTGATGGGCAATGTCCCCGTCAGCAATTTCATGAAACGCGAGGCAGCCCCCCGCGTGGGCAATATCCAGCGTACCGACGGCAACCGCGTGCTCAATATCGCCGCCGATGTGCCGGATGAGGTGCTGCCGGATGACAAGGTGAACCAGCTGCAGGACTGGCTGGATGCTGGCAACTTGGATCCGAATGTTCGCGTGAATTTCAAGGGTGAGAACGAGGACCAGCGTGAAGCGGAGCAGTTCCTGTCGCAGGCCTTCGGTGCCGCGCTGTTCCTCATGGCCATCATCCTGGTGACCCAGTTCAACAGTTTCTACCAGGCGATGCTGATCCTGTCGGCAGTGATCTTTTCCACCATCGGCGTACTGCTGGGCCTGCTCATCATGGACCAGCCCTTTAGTATCGTGATGTCGGGTATCGGAGTGATCTCGCTTGCGGGTATCGTGGTGAACAACAATATCGTCCTGATCGATAC
>Ga0181582_10002491_pt1 | contig 14598 bp, 9 predicted proteins | sample 071ome_32_FD_132438 | JGI IMG/M metagenome (GOLD analysis project Ga0181582, IMG submission 132438) | Coastal salt marsh microbial communities from the Groves Creek Marsh, Skidaway Island, Georgia - 071405AT metaG (megahit assembly) | ecosystem: Environmental > Aquatic > Marine > Intertidal zone...
CTGGCCAGAGGGCCTGAAATGACAGGATCTATTGTGGATGAGGGTAAAAAGCCTGCAGGATACTGGTATACCTGCTGGCCGTCAGGGGTGTCCGCCCAGACCAGGTAATCAGCCTGGTTGCCCAGGTGCTGTCCTGGATAGAGGTTGAGTCTGAGCTCGGCAATGTCACCCTCATAGATGCTTGTCTGCGTGGCACCGTTGAGCCTGACTTCGGCCTGGGCTGCGGGGCTGGCGGCGCTATCGGGATTGCTTCCTATGCGAAACTCTTCCAGGTTTTTCAAGCCATCCCTGTCGTTATCACCGCGATCCAGATTATGGTCAGTGATGAACTCAAGCGCATCACTGATGCTGATGTCCCCTCCGCGAATAAAGGCAATGGAGTTGTCGACATTGGTAATGGAACTGCACTGGGCCGGTGCGGGACCTGACATGAAAAGACCGCTGTGCCTTTCACCTGCGGGATCAAGGGGTATCGCTTCAACGCGGAAACGCTGTCTTTGACGGGGTATGCTGAAAAACACGCCGAACTCACAGACCTCAAGTTCTTCAATATCATCGTCAAGACACAGGACCGCCGCGGCATGATCAAGGTCGACAGCCCGCATGCTGTCCGGTAACTGGTCATGCAGGTCAGGAACATAGCCATCACGGTGAAACAGTAAAAGGTGTTTTTTATCCGTGGTATTCACCGTAATGCTGCTGTCAGTGCATAAGGCCTTGAGACGGGTGACATCGTTCTGGCTCAGGACGGTGGATGCAAATGCAGTCTGCGGTAAAAAAAACAGGTTGGTCATCAGGACCAGGGCGCTGCTGGAGAGCAGGGGTAGAAAGGAAGATCGGGGTCTGGAAAGCATGGAAACAGGTCATTCAGAAAAAACTTCGCCAGTATGCGTAAATCCTCTTCCTATTTCTACGGTAATTCCTGCTGCGGGGCGCTTTTCGGGCCCGGATACCGGGGTTCACTCTGTAATGGTGCGCAAGTTTGAGCGGGGAGGTTTCCATCGTGCTTCAGATTGCCGGAAACTGGCATATTGTGTAAAATGGCCGGCTCTTTGCGACAAATTCAGGGCAGTATTTCTCCCGAGTTTTAACCCCCTAAGCTATTGATTTGAGAAGAATTATGAGGACGGGTCTGTATCATCCAGATGAGTTCAGAGACAACTGTGGCTTCGGGCTTGTAGCCCACATTGAAGGCAAGCCCAGTCATGATTTGCTGGAAACAGCGATCAAGTCCCTGACATGTATGACTCACCGTGGCGGTATCGCTGCAGACGGTGTGACTGGCGACGGCTGTGGTTTGCTGATGCAGCTGCCAGATTCCTTCCTTCGCAAAACGGCGCGTGAGCTGTTTGATGCCGAATTAACCCAGAGTTACGGCGTTGGCATGATCTTCCTCAGCCAGGATGAGAACAGGGCAGAAGCAGCCAAAACCATCGTGGAAGAAGAAATCAGGGCCCAGGGGCTGCAATGCCTGGGTTGGCGCGCTGTTCCCTACGATGACGCGGTTTTGGGGCGGATGGCAAAGGCCAACATGCCTGATATCGAGCAGGTCTTTATCAATGCAGCAGGTCTTTCCAAGCAGGATCTGACCGTCAAACTGTTCATTGCCCGCCGCAAGATGGAAATCCGTCTGGAAGGTGACAAGGATTTTTATATCTGCAGCCTGTCCAATTCCGTCATTTCCTACAAAGGCCTGATGATGCCGGTGGATCTGCCAAACTTCTACAAGGATCTGAAGGATCCCCGGATCGAAGTGGCCATGTGTACCTTCCATCAGCGTTTCTCCACCAACACTCTGCCGCGTTGGCCGCTGGCCCAGCCTTTCCGCATGCTGGCCCATAACGGTGAGATCAATACCATTCGCGGCAACCGGAACTGGGCTGTTGCCCGTATCAACAAGTTCCGTTCTGAAGCGATTCCGAATATCGAGGAAATAGCACCAGTGGTGAACTTCACCGGTTCTGACTCCTCTTCCATGGACAACATGCTGGAACTGCTGGTGACCAGCGGTATGGACATGTACCAGGCTATCCGGCTGATCATGCCGCCCACCTGGCAGAACATGGAAAACATGGATGCGGATGAGCGCAGCTTCTATATCTATAACTCCATGCACATGGAGCCCTGGGATGGTCCAGCCGGTGTGGTGCTGACCGATGGTCGTTTTGCGGCCTGCGTCCTGGACAGCAATGGTCTGCGTCCTTCACGCTGGGTGATGACCAAGAACGGTTACATTACCTGTGCCTCTGAAATCGGCGTGAATGATTACCAACCCGAGGATGTGGTGGCCAAGGGACGTGTCGGACCTGGCCAGATCCTGATTATCGATACCGAGGAAGGCAAGATCATGCATTCCCCGGATGTGGCCAATTACCTGAAAACCCGTCAGCCTTATGCGAAATGGGTCAGAGAAAATACCAGTTATCTGGAATCCCGTTTGTCTGAAGACACTGCTGAACTCAAGCCGCTGCCTGAAGACGTGGCCGAGCGCCACATGAAACTGTTCCAGGTGACCTTCGAGGAAACCGACCAGGTATTCAAGCCACTGGCAGAGAAAGGTGCTGAAGGTACCGGATCCATGGGTGATGACACGCCCATTGCCGTGCTGTCCCGCCATGTGCGTCCGCTTTTCGATTATTTCCGGCAGCAGTTTGCCCAGGTCACCAATCCGCCGATCGATTCCCTGAGGGAAACCATCGTCATGTCCCTGGAAACCCGCCTGGGACGTGAGCTCAATGTCTTCAAGGAAACCCCGGCACACGCGGATCGCATCATTCTGCATTCGCCGCTGTTGTCACCGCGCAAGTTCTTTAATCTGCAGAAAATCGAGCGTCCCGGCTTCAGCAGTGCCCATATCAGTCTGGCTTACGATCCTGCTGTGGGCCTGGGACAGGCAATTCGTGATGTCATGGCTGAGGCAGAAAAACAGGTAAAAGACGGCAACGTGCTCCTGTTCCTGTCAGAGCGTATGCCGGAACAGGGACAGCTGGTGATCAATGCGCTGCTGGCTACCGCAGCGGTTCATCATCACCTGAGTCTGAAAGGACTGCGCTGTGATACCAACCTGATTGTTGAAACCGGGTCAGCCCGTGATGCACACCAGATAGCCTGTCTGATTGGTTATGGTGCGACAGCGGTTTATCCGTACCTGAGCTATGACGTGATTGATCGCATGATCAGCAAGAACATGCTCAATATGGGGTCGCTGGAAGCGCACAAGAATTATCGCAAGGGCATCAACAAGGGGCTGCTGAAGATCCTTTCCAAGATGGGTATCAGCACCATTGCCTCTTACCGTGGTGCCCAGCTGTTCGACATTGTGGGCCTGGATGATGAAGTGATCGATCTGTGCTTCCCCGATGCCATGAAGCGTATTGGTGGGGCCAATTTCACTCACCTGCAGCATGACAGTGAGTCGCTGACCCGTGATGCCTGGCAGAACAGGAAGAAAATCCAGCAGGGAGGATTGCTCAAGTTCATCCATGGTGGCGAGTATCACATGATCAATCCTGATGTGGTCAGAACCATACAGGATGCCGTTCAAAGCGGTGATTTTGAACAATACCGGGCCTTTGCCCAGTTGGTGGATAACCGGCCTGCCTCCACGATTCGTGACATGTTCACCCTGCGTGAGGACCTGGCGCCTGTCGATATTGACCAGGTCGAGCCCATGGAAGATATCCTGATGCGCTTTGATTCCGCCGGTATGTCGCTGGGTGCACTTTCTCCTGAAGCCCACGAAGCGCTGGCCCAGGCCATGAATCGGCTTGGTGGCCGCTCCAACTCCGGTGAGGGTGGGGAAGATCCTGCTCGCTATGGCACTGACAAGGTCAGCAAGATCAAGCAGATAGCCTCTGGCCGTTTCGGCGTAACACCGCATTACCTGGTGAATGCCGAAGTGCTGCAGATCAAGATTGCACAGGGTGCCAAGCCCGGTGAAGGTGGCCAGCTGCCAGGCAGTAAAGTGAACAGCCTGATTGCCCGTCTGCGTTATTCCGTGCCGGGCGTCACCCTGATTTCACCACCGCCGCATCATGATATTTATTCCATTGAGGATCTGGCACAGCTGATTTTCGACCTGAAGCAGGTCAATCCTCAGGCCCTGGTCAGCGTCAAGCTGGTTTCCGGTCCGGGTGTCGGCACAATCGCCGCCGGTGTGGCCAAAGCTTACGCGGACCTGATCACCATTTCAGGCCATGACGGTGGCACCGGGGCCAGCCCACTGACGTCTATCCGCTATGCCGGTACGCCCTGGGAGCTGGGCCTGAGTGAGGTTCAGCAGGCGCTGCGTGCCAATGACCTGCGCGGACGAATTCGCCTGCAGGCAGATGGCGGCCTGAAAACCGGTCTTGATGTGATCAAGGCAGCCATTCTGGGTGCTGAAAGTTTTGGCTTCGGTACCATCCCGATGGTGGCCCTGGGCTGTAAGTACCTGCGTATTTGTCACCTGAATAACTGTGCCACGGGTGTAGCCACCCAGGACCAGCGCCTGCGTAACAAGCACTTTATCGGCCAGGCCGAAATGGTGATGAACTATTTCCGTTTTGTGGCCCAGGACACCCGCCAGTGGCTGGCACGTCTGGGTATCACCAGGCTGACTGACATTATTGGCCGCACAGATCTGCTTGAACGCCTGCCGGCGCAGACTGAAAAACAGGCCAACCTGGATTTCTCACGCCTGTTTCATAACGACCTGATTCCGGACACCATGGATCGTTTCTGTGTGGATGACCGCAACGTACCCCAGGATAAGGGTGAATTGGCTGAACAGATGGTTCAGGACATTTTGCCGGCCATCGAAGGCAAGAGTGGCGGTATCTTCAATTACCGTGTGCAGAACTTCAATCGTTCCATCGGTGCCCGTCTGTCTGGTGAGATCGCCAGACGTTACGGCAACCAGGGTATGGCCGATGCCCCCATCAACCTGCGCCTGAGCGGCTCCTGCGGCCAGAGTTTCGGTGTCTGGAATGCCGGCGGCCTGCATATGCACCTCACCGGGGACGCCAACGATTATGTGGGCAAGGGTATGGCTGGCGGCAAGCTGGTCGTGGTTCCGCCTGCAGGCAGCAGTTTCAAAACCCAGGATACGTCCATCATTGGCAATACCTGTCTGTATGGTGCAACCGGCGGCAAGCTGTTTGCATCCGGTATGGCGGGTGAGCGATTTGGCGTGCGTAACTCGGGTGCCCACGCGGTTGTCGAAGGTGTCGGCGACCATTGCTGTGAATACATGACCGGTGGTCTGATCACCGTTCTGGGCCGCACCGGACACAACTTCGGTGCGGGTATGACCGGTGGCTTTGCCTATGTGCTCGACCTGGACAAGGACTTTGTCGACAAGTACAACCACGAGCTGGTGGAAGTACATCGCATCCGTATGGAAGGCATGGAAGAGTACCGCAACCACCTGCGTAGCGTGATTGAAGAATTTGTCATCGAAACCGGCAGTGCCTGGGGCAAACACATCCTGGAGAACTACATGGATTACACCCGCAAGTTCTGGCTGGTCAAACCAAAGGCAGCAAGTCTGAAAATGCTGCTCAATGATGTCACCGTGACCGGTAACTAGGAGTTCGCGCATGTCAGATATCATTGCCAGAGAAAAAGACACTTTCCGTTTCCTCACCGATGAGCGTGAAGACCCGCGGAAGAAAACACTGGATGTCCGCAAGACCCAGTTTGTTGAAATCTACAATCCCTTCGAAAAAGAGGATGCCCAGGCCCAGGCTGAACGCTGCCTGGAATGCGGCAATCCCTATTGTGAGTGGAAATGTCCGGTACATAATTACATCCCCAACTGGTTAAAGCTGGCGATGGAGGACAACATCGTTGAGGCGGCCGAGTTGTGTCACCAGACCAATACCCTGCCTGAAGTCTGTGGACGTATCTGTCCGCAGGACAGACTGTGCGAAGGTGCCTGTACCCTGAATGATGGTTTTGGTGCGGTCACCATAGGCAACATCGAGAAATACATCGTGGACAAGGCCTTCGAACAGGGCTGGCGTCCGGATATGTCCGGTGTTGTCAAAACCGATAAGAAAGTCGCCGTGATTGGTGCAGGACCTGCGGGTCTGGGTTGCGCCGATATCCTCGTGCGTGCCGGTGTTAAACCAGTTGTGTTTGATCGCTACCCGGAAATTGGCGGCCTGCTGACCTTCGGCATTCCCATGTTCAAACTGGAAAAATCCGTGATGCATCTGCGTCGCCAGATTTTTGAAGACATGGGCATTGAGTTCCGGCTGAACACGGAAGTGGGCAAGGATATCGGTTTTCAGGAACTCATTGATGAGTTTGATGCTGTCTTCATGGGCATGGGCACCTACACCTATATGAAAGGCGGCTTCCCGGGCGAGGATATGGATGGCGTGATCGAATCCCTGCCCTACCTGATTGGCAATACCAACCACGAAATGCAGTACAGCGATAACATGGCCGAATACATCAGCATGAAGGACAAGAATGTCATTGTGCTGGGGGGTGGTGATACCGCGATGGACTGTGTACGTACGGCCATTCGCCAGGGAGCGAAGAACGTAACCTGTGTCTATCGTCGTGACAAGGACAACATGCCAGGCTCACGTCGCGAAGTGCGCAATGCCAGGCAGGAAGGTGTCGAGTTTGTGTTCAATCATCAGCCCATGGAAATTGTGGGTGAGAACAACAAGGTCACCGGTGTTAAATTTATCAAAACACAAATGGGCGAGCCCGATGCCAATGGCCGTCGCCGCGCCGAGGAAATTCCCGGCAGTGAAGTGGTGATGGCGGCTGATGCTGTTCTGGTGGCCTTCGGTTTCCAGCCAAGCCCGGCTCCCTGGTTTGCTGACTACGGCATCAACCTCGATGACAAGGGGCGTGTACTGGCCCCGGAGCAGGGCGATTTCCCCTTCCAGACGTCCAACCCGAAAGTTTTTTCCGGTGGTGACATGGTGCGTGGTGCTGACCTGGTGGTGACAGCCATCTATGAAGGTCGCCAGGCGGCGGGATCCATCCTCGATTACCTGGAAGTCTGATCAGGAAACGCCATGGCAGAACTTAAAAACGACCGTTTTCTCCGCGCCCTCCTGCGTGAGGATGTGGATGTCACGCCGGTATGGATGATGCGTCAGGCTGGCCGCTATCTGCCTGAATATCGTGAAGTCAGGGCCCAGGCCGGCGACTTCATGAGCCTGTGCCAGAATCCTGAACTGGCCTGTGAAGTGACCCTGCAACCGCTGCGTCGTTACGCGTTGGACGCTGCCATCCTGTTTTCCGACATCCTGACCATTCCGGATGCCATGGGTTGTGGTCTGTACTTTTCTACAGGGGAAGGCCCGAAATTCAAAAAACCGGTTCGCACTGCAGAAGATGTTGCTGCCCTGCCTATCATCAAGACGCAGCAGGATCTGCCTTATGTACTGGATGCGGTGAAACTCATCCGCCGCGAGCTCAATGGCAGTGTTCCCCTGATCGGGTTTTCCGGCAGTCCCTGGACGATCGCCACCTATATGGTTGAAGGCGGCTCCAGCAAGGAATTTGCCGTCATCAAATCCATGATGATGAATACACCTGAAGTCATGCACGAACTTCTGGATAAACTGGCACAGTCGGTGACCGAATACCTCAATGCCCAGATCGCTGCCGGAGCCCAGGCGGTGCAGATTTTTGATACCTGGGGCGGTGCACTCAGTGCCCATGCCTACCAGACCTTTTCCCTGGACTACATGAAAAAGATTGTTGCCGGCCTGAATCGTGAAAGCGAAGGCAGGAAAGTGCCCGTCATTCTTTTCACCAAGAATGGCGGCCATTGGCTGGAACAGATTGTCACCAGTACCTGTGACTGTGTGGGCCTGGACTGGACCATTCCCATCAATGAGGCTCGTGCCCGCGTTGGTGACAAGGTGGCCTTGCAGGGCAACATGGATCCGGCTGTTCTTTACGGGGATGCCAATGCCATCAGGCAGGAAGTTGATCTCATTCTCAGGCAGTTTGGTCATGGCAATGGCCATGTTTTCAATCTTGGCCACGGGATACACCAGCACGTGAATCCTGATCATGTGACAGCCTTTGTCGATGCCGTCCACGAACTGTCTGCCCAGTATCACGCCTGACCCATTGTGAGCTGACCAGCATGACGGCAGCCGGCTTTTCCCAACACGCTTTTGTTTCCCTTGGATCAAACCTGCCTTCGGGCAAGGGTGATTCACTGGAGACCCTTGCTTTTGCTGTTGAGGCGCTGAGCAGCCTGACGGATTTTCCGCTGGTCCAGTCTTCCGTTTATGTCACCAGTCCGGTGGACAGCCCTGAAGGAACGCCGGATTTTTTCAACAGTATGGTGGCCTTCATTCCACGACCGGATGAAACGCCGCTCACCCTTCTTCACAAATTGCAGTCACTGGAAACGGTGGCTGATCGCAAGCGCAGTGGTATACGCAATGAGGCCAGGACACTTGATCTGGATCTCATCATTTTCATGCAGGCGTTTTCCAGTACACCGGAACTGATGCTGCCCCATCCGCGGGCATCGGAGCGTCGCTTTGTGCTGGCGCCATTGCAGGAAATAGCAGGAGCAGACTTCAGGATTCCCGGCATGGAAGCTACCCTGGCTGAACTGCTCGGTGCCATCGCCGATACCCAGCAAATCACCCGACTCTCAATCAGGCCAGCCGGAATTCAGGCATAAAAAAACCCCGGCAGTTGCCGGGGTTAGTCGTGGAGCTAGAGCAGTGAGACCAAAAATCAGAGGGGAATGATTTGGTTTAAATAATACCTTTTTCCCCGTTTTGGTCTGCGACCTGTTTCACAGTGCCCTGGCTGTTATGTGATTCTGGTCACAAAGTCAGCCAGAAAACCGGTAAAGAAGGACTAGATGTCCAGCTCGCGGGTCAGGTCGAAACCACCCTTGTTGTTCAGCTCGAAATCACCGTCCATTACGGCATACAGCCAGGCTGCTGATTTCTTCATGCCGCCCAGTGGATACAGGTGGCACAGGTTGATGCCGCATTCTGGATCGTTGGCCTGGTAATTGGCCAGGTCGCGGGTCAGTTTGTCCGGCATGCGGGTAGTCATCAGTTTGGCAATGTTGGCCGCCTGACGGGTCAGTACGCGCATGGAAGGACCGATGCCGCAATGGGTGGCATGGGCAATCAGTGTCTTGATAGTGGCCAGACCGGGAATGCCAATGTGGATTGGCAGCTCATTGCCTTCTGCACGGATTTTCTTGTCCCAGGCGATGATCGGCTCGGCTTCGAAACAGAACTGGGTAGTGATGTACATTTCCATGCCGTGTTCTTTGGCATAGGCATTTTTCTCCAGCAGGGCGCTGGTCACATCTGCAGGTGGAATATCTGGAGAGCCTTCCGGATGACCGGCAACGCCCAGCTTCTTGATGCCGTACTGCTGGAACAGGTCGGTGCGCAGCACTTCCATTGAGCTGGAGAATTCGCCAACCGGATTGTCCACGCCGCCACCGATCAGCAGGGCTTCGTCCACCTGGGCTTCACCCTGGAGGATTTTCAGGTTTTCTTCGAAGAAGGCTTTGCTGGGAATGGAACGGGCAGCAAAGTGAGGCACAGGTTTCATGCCTTCGGCGAACAGCCTTTTCACACAGGCCACGGTGTCGCGGAAATCGGATCCGGGCAGGAAGGTAACGAAGACCGTGGTGCCAGGACGCAGCATGGTGCGGAAGTCTTCGATTTTGGCGGCGCCGCCCGGAGTGACCTCAACAGAGGTATTTTCCAGGAATTTGAGTATGTTTTGTTTTTCGTCAGACACGTTGTTTCCCTGTTCTCTCGTTCAAAAAGGGCGCTATTTTATCGGGATGCGGGGCCGCCAGCAAACTCTTTGATAGTGGATGTCAGCCGGCCAAGGTCGGCGCTGGATATGGTGTAGGGGGGCATGACATAGACCAGGCGCCCAAAAGGCCTGATCCAGACGCCCTGGCTGACAAAAAAGGCCTGGGCAGCGGCCATATCGACAGAATCTGCCATTTCCACCACCCCGATAGCACCCAGTACCCTGACATCAGCAACACTGTCCAATTCACGGCAGGGGGCCAGTTCAATAGCCAGTTGCTTTTCAATGGCCCCTATCCTTGTCTCCCAGTCTGACGCCTGTAACAGACGGATACTGGCCAGGGCACAGGCACATGCCAGGGGGTTGCCCATGAAAGTAGGGCCATGCATGAACACCCCCTGATTCCTGGAGATCGCCTCGCTGACCTTTTCAGTGCACAGGGTCGCTGCCAGGGTCATGTATCCTCCAGTCAGGGCCTTGCCCAGGCAGAGGATGTCAGGGCTGATATTGGCATGTTCACAGGCAAACAGTTTGCCGCTGCGCCCGAACCCTGTGGCAATTTCATCAGCAATCAGCAGGATGCCGTAGCTGTCACAAAGATCCCGCGCCCCTTTAAGGTAGTCCGCCGAATAGAAAAACATCCGGCCAGCGCCCTGGACGATGGGCTCCAGGATCAGCGCGGCAATGTCCTGGTGATGGGCTTCCAGCAGGGACTTCAGGCTGTCCAGATCCCCATCGTAAAGTGCAGCGCCAAAGGGTGTCCGGGGTGCATCGGCAAAATGGTTCTCCAGCAAAAAGCCTTTGAAAATGTCGTGCATGCCGGTGACCGGGTCACACACTGACATGGCGGCAAAAGTGTCACCGTGGTAGCCATTGCGTATGGTCAGCAGCTTCTTGCGCTGGTTGTCACCCTGATTGATCCAGTATTGCAGGGCCATTTTGATAGCGACTTCAACGGCCACCGAGCCACTGTCGGCAAAAAAGACTTTCTGTAGTGAAGCAGGAGTCAGCTCAACCAGCTGTCTAGCCAGCTCCACGGCCGGGCCATGGGTGATACCCCCGAACATGACATGGGCCATGGATTGCAACTGCTCAGCCACCGCCGCATTCAGTTGCGGGTGGTTGTAGCCATGAATGGCGCTCCACCAGGAGGCCATGCCATCTACCAGTTCAGTGCCATCTTCCAGGGTCAGTCTGACGCCTTCAGCCCGGGTTACCGGGTAAACCGGAAGGGGCTCATCCATGGAGGTGTAGGGATGCCAGATATGGGCCTTGTCGAAATCGAGATCAATCATGGCCCGCTATTCTAGAGAAAAGGGTGGGGGATGTCCTGAGGGTTCGGCTTGGATGCAAAGGATTCCACTTAATAACTGTTCAAATATGTTAGAGGGTTCATGATTTAACTTCGGAAAATTTTGCTGTCAGCCGACAAACTCAGGGTATGACTGGTGCTCCGGTTACCTGTCAGTGACACGCCGTAAACACATCCCTGTGGGCTCGGCACCGGCATCCATGCCGGTGCCGGTCACTGCCAGGTATCCAGAACACCTGTCTCTTAGGATTCAGTGGGACAAATGAATAGGGAAGAAAACCAGGGAAATAATGCGGAAATGTTACTGGTGAGTTCTTGAATACAAAACCTGCAAACAAGGACTCTCGCCCTGCCTTCCACCCTTACAGCGGCGTTCTGGCCAGCGCCCAGACATGTACCTGACAGGCATCTGCCTTGAGCAGGGTCTGACTGAGTTCGGAAACGGTCGTTGCCGTGGTGATCACGTCATCCACGATGGCAATGGTTTTACCCTTTACCTTGCTCTGTTCTGAGATGCTGAAGGCGCCACGCAGATTTTGCCGGCGCTGGCGGGCATTCAGCCCGGTTTGTGAATCCGTTTTGCGGCAGCGTGTGGCAAGACGGGGAAAAAGGGGTAGATCCAGCAGTCTGGCCAGGTCCCGGGCTATCTCGTGCGACTGGTTAAAGCCCCGTTGTCGCAGGCGTTTCGGATGCAGGGGCACCGGTATCAGCAGGTCCGGGAGGGGGTGGTCACGATATCGGGCCCGGATTTCATCGGCAAGGATCATGGTGAGTTCACGGCCCACAACCAGGCGTTCGTGGTATTTAAATGCCGTAATCAATCCGGGTAGTGGTGGTTGATAGGCCAGGGGAGCCACCAGGCGTTGAAAAGGCGGTGGCCGGGAAAGACAGCTGCCGCAGTAACTGTGCCAGGGATTACAGCGGGGGATATCCAGGCCGCAGCGGCCACAGGGCTGGGGGATTCGGGGCAAGCCCGCCTCGCAGGTCTGGCAAAGATCGCGCTGTCGGCCGCTCAGCCGGGAGCATTGGACGCAGACGCCTGGGAGCAGGGCAAATTGGACAGATTTTAACCATTGGTAAATTCTTTTTTGCTCCCGGGTTGACATGGTAGAATGCCTCGCAATTCACTTCCCCCCAGCATAGTGCCAATTCCAGACTGTGCAGGGCGACATTCCAACCGACTATCCGGAGCACGCATGACCATTGCCACCCGACACGACTGGACCTATGACGAAGTAAAGGCCCTTTTTGATCAGCCTTTCAATGACCTGTTATTTCAGGCCCAGAGCATTCACCGGCAACACTTTGACCCCAATGCCGTGCAGGTGAGCACCTTGCTCTCGATTAAAACCGGCGCCTGCCCCGAGGACTGTAAATACTGCTCACAAAGCGGACATCACAACACCGAGCTGGAAAGGGAAAAACTGCTGGCGGTGGAAAAGGTGCTGGAAGAAGCGAAAAAGGCCAAAGACAACGGCGCCTCGCGTTTCTGCATGGGAGCGGCCTGGAAGCACCCGTCGGCGAAGGACTTTCCCCATGTCCTGGCCATGGTCAGGGGAGTGCGTGAGCTGGGTATGGAAACCTGTATGACGCTAGGCGCCCTGAATCGCGAGCAGACTGAAGCCCTGGCAGAGGCCGGACTGGATTATTACAACCATAACATCGATACCTCACGTAACTACTACAAGACCATTATCAGCACCCGAACCTTTGAGGATCGCCTGGACACCCTGGAGCATGTGCGCGATGCAGGTATCAAGGTGTGTTGCGGCGGTATCGTCGGCATGGGTGAAGAGAAGCAAGACCGTATCGAATTTCTCAAGGAGCTGGCCAATCTGCCCCGGCATCCGGAAAGTGTGCCGATCAACAATCTGGTCAAAATCAAGGGAACTCCCCTGGAAAATGTTGATGACCTGGATGAGTTTGAGTTCATCCGCATGATTGCCGTTGCCAGAATTATCATGCCAGCCTCCCAGGTGCGTCTGTCTGCCGGCCGCGAGGAAATGAATGACCAGATGCAGGCCCTGTGTTTCTTTGCGGGTGCCAACTCCATTTTCTACGGTGAAAAACTGCTGACCACATCCAATCCCGATGAGAATCATGACATGACCCTGTTTGCCCGGCTTGGCATTCATCCGGATGAGTTTCATTCACAGGATGAGATGGCCATGACCGTGCCCAACCCGGCTGCAGAGTCCCAGGCATTTTATGATGCCACGAGTCACTGACTCTGGCTGGTCAGTCCATGGATTCCTTCCGGCAGTCTCTGCGCCAGCGTCTGGCTGAACATGAAAAGGCCTCACTGTTAAGACAGCGTCGTACGCTGTTTTCCCCGCAGGGCACTGAAATCATTCTCGATGGTGAACATGTCACCAGCTTCTGCAGTAATGATTATCTGGGGCTGGCAGGGCATCCTGATGTCATAGATGCCTATCGACAGGGCGTTGAGGATTTCGGGGCCGGCAGCGGTGCTTCCCACCTGGTGAGCGGTCATCTGGCGCCCCACCGGGCCCTGGAAGAAGAACTGGCGGTGTTTACGGGCAGGAGTCGCGCCCTCGTTTTTTCCAGTGGCTACATGGCCAATGTCGGCACACTAACCACACTGCTGGGAAAAGGTGATGGAGTTTTCGAAGACCGCCTGAACCACGCGTCGCTGCTTGATGGTGGTCTGTTCAGTGGTGCCGTATTCAAGCGTTATCCGCATCTTGATACCTCAGTACTCGATAAAAAACTCGGGGAGACCGGAGCCGGGAGAAAACTGCTTGTCTCTGACGGGGTGTTCAGCATGGACGGCGATACTGCCCCCTTGCCGGAACTGATCCAGGTGGCTGGCAAGCATGATGCTGTCCTGATGATTGATGATGCCCATGGCTTTGGCGTCCTTGGCGAAAAGGGCGGCGGACTGGTGCAGCACTGGCAGGAACAGGGCATAGCGATAGATGAAAACAATCTGCAGGTTCTGGTTGGGACCTTTGGTAAGGCCTTTGGGGGGAGTGGCGCTTTTGTGGCCGGCAGCGAGGAATTGATAGAAACCCTGATCCAGTTTTGCCGTCCCTACATCTATACCACGGCCATGCCGCCGGGGATGGCCGAGGCACTGCGCGTAAGCCTGAAACTGGTCCAGAAAGATCGCTGGCGCCGGGATTACCTGCGTAACATGATCGGCCGCTTCCGCCGCTTTTGCGATGAACTGGGCCTGACCCTGCTGCCCTCGGAAACACCCATCCAGGCTATTGTCCTGGAAGATGTTGAAACCACCCTTGCTGCGAGCCGGGCGCTTTTGGAATCCGGTATTTACGTGTCTGCGATCAGGCCGCCCACGGTACCGCAGGGAACATCACGCCTGCGGGTGACCTTCAGTGCGGTTCACACGGAGGATCAGTTCAGCAAACTGCTCAATGGGTTGACACGGGTTGCCGCCATCAGGGAAGCGGCAGGACAGCAGGGCAAGTGGTCATGAACTGTTCCCAGGTTTTGCCTGACAAGGTCAAAGTGGCCCGCTCTTTTGGCCGGGC
>Ga0181582_10002498_pt1 | contig 14575 bp, 11 predicted proteins | sample 071ome_32_FD_132438 | JGI IMG/M metagenome (GOLD analysis project Ga0181582, IMG submission 132438) | Coastal salt marsh microbial communities from the Groves Creek Marsh, Skidaway Island, Georgia - 071405AT metaG (megahit assembly) | ecosystem: Environmental > Aquatic > Marine > Intertidal...
CTGCCTTGCTCATCGATCTAAAACGACGCGGCATGTTGGATGATACCCTGGTCGTCTGGGGTGGTGAATTCGGTAGAACCACTTATTCTCAAGGAGAGATTTCAGCGCGTCATTATGGTAGAGACCATCACCCTCGATGCTTCAGCATCTGGTTAGCTGGGGGAGGCATCAAGGGAGGAACCTCTTATGGTGCCACGGATGATTTCAGCTATAATATCGCGCAGGATCCAGTCAGTGTGCATGATCTCCACGCCACCTTGCTTCACCTAATGGGCATTAACCATCAGGATTTGACTTTCCGCTTTCAAGGGAGACGCTACCGCCTCACTGACGTCTCTGGACAAGTCATTCGCCCATGGCTTGCCTGACACCCTGGCCTCTGTTGACACAGGAAAGCGCATGATTTTGCCTCAGCTCATTGCTCACCATCTTCGCCACGGAGACGACCGTCAGTTCTATGCCATGCAAGCAAAGGATGCCATCGAGTGGATGCGGACCCATGGTATCGATTTTAGCCTTGGGCCGAGGGTTCTGGATCTGGGCTGTGGCCATGGTGTTTTTGGAGCCAGCCTCAAGCAGGTTGGGTGTACGGTCAGTTTTGCTGACATTACCTGCCAGCTGAACTCGGATCTTGAGGGGGAACCCTTTCTTGCCATTGACCTGGATCAGGGAGATCTCTCTGGCCTAGGCCAATACCCCCTAATCGTTTGTTCCAATGTATTCGAACACTTGGCCAGGCCCCGCCATTTCATTGAGAACATAGCTCATGCGCTCGAACCAGAGGGCATGCTCTACCTGAGTTGGACCAACTGGCTATCACCTTGGGGTGGGCACGATTTTTCACCCTTTCACTATCTCGGGCCCAATTGGGGCCCACGTAGCTTCGACCGACTGATCGGCAAGCAACGTATCCATGAACCGTTCAAAACCCTGTATCCCACTTACATTGGCCAAACGCTGAGCTGGATTGAACGACAGGAAGGCTTGAAAGTGATACACTGTGTGCCCCGCTACTACCCTGAACTGAGCTGGATCACTCGCCTTCCTATATTGCGCGAATTCCTGACCTGGAACACGGCCATGCTGATCCAGCGAACAAACTAAATTGGGGTGCAGGACATGATTCGCATTCATGGAGCCCGCTCTCTCTAGAGAGAGAGAGGAGGCCGATTGATTTGAATGCAGCACCCATCCGCGTTAGATGGCGCTCATGGCTCCCTAGCAAGCGTTACCCGGGCATTGTAATCGGGCACCCCTCCTCCTTTGTCGGTCCGCCCCGTCGCAATCAGATCATTGCCCTCAGGCCAATGTATTTGAAGGTTACCTGGGGTGATCCTGACCGGCCAGGCCACTCCCGAAAACTGACCCGTATCACTGCGCAGCATGACTCCATCCCCCTGGGCAAGCCCCTCTCGCTCACAATCCTCCTGACTGATTAATACGGCATTCCTGGGTGCCCCATTCAAGGGGTCGACTTCACTGTAGATCAGGCTGTTAAATTGTTTGCCCCGACGCGTGCTGACCCAGTAGGTGCCTTCCTGATGGCCAAGGCCGGGCAAGGGAGTCGCATGAAAGCGCGCTCGGCCGTCGCTTGTGGGACAAACGCCATCGGGGCACAAATGAGGGCCTCCATATTGAAAGGCATCCCCAGTTTGACGAAGGTGCTGAATGCCATCATAAAAGGGCACGATCCGGGCAATTTCCTCACGCATTGCCCACCCGCTTTCACAGCCTATTAGATGAGCTCTTTCGGGGAAGGTTCGAATGGCCAGTTCGCGGAGTATTTCCCATTCAGACATTGCCTCCCCCACCTGCCTGGGAATTTCAGGGGAAAACATCACACGCCTTTCGGTAGAGGTTTCAACGCCTCCATCGCGCTGTTCATAGCGAGTGCGAGCTGGCAGTAACCAGACCTCCTGTCCACCGTCCAGCAAGGCCTGGTCCGTCATGAGAATATCCTGATGCACCCGCACTGGCACTCGGCTAAGGGCCTGGGATACCTGATTCGGGTCAGGGAGAGTTCGAAGGAAGTTACCGCCGATGCTGTAGAGAATGTCCAAATCGCCTTGATCAGCCGCTTCAATCATTTCAACAGCCGAGTAGCCAGGCCAGTCAGGCACTTCAAAGCCGTATTGCTGCGAGAGTTGTGCCGCGTTATCCGAGTTGATTGGAATCCCTCCAGGAAACACCGTGCTGTAGGCCCCCATCTCGGCACCGCCTTGAACCGATGAGTGGCCGCGTATGGGCATCAGGCCATTGAAATCGCGGCCCAAGTAGCCCTGTGCAAGACCCAGGTTCAGGATAGCCTGGACAGCATCAGTCCCAAAGCCATGCTGAGTGATCCCCATGCTCCAGACCAAAACTGCATTGCGCGCATCACGTAGTAGTTTGGCCATTTCCAACATGGCAGCGCGTGGAAGCCCAGCATCTCGCTCCAGAGAATCCCATGAAAGAGCCTGCAGGTGCTCTTTCCACACCTCAAAACCCTCGGTGTGATCCTCCACAAATGATCGATTGATCCACCCCTCCTGAATCATGATCTTGCTCACGCCACTCAAGAAAGCAATATCCCCACCCTGATGCACCGAAAACCAGTGATCTGTGATCGCAGTGCCAAACAAGGCACTCGAAGCGTTGGAGGGCACCCAATAGCGTTCCATGCCAGGTTCCCGATAGGGATTGACCATCACCACTTTGGTGCCAGCTGCCTTGGCTTCGTGGAGGTATTTAGTGGAAACGGGCTGATCATTGGCAGGGTTGGAACCGAAGAACACCAATAGATCCGTGCCGATCCAGTCTTTGTAGGAACACGTGGTTGCAGCGATGCCAAGGGTGCGTTTCATGGCAGCAGTGGAAGGGGCATGGCAAAGCCTTGCTGCGTTATCCACGTGGTTCGTTCCCAAAAACCGAGCGACTTTCTGAGCCATGTAATACACCTCATTGGTCACACCGCGCGCGGTGACAAAGAAAGCAGCCCTGCGAGGATCAGCATCTCGAAAGTGCTTCCCAAGAGAGGAGAAGGTTTCATCCCAACTGACTCGCTTGAAGCCCGGCTCTCCCTTGCGACGAAGCATGGGATAGGCCAAGCGGCCCAATGAACGCAGCGAGCGATTGCTCATTCCCCTGAGAGAAGCAACATCCTTTAGGGCCTCCTCAGGCATCGCCGGCATGGTATTGAGGCGAAGCAGGTTGAGTCGCGTCATGCACAAGTGAACCCCCTTGATCGTCCAATCGTGAAGACCTGCTACCCCAAGAGCGCATCCATCGCAGACCCCCCGGTTCAAGACTTTCCAGGCATAGGGCAAGTTATCGCGATTTTCCCAGATCACCTTGAGCATGTCCGTAAAATGTCTGGGTTTGCGGGTTCCCAGTCCAAAGGGCAAGCGTGAGCCTGGACCTGTCGCAGGGTTGGATCGTTCGCATTTAACGGGCATGCCACATGCTAGCCATGGCCCAAGCCTGTTGTCCACCTTGGTCCGTGAACAGATTGATCCGACCCAGGTCACTGTATAGATCACCCTAATTTCTCAGCTGACAGCCATCAAGGGTATGGTCTCATGACATCGGAAGGGATTTTCACATGCCAAAACCTCCTATCCTCAGGATGGCGAGGCTTTGATTCCCTGCTTTCATCGGATGCTAGGCAAGAAGCATTCTCTTGAGAAAGATCCAGCTAAAATGATCTTGGCGAATGGACCCAAAGCAACACATGATGAGCACACCCAACGATCCAAACTTTTGATGCAAACCCATTTAACCCAGAATAACCCATGACCCAATCAACCCTTACTCTGAAATGCGTAGGCCTTTTGAGCCTCTTGGCGCCCTTGTGGCTCACCCACATTCAGGCAGAAGTGAGTCTCCCATCTATTTTTGGGAACCACATGGTACTTCAACGCGAGCAATCCAATCCCATCTGGGGCTGGGCTGACCCCAATGAGGTCATCAAAGTGACCATTCATGACCAGGAAGTCGAAACTCGGGCGGCCTCAGACGGTGCCTGGAAGGCTACCCTCAAACCCCTGCCTGTAGGAGGGCCTTACACCATGCACCTAAGGGGCAAAAACACCCTCGTGCTGGAAGACGTGATGGTGGGAGAAGTATGGATCTGCTCCGGTCAGTCCAATATGCAGTGGTCGGTCAACGCCTCCAATGACCCAGATTTGGAAAAGCTGAGTGCTCACTACCCAGATATTAGGTTGGTCACTGTGCCAAGGGTTGGAACCCAAGAACCCCAGTCGGATTTTGAAGGACAATGGCAGCGCTGTTCCCCCGACACAGTGGGTTCTTTTTCGGCGGTGGGCTACTTCTTTGGCCGTCAGCTCAATCAAACACTCAACGTTCCCATCGGTCTCATCAACAATGCCTGGGGTGGTTCAGCCGCGGAGGCCTGGGTACGTCGAGACCTGCTGGAGGCAGATGTGCGCTACCAGCCGTTGCTTGAAAGGTGGGCTAAAACAGAATCTGACCAGACCTTACTCAAGGCCATGAGCGACTACGAGCAAGCCATGGAGACCTGGAAGCTGGATGCGCTCAAGGCGCGTGGCATGGGAGAGGACATTCCCAGGCGTCCCAATCGACCCAACAACGCGCTGACCGGAAACCATCGCCCGGGCAACATTTACAATGGCGTGCTGCGTCCTACTATCGGCTATGGCATCAGGGGAGTCATCTGGTATCAGGGCGAGAGCAATGCGGGCCGCGCTTATCAATACCGAGAGCTTTTTCCGTTGATGATTCAAAACTGGAGAGACGTATGGGGCCAGGGTGATTTTCCCTTCTACTGGGTTCAACTGGCTGATTTCCGTTTGGAAAAGGACCAGCCCTCAGACAGCGACTGGGCTGAACTGCGGGAAGCCCAGACCATGACCATGAAGCGCTTACCCAACACGGGTGAGGCGGTGATCATCGAACTGGGGGAAGCTCAAGACATTCATCCCAAGAACAAGGAAGATGTGGGCAAACGACTGGCTCGATGGGCCCTGGCCCGCGAGTATGGCTTCGATCTGGTCCATAGAAGCCCCATTTATGCATCAATGAATCGCCAGGGTAGCAAGATCGTGCTCGATATTGAACATATCGGAGGAGGTCTAGACTTATTTGATGTGCAGACTCCCCTAGGCTTTACCATTGCCGGTGCAGACCAGGTATTTCAACATGCCCAGGCCAAAATCCTCAACGAACGCCAGATCGAGGTTTGGAGTGAATCGGTCGATCAGCCGGTAGCTGTGCGCTACGCGTGGGCTGACAACCCAGTTTGCAATGTTCAGAACAAAGAAGGTTTGCCGCTGACACCTTTCCGAACCGACGACTGGCCCGGGGTGACCATCAACAATCACTAGGAAGTAGGGACTGATGCCGGGGTGCTCGGATTGGGGCGCCCTGGCATCCCGACTCAGGCTTGGGCTGCATCCCGACTAGCCATCAGGCAGTCAAGATACCAGGCTAGTCTACCCTTGAGTTCCTTGCGTGGGACAATGGCATCGATCAGGCCATGATCACGCAAGAACTCTGCGGTTTGAAATCCTTTAGGGAGCTCGGCTTTGGTGGTGTCTTTGATGACCCTGGGCCCAGCGAAGCCGATTCGCGCCGCTGGCTCAGCCAAGATTAAATCCCCTACACTGGCAAAACTGGCCATAACACCCGCCATGGTGGGATCGGTCAAGACACTGATAAACGGTAGTTTTTCACGTCCGTGGTAGGCCAGCGCCCCACAGGTCTTGGCCATCTGCATCAAACTGAACATGCCCTCATACATGCGGGCCCCCCCGCTGGTGGAACAAATGATCACTGGCAGAGACTGTTCAGTCGCACTCTCAATGATGCGGGTCAACTTTTCCCCCACCACAGATCCCATGGAACCTCCATTAAAGCCAAAATCCATCACCCCCAGGGCAACCTTGCGACCGTGCAGGAGCCCGAGACCCGTGATCACCGCATCCTTCATCCCAGTTTTTTGCTGATTGGACTCCAACTTGGAGAGATAGCCCGGAAACGAGAGGACGTCGACACTGCTCATTTCAGAGTCAGCCTGAACGAACGAATCACCATCGATGAGGGAACTGACTCGCTCCCAGGCAGTGAGGGGAAAATGGTAGCCACACTGCCAGCAGACATTGAGCTTGGCCTCCAATTCCTTGCGGTAAATGGTTTCCTGACACTTGGGACATTTGGTCCAGATGCCCTCGGGCATGAGGCGCTTTCGCGGACCACCACTCACGGGCTTGGGTCGCTTGAGCGGGGTTTGATCCGAAGCCGATGGTGGCGGCGTGATGGAGGGTTCTCTGGTCTCAACCCCCGGTAGAGCACGTGTCTTGAGCTTGGATTCAGATGGATCAACAGGTTCGGTCATGTTACTGAGAAATTATCCAGTTTTTAGGGACAGGCCTTGCTGTCTCTAAGCAGGCATACAGTTGTGAGATTCAGCCTTTTTGGAGCAGGCCTCGGGCCAGTGTTCTGACAATCACTGATCGGGCCCCTGCTCGCAAACACTCTCGTGCACAGGCCTCAGCTGTGGCCCCTGATGTCAAGACATCATCCAAAAGGAGGAGGCGCCTGCCCTTCAGAGCCGAGGCTGAGCACACCTCAAAAGCACGCTTCATATTCACAAACCGCAATTCCCTAGAAAGCATAGTCTGTGATGTCGTGGGTGCAATTCTTTTCATGACCCCGTCCAACCAATCCACCGAGCGCTGGTTTATCAACCCACGACCTAATACAGCCGACTGATTGAAGCCTCGCTCTCGCTGCCTCTTGGCATGCAAAGGCACAGGCAGGATCCCATCGCAGGCGAGAACCTCCGGCTCAAACCACCAAGTTTCGTGGATCAGCCGATGAAAAAAAGGAACCAGCCAGGTTGCCCCATGGTATTTGAATCGATGAATCAATCCCAACATGGAAGGTGTGGCCTCTACGGCAGATCTGGCCGAAGCAAAAGCGAAGCGATCTGGGTGGCAGTCAGGACATAGGAAACCGTTCATGGAACGTCCCTCCTCAGGAAGACCGCAAATCTGGCAAACCGGACAAACCAAGCGACGCATGCTCACGGCACATAGTCTGCAAATATACCCATCACATGGCTCAGCCACCTGAATACCGCACAGATGACACACCTCGGGGAAGAGAAGACAAAGCGGACTTTGCAGCTTGCTCAGCAGGCGGCGGGCCATAGATTGACGATTGAAAAGCATGGTCCTATCCCTTCAAGCTGACGCAGCGTCAATTTAGCTTGAACCCTCTGCAGGGTGAACCTATCACTTGCTGACCAAGTGGTTGAAGGGTCTCAGGAGGCTATCAACTTGAGCTACTAGCTGTTGCCGATCATGTTGAATTTATTTGGGAAGAAAAATGACTCTGATGACGGGTTTCAAGAACCGGGACCTTTTGGGCCTTACCAGCTGGAGGAGCTGATCAACACCGGAGGTATGGCCAACCTTTGGTTGGCCACCAACCCAGAAGGTCGCACCGTTGCCCTCAGGCTTTTGCTGCCTCAGCTCAAGAATGATGCGACTTCGCGCAAGCGATTTGTTGCAGGCTGTGAGGTTCTGCAGCGCGTCCACCAACACGAGTGTATCATTCATTATGTCGAACACGGACTGCTGCAAGGACAACACTTTTTGGTCATGGAATACCTTGAGGGACTCAACCTCAAACAGGCGATGGTGGAGGAGGATCTTGATCTAGGTGCACTGATTGGCAACATCCTGATCGATTCAGCCGAAGCGCTGGAGCACGTGCACGACTGTGGTTTCATGCACCTGGATTTCAAACCGGAAAACATCCTTGTCACCCGTAATGGCAACGTCAGGCTATTGGATTTCGACCTGGCACTCCCACGCCCAGAGACTCCAGGCAAATTGAAAAAAAACCCGGGAACTCCAGCCTACATGGCTCCGGAACAACTCCAGGGGGAAGCCGTCGACCATCGTGCTGACATCTTTGCTTACGGCGTCATGGCCTATGAGGTGCTGACCAACCAGAAACCATTTCAAGGACAGACCTCCAGCGAAATCCTTCGACGCCAGATCAAGCGGGGCACAGAGTTCAAGGCCCCAAGAGACATCAATCCGAATATCCCAACTAGCCTTGAAAAAGTCATCCTGAAGGCATTGGAACCTGACCCCCTGCGGCGACATGGGCATATCAGTATGATGGTCCATGAACTCAAACAAAGTCTCTACCTTTGATAGCTGGGTTTTTCCTTTTCCCTACCTCAAGCCGCCCTTATTATTACTCACACTCCAACCCGTAGAAACTCTTTAACTCATGAAGCACTACCAAAACCTTGTAGGCGCGTTGATTTGCTTGGCCGTGACCCAGCTCAAGGCAGCGGACTGGCCTCAATGGCGAGGACCTTTTTTCAATGGTTCCTCCGACGAGACCCAATTGCCCGTGCAATGGGACCGAGAGAGCGGCCCCAGTTGGTCTGTGGAATTACCTGGCAGCAGCGCCGCCACGCCCATTGTCATTGGGGACAAGGTGCTCATCACCTCCACAGATGAAACCAACCAGTCTCTACTTGCGATGTGCCTGAGTCGCAAGGATGGCAGTGTGCTTTGGTCTCACACAGTGGGCATCGGCCTTCAGCGAGACGACCGCAGTAATTTTGCATCCCCCTCACCTGTCACCGACGGGAAACAGGCTACTTTCTTTTATGGAAATGGCGAACTGGTCACTTACGACATGACTGGCAAAAAACTATGGGGCTTCAACCTTGAAAAAAAATGGGGTGAATTCTGCTTTCAATGGACCTTCAGCAGCAGCCCACTGCTTCATGATGGGACTCTCTACATGCAGGTATTGCAGCGAGACCAGCCTGTTCACGGGAGGGGTTTTACCGACAAACCCAATGAGTCCTACTTGGTTGCCATAGATCCTAGCACCGGCGAGGTCCGTTGGAAGATCACTCGGCCCAGTCAGGCGCGTATGGAATCTCTGGAGTCCTTCACAACACCCATGCCTTTCACCCACGAGGGTCGCACTGAAATTCTCGTCCTAGGTGGAGATGATGTGACAGGCCACGACCCCAAAACGGGCAAGGAGCTATGGCGTTGGGGAACATGGAATCCGACTCGCATCACCCACTGGCGTTTGGTTCCCTCACCCGTCGCCGGCGGTGGGGTGGTCCTTGCTTGTGCGCCAAAGAAAGATCCGATCTACGCCGTGCGCTTGGGCGGAATAGGCCAGCTTAGCGACAAGGCACTTGCCTGGGTTAGTAAAGAGAACCGGCAGCTTAGTTCAGATGTCCCTACCCCCGCTTTTGCAGAGGGCGACTTCTTCATCCTGAGTGACGTCAGAGGAGCCCTGTCAAGGGTCCAACCCGATACGGGTGAGGTTAAGTGGTCGATAGAATTGCCAGGTAGGAGCAAATATGAGGCTTCTCCTACCGTAGCAGGAGGCCATGTTTACCTGATGAACTTTGCTGCAGATGTGGTCGTTATCGACAGCCAGAGTGGCGAAATCAAAAGCAACATCCCCATGGGTTCAGCTGGTGACAACATGACCCGGTCCAGCATTGCTGCAGCCCATGGCCAACTTTTTATCCGAACCAACGATCACCTGTATTGCATAGGCCAATAGAATCCCTTCCCATGATCACAATAAGGACCTCAGCCAAGACAAAACTGATTACCTTGACCGGCATGTTGCTGGTTTGCTTGCACCCCTTGATGGGAGCTGACACTCCCAAACCAGATCCGGTGGCCCCACCAACAGTCACACCCGGCAAGCATGGGACCCCTCCGTCTGATGCCATTGTCCTGTTTGATGGCTCCAGCCTCGAGGCCTGGCAGTCTCAAGATGGTCCGGCAAAGTGGACCCTTCTTGAGAGTGCCTCGGCCATGGAGGTTGCCAAAGGGGCCGGCTCCCTGCGCACAAAGGCAAGTTTTGGAGATGTTCAATTGCACATCGAATGGGCCTCCCCCAGCGAAGTCAAAGGATCAGGTCAAGGCCGGGGCAATAGTGGTGTGTATTTGCAAGGCAGGTATGAAATCCAAGTATTGGATTCCTTCAACAACGAGACCTATTTCAACGGGCAGGCGGGTTCCTTCTATGGTCACGCTGCTCCGCTCGTCAACGCATCAAGGCCGCCTGGTCAGTGGCAGAGCTACGACATTGTCTTCATCGCCCCCAAATCTGCACCAGATGGCACAGTGAAGGCGGGTTCTTTCACGGTTTTTCACAACGGAGTCCTCATCCAGAATCAGACCCCCATTCCCGGGGGATCCACCACGGCTGCTGACTTCAGTGGCATCGCCCCTAAAGGCCCTCTAGTCTTGCAAGATCACGGCAATCCTGTGCGTTACCGTAACATCTGGATCAGGGAGTTGAACTAGCATCGAAATTGGCTTCAACCCCATGGACATCGGGTTGCTGGGCTCGATCAATGGCCATCAAAGCCTGGGCAGCCCAGGAGGTTGTGGCAATCCACTGGGCATGGCTTTGACCGCCCGGGGGACGCGTGGTTTCCACCCAACTCCCATCCTTGAGCTGCTCAGCTAACAGGAAAGAACCACCGCGTTTGATCACCATGGCTACACGCTCATCTCGGGCGTAAAACGACAAGGCAATCAGAGCCAAAGAAGTATCAAACACCTCCACTGGACTTCCTTTGTATGGCCCCCACCCCCCAAAACGTGACTGAGCCGCCAGCAGAAACTCCAAACAGAGGATCGCATCACCTTTTGCAGCGATCTGCCCTGATTCAATAAAGATAAGCTTGCAGGCGGCGTTGGGCACATGATCAACCCCAAGTCCGCGTAACCACTTCTCCGCATTGGAGCGTGCGATTTGCGCTCTTTCATCCTGGCTGGTCTTGATGACTTGCCAAGCCATCAAGGTGGCCCAGGCCTGGCCTGGCACCCCCGGGGTTCCAATCGAAGGAGTGGAATCCAGGCTCCAGGATCCGTCCTGAGATTGAGCCTCAATCAGGCGTTCGATAACTCGCTGCCTTGCTTGGGTGAGGTCAGATAGGTTACCAGATTGACTGCCTTCCATGGCGATCAGGGTGGCTCCGAATTGGATATCAGCAAGCAGAGGATCCGCCGCGTTGGGGTCACCTCCCTGATTCCCCCATTCATCAGGTCTCGTGAGCCATGAAATGGTGGTATCGAGGGAGAGTGCTGGAACCTCCAACCCGTGACGACGAGCTTGAAAGAGAGCACGCGCACCGTCTCCTTGATGGTGGCAAGCGTAACAGTTATTTTCCCTGGGCCATGCTGGCACCTGCTCTTTCAGGAAATCAATCGATTGCTGGAGGACGGGTTGCAGTCGGTCCGGGGGCAGAATCCAGTGAGGTGATGCAGGACGAGTTTGCCCCAGCAACAAGGAGTGGCTCAACCATGAGCAGATTATGATCAGCCCCACCCATTGGGCCCTGAACAATGCATTGAAAGCCCGCCATTTGAGCGCTTGGATCTCACCTTGATTCATACATCGATCACATCTTCGTGATTGGAGTCATCAGAAAAGGGCGTTGAAGGAGACTTGCCCATCATGGGCTGAGAAAACTTTTTTATCAGCCCAGCAGCTACCCTTGCTCGAATCATGGGAACAAGCAGGGTAAAGCCCAATAGGTCGGTTAACAAACCTGGGGTGATCATGACCAGACCGGCAATGAGGATAAGCAATCCTTCGACCATTTGGCGCCCAGGAACCCTACCAGCCGCCAGACCTGCCTGAATCTGGACCAAGGCAGCAAATCCCTGACGGTGTGCAAGCGAACCACCGACCACGCCAGTGATGAGGACTAGCCAAAGAGTCGATAACCAGCCAAACCACCGGCCTATTTCAATCAAGAGAAATAATTCAAGTAAGGGTAACCCCACAAAAAGCAGCACCCACTTCCAAGAACCCCCACTCAGTGGCTTTCCTGATCTACCTTGCACCTTGTATTGAAAAATCATGACCCCTCAGAGCTCACATCAAAACTGTATGCATTCCCTTTGAGTGACGAGAAAAACTTTCATGAAGTTGTTGTCAGATCAAGCAAATCGGTTATAGGACTTTTGTGGGCTTTTTAACCTCCAAAGAACAATGGGCAATCTTCTGGATCCTAATGCTGCTTCTGGTCGGTTATGGCACCAAACATTATCGGTTAGCACATCCGCAGCCGACCGACCAAGCCCACGAGGCAATACGCTGACAACTTGTATGCAGACACTGGATTTTGACCAAACTGTTGAGACTATCATCGAGCACGACTCTCGCTATGCTGCCGAGAGCTACTACTTTTTGCGCGATGCTCTGGATTACACCCAACGACAAATTAAGAAGAGACAATCAGGAGCCCATCAGCCTCAACATGTCTCCGGCAGCCAACTCCTTGAAGGTATTAGAGATCACGCACTCACCGAATTCGGCCCCATGACCCACACCGTATTGAGCGAATGGGGGCTAAGCTGCTGTGAAGACTTTGGGGAAATTGTCTTCAACATGGTGGAACACAAATTGCTCTCGAAAACCGAAGAAGATTCAAGGGAGGACTTCAAATCAATATTTACTTTTGAAGAGGCCTTCACGAAACCCTTCATGCCCAAAATCGTCCTGACCAAGAAATCACCCCAAACGAGGGTTTCAGTGAAATCGAAAAGAAAAACCAAGGGATGAGTCTAAGCTCCAGCGCCTCGACCCTCCTGCTCTCTCTCAGCACCTCAAGCATCTTAATTTTCTCTAATGCCCGAACCAGCAAGTCACTCCATCACCCATCACGCCTCTGGGGCTCAATTATGCACTTTTTCAAACGGGCTGACAGTCATCCTAATGGAGGATCACAGCGCACCGGTGGTCTCTGCTCAGGCTTGGTGTCAGGCGGGTAGTATCCATGAGGGTAAGTGGTTGGGAGCAGGATTATCTCATGTGCTGGAGCACATGCTCTTCAAGGGGACCCAAAAACGCGGCAAGGGACGCATCGATCAAGAAGTGCAAGAGGCTGGAGGCTATATGAATGCCTACACTTCGTTTGATCGCACTGTCTACTACATCAACGCCCCATCCACCGGAACCGGTGTCGCGGTCGACATCCTGGCTGACATCATGCGGCATGCCTCACTCCCAGAGGACGAACTCACAAGCGAGCTAGATGTCATCCGAAGGGAGATGGACATGAATCAGGATGATCCATCACGCCGGTCGGCCCGTGGGCTCTTTGAAACGGCTTACCTTCATTCGCCTTATCGCTATACCGTCATTGGGTATCCGGATGTATTCAATCGAATCACCCGAGAGGATATCCTAAGCTATTACCGGCGAATGTATGTCCCATCCAACCAGTTTTTTGTGATTGTTGGAGACATTCAAAGCGACGCCGTCATCGAACAGCTCGGCTTATGCTACCAAGACGCTCTGTTTCAACCGATTGAACCGCTTTACCTGCCCGAAGAACCCAAGCAGTCTTCCTCCCGCTTTAAAGTCGAGGAATCTTCCATCGAATTGGGTCATGCTCATACTTCATGGCACATTCCCGAACTACTTCATGCGGATATTCCCGCACTGGAGGCTCTGAGCATTGTTTTGGGAGGCGGCAGAAGCTCCAGGCTGTATCAACAACTGCGAGAAAAACAGGGATTGGTTCACGCCATCGATGCCTGGACCTACAACCCAGGCCTGCCGGGGCTTTTTGGGGTCAGTGCGGTGTTTGATGGGAACCGTTATGAGGATGTGATCCAAGGCATTGATCAGCAACTGAAGAGCGTCATCGAAAAAGGCATCCAGGATGAAGAGCTTCACAAGGCTATCAAGCAATTGACTTCAGCCACCCTTTCCACCCGCAAGACTATGCAAGGGCAGGCACAGGATTTGGGCAGCTCATGGATGGCTGCACGAGACCTGGGCTTTTCAGATCAGTTTCTCAACCAGGTGCAACACCTCAAAACTGATGCATTGCAGTCAACAGCCGAGCGCTACCTGCAGCCCAACAGCCAAAGTTTGTACTGCCTGCTCCCCCGCCACAGTAGTCCAAAACCACCTGTGGTGAAGGTCTCCAATACGAGCGAGGAAATCGAGTCATGGCTTAGCCCTGAAGGGGTGCGCGTACTTTTCAAGCGTGATCATCGTCTACCCTTTGTAGCGATTCGCTCGGTCTTTTTCGGCGGGGTCCTCACTGAACAAGAGACCGATAATGGCATCACTCACTGGATGACTCAGGGGCTCCTCAAGGGGACTGAATCTACCACGGCTGCCGAGTTAATGCGCCAGGTGGAATCAGTGGGTGGCAGCCTCGAGAGTTATGCTGGCAATAATAGTTTCGGCATCCAGCTTGAATGCATGCGACAGGAAACACCCCAGGCCATCGGCTGGCTCAAGGAAATCCTCAAGCAAGCCACCTTTCCTGAGGGGGAAATGGAACGTGAGCGGCAAGTCCAACTTGCCGGGATTCGATCCCAAAGAGACCAGCTCCTTGGCCGCTGCCTTCAGCTCATGCGCAAAGGCTTGTTTGGGGCAAACCATTATGGGTTGACTTCACTCGGACAGGAAAGCTCACTTCAGGGCCTCACCCGTGAGCAAGTCATCAAACATGCCAACCAATGGATTCACCCGGGTAATCAGGTCGTGGCAGTTTTTGGGGATATAGAGCCCA
>Ga0181582_10002500_pt1 | contig 14570 bp, 16 predicted proteins | sample 071ome_32_FD_132438 | JGI IMG/M metagenome (GOLD analysis project Ga0181582, IMG submission 132438) | Coastal salt marsh microbial communities from the Groves Creek Marsh, Skidaway Island, Georgia - 071405AT metaG (megahit assembly) | ecosystem: Environmental > Aquatic > Marine > Intertidal...
CCAACGCACCGCTCGTCAGCATGAGCAGAACCCACCAGATCGGGATGCCGTCTATCCCGAGAGCTTCGGGGAGGAAGTCGTAGAAGAAGTTCTCACCGAGATGGACGAGTTCCAGCAACACCGATCCACCAGCTGCGGCAACCAGGCCGATTCCCACTGCGTAGACGAACGCCTTGAGGGGAAGCCGTTGGGCGGGCGAGGCTTGGGAAAACGAGGACGATGAGCCTGACGAAGCCGACGAAGCAGCGTCGTGGCTCACGCACCCTCCCAGCGGCCAGCGTGGACATCATCGGCATCCACGATGCGGTAACCGTAGCCCTGTTCGGCCAGGAATCGTTGTCGATGCTGGGCGAAGTCCGCATCCACGGTGTCTCGGGTAACGATCGAGTAGAAGTGGGCGGTGCGACCGTCGGCCTTCGGCCGCAGAACCCTCCCGAGCCGCTGGGCCTCTTCCTGGCGGGACCCGAAGGTGCCGGATATCTGGATGGCAACGGCAGCCTCCGGCAGATCAATCGAGAAGTTCGCGACCTTACTGACCACGAGCACATTGATCTCACCATCGCGGAACGATTGGAACAGCCGCTCGCGCTCTTTGACCGAGGTGTCACCGGTGATCACCGGTGCCTCGAGGTGCTCACCGACCTCGGCAAGTTGATCTAGGTATTGACCGATCACGAGCACCTGTTCACCGGGGTGGTGGGCGATGATCTCGTCGATGAGTTTGTTCTTTTCAGGTGAACAGGCGGCGAGCCGGTATTTGTCTTCCGGTTCGGCCATCGCGTACGTCATTCGATCCGGCTCGGGCATGTCAACGCGAACCTCGACGCAGTCGGCAGGAGCGATGTAACCCTGGGCTTCGATCTCGCGCCATGGTGCGTCGTACCGCTTGGGGCCGATGAGCGAAAAGACGTCGGATTCGCGGCCGTCTTCGCGCACAAGTGTTGCGGTGAGTCCGAGGCGTCGGCGGCTTTGGATATCTGCGGTGAATCGGAAAATCGGTGCGGGAAGCAGATGGACTTCGTCGTACAGGATCAAGCCCCAGTCTCGCGAATCGAAGACCTCAAGGTGTGGGTAGATGCCTTTGCGCTTGGTGGTGAGCACCTGGTAGGTCGCGATCGTGACCGGCCGGATCTCCTTCTTAGAGCCGGAGTATTCGCCGATCTCATCTGGGGTGAGCGTGGTGCGCCGGAGCAGTTCATCGCGCCACTGACGAGCGGCAACGGTGTTCGTCACCAGGATTAGCGTTGTCGCTTGCGCAAGAGACATCGCCAGCGCACCGACGATGGTCTTGCCCGCACCGCAGGGGAGGACCACCACTCCCGATCCGCCGTACCAGAAACCGTCGGCAGCCTCTATCTGGTAATCGCGTGGCTGCCACTCGGTGGTGTCGAGTGCGATGGCGTGCCGCTCGCCATCGACGTATCCGGCGACGTCCTCCGCAGGCCAACCCAGTTTCACGAGAGCCTGCTTCAGATGGCCGCGCTCGCTCGGGTGCACCATCACCGTGGTTTCGTCGAGACGAGTTCCGAGCAGCGGGGCGATCTTCTTGCTGCGCAGAACCTCCTCGAGCACGGCTACATCGATTGCCTGAAGAACCAGGCCGTGGGCGGGATCGTTTGCGAGTTGCAGCCGGCCGTAGCGCGCCATCGTTTCGGCGACATCGATGAGAAGAGAGTGGGGAACGGGATAGCGCGAAAATCGGATGAGAGTGTCGACCACCTGCTCGGCGTCGTGCCCAGCGGCGCGGGCATTCCACAGCCCCAGTGGGGTCAGTCGATAGGTATGGATGTGTTCGGGGGCCCGTTCGAGTTCGGCGAACGGGGCAATGGCCTTGCGGCAGTCATCCGCGTTGTCGTGGTCGACTTCGAGCAGCAGCGTCTTGTCGCTTTGGACGATGAGTGGTCCGTCGGTCATGACGCGTCCACCAACGCTTGCAGGAGCCCGGCGAGCAATCGTGCTCGTTCTTCCATGCCGGAGACCGACGCCCATTCGTGATCGGCGTGCGCGCCGTCACCCACAGCACCGAGACCATCGAGTGTGGGGATTCCTGCGGCCGCGGTGATGTTGCCGTCGCTTGCGCCACCCACGGCACACTCGGTGAGATCGTCGAGGCCGAGGGTCTGCGCGACCTGCTGGGCACGAGTGAAGAGATCTGCGGAGATCTCCGACTCGAGCGCTGACCGGTCGATGCCGCCTCCGATGTTCCATGAGGCTTTCGGGTGCTTCAGTGGCCAGGACCGAACGAGGTGGTCAACCCGCTCCTGCTCGGCCCGTGTCCAAGCGCGAACGTCAATGGTGAGCGTGGCTTCGGCGGGGACCGTGTTGGCAGTGGTTCCAGAAGACAAGACGGTGGGGGTGACCGAAGTGCCGGCCTCGGGGTCAGCCCAGGTCACGGCCTCGGTGATGAAGTGCGCGGCTTCGACGGATGCATTGATGCCGCGTTCGGGATCGAGCCCGGCGTGCGCGGCCTTTCCTTGGAACGTCAGGTGGTACCAAGACGTGCCTTTGCGCTGGGTCTTCAATGCGCCATCGGCGGAGGGTTCGAGAACAATTACAGCTTGGCAGTTCGCTATCGCCTCGGCGATGAGTGCGCGCGACGCTAGAGATCCGGTTTCCTCGTCGGTGGTCAGCAGCATTCCGACCGGACCGTCCGCGCGAGCGGCCGTCATCGCCAGCGCCGCCCAGCCCTGGACCACTCCGGCCTTCATGTCGAAGACCCCCGGGCCAGTCATGCGGTCACCATCCACTGCGAAGGGAATCCGCTCGAGCGTTCCCATCGGCCAGACGGTGTCGATATGGCCAAGCAGCAGAATCCGTGGACTCGGGGCACCCCACCGCCAGACCGGGCGGCCCTCGTGCTCCTCGATTTTGCCGGGGTCGAGAAGCCACTCGCGCGAGAGTTTTTCGGCTGCCTCGACAACGCGCGTGCAGGCGGCGAGATTTTCGGTTGGCGATTCCACGTTCACGAGTTCACGTGTGGTCTCGACCATCGAAGCGACGAGGTCGTGACCGTCCATGAGGAACCCCTTCCTGAGTCGCTACCGTGCAGCCGTGACCGTGATCGATGAAGCGTGGCGGGCTGCTGAGCGGGCCCAGGATGCCGCGGGTGTGCGGATCAGGACCCTGGATGACCCTAACGACCAGGCCATCGCGGTGCGAATCTTCGATGAGGTCTGGCCGCCCGAAACGGGAGCGACCCATGTGAAGTCGAATCTCTTGCGGGCGATGATCCATTCCGGCGGTTACGTAGCCGCCGCGTTCGATGACGACGTGGCCGTCGGCGCTGCCTTGGCGCTGGTGGGCAGGCATCGAGTTGGTGATGGCCGGGCTGACGATGGGTCGTCGTGGCACACGCACCTGCACTCGCACATGGCCGGCGTCCTTGACGACCACCGAAACCGGAGTATCGGTACGGCGATCAAGTTGCATCAGCGCGCTTGGGCGCTGTCTCAAGCGATCGACACGATCGTGTGGAGCTTCGATCCGTTGGTTCGCCGCAACGCTCGCTTGAACGTGCAAAAACTCGGTACCGAGGTCCGCGACTACATGCCGAACTTCTACGGAGACATGGACGACGCCATCAACGCCGGAGACCCCTCGGATCGAGTTTTTGCCTGGTGGGTGCTCGACGGTGAGGCTGCCGTGCAAGCCGCGCAGTCGCCACTGTCCGCGGTGGACCCGAACGCTTTCGCCAATGCTCAGGTGGTCGCAACCCCCGACGACATCGTCTCGCTGCGCAAGTCTGATCCGGCGTTAGCCTTGGAATGGCGACTTCAGGTGCGCGAACAATTCCTGGCGACCTTGGATGCCGGTCTCGTCGTCGTTGGTCTTGATAGTGAAGGTTCTTATGTCCTCGCGGAAGGTTCAGTTCGTGACCATTGAAGCCCTGCGTTTGCATTCACTCGAAATTCCGCTCGTGCGACCGTTCCGCACGAGTTTCGGTACGCAGAACGTCCGCGATGTGATGCTCGTCGAGGCGATTGACTGCGATGGCGTGCGCGGCTGGGGCGAGTGCGTCACTCTGGGCTGGCCCGGATACAACGCCGAGTACACGGCAGGGGCCGTTCGCTTAATCGAGGAGTACTTGGCACCCATCGTGCTTGGAAAGCAGTGGACACCCGAGGGTGTCCGTACCGCGCTCGAGGTGATCAGAGGTAACTACATCGCTCGTGCCTCGGTCGCAACAGCCGTGCTGGACATGTGGCTACGCCGCGAAGGCGTGTCACTCGGTGAGTACCTCGGCGCAGTGCGATCCGAAGTCGAATGCGGCGTGAGTGTGGGAATCCCGACATCGGAGACGATCGAGGAACTACTGGAAGAAGTCGGCACCTACGTCGACGCCGGCTACCGCCGCATCAAATTGAAGATCGAGCCCGGCTGGGATCTCGATCCCGTGGCTGCCGTTCGCGAGCGCTGGCCTTCGATCCCGCTGCAGGTCGACGCCAACCAGGCTTACACGCGAGACCACGCGCAGCACCTCGCACGGTTGGACGAATTCGACCTGCTGCTCATCGAACAGCCACTCATCGAAGAGGACTGGTGGGGTCACCGGTTGATTGCAGAGGCCTGCGAGACACCGATCTGCCTCGATGAGTCGATCTTGTCCGTGGAATCGGCGGAGTCGGCTATCGAGTTCGGGTCGGCATCGAATATCAACATCAAACCCGGAAGGGTCGGTGGGTTTTTGCAATCCAAGGAAATCCATGACCTGTGCTTGAGTCGAGGCATTCCGGTGTGGTGCGGCGGAATGTTGGAAACCGGTGTCGGTCGGGCTGCGAACGTCGCTCTCGCCGCGTTGCCAGGCTTCACGTTGCCGGGGGATACGAGCGCATCGAACAGGTATTACGCCGAGGACATCACCGAACCGTTCGTTTTGCACGATGGTTTGCTTACGGTTCCGACGGGACCGGGTATCGGAGTCGATCCGATACCGGAGAACTTGACGTCAATGTCGGTGAACGTGGTGGAACTGACGTCCGACTAGTCGTCCTACGCGCTCACCTGGATCGTTACAACGCCGGAGATCCGTGAAATGGCGAGAGTTCGAACCTGTTCATCGTGATGGTCGTACGCGGTCAGTGATCCGCCACCCAGACGGATCGGATCGACGAGTAGCACGGCGGTGGAACCATCGGATTCCGCGTGGGAGAGGTGCACGGTTTCGTTGTGATCGATCGCGTACTTCAGACTCGCGACAACGGCAGAGCTATCCATCCGGGGGAGATCGGAAGCATCGGGGCGAGCGTCGACGAGTTCGCGAACCTCCTCGGCGCGCAGCACTCGCAACGTCTTCTCAACCGTCGCGGGTGTGGCGATTGAGCGTGGACGACGGGCGGGCGTCGGGGGAGTCGGAGCTAGACAATCCTTCGACACCTTGCTCGATGTTCGTGCCGCGTCGGCTATCGCGTACGCGACAGGCTGCGGTAGTTCCTTAGAGCTGACCTCGGTGAGGAAGTCGATCCTCGTTTGTGGGTCGGAGTCGACCCCCAAGGCTCGACGTATCGATGACTTGGAGACGCGCAGGACATAGCCGTGGCCCCGGGACTCGACGTCTGCGATGTCCCGCAGCCGCCGACCGATGTGAGGGTCGAGGGGTCCGGGCGCCACGATGGTGTGGTCGGCCTGGACGAGGACGGTGTCGACTTCATCAACCAAGTGCCCGGCGATGGCTTTGGCAATCGACGCGGAGTCCGCGCCTTGCGCCACTTTTCGTCCGGCACTCGTAAGGAAACCGTCGGACACAACTCCCAGGAGTTCTGCTTCTTGCCACGTGGTGGTGATCATCGCCGTGCGCTTCTTTCCACTTCGGCGTGGCCAGCGGTAGTCGATGACGTCCATCACCGTGGAGAGATCGCAGGCTCCCGGGGTGTCGTCCAGTACCGCCAGGAGGTGACTGCGCCAGGTACCTGCAAACGCGTGCTCGTCCGTCACCAGCGGCTTGTCCGATGTCGTGCTCGCCCGGCTGCGCCACGTCTTGACCAACTGTGCCCACCGACGTGGCGCAGGCAGCAATCGCCACTCTTCGAATGCTTCGGTCGGCATCCAGCCGAGGTCGGAATCGGTTGCGCCCACCGCGATCAACCCGGCCGAGTGCGCGATGTCCAAAGAAGCTAAGACCTCGAACCGCTCGGCCCCAAGATGTTCGGCGAGGTTGTCCAGTGCCCGGGTGGACAGACCACCCGAGCGCAGAACAGCCCCCGGCTCGCGCCGCCAGATGTCCCCGGTCTCCTCGACGATCGAGATGACCGTTCGGGCTTGGGAGCCGGAGTGCGCATCGATGCGGGATTTATCGGCCGCGGTCGTTTTCGCCGCCGGACAATGTGGTGGAGGCCAGGTCGGAGTCGGTGCGTTGACAACCTGATCGCGCACGGCTGTCACGACGTGGGTCCGGTCGGAACCTCCCCACAACAGTGCGGCGGTCCACAGGTGCCGGACAGCAGACTCGACGTCGCGTTTGGCCTTCTTGTCGAGATTCGCTAGCACGTGGTTCACGATCTCTTTCTTCGTCGTCGGCTCGCTTGCGGTCAACTCGCAGGCCACCCGCAGCGTGAAGTGGTGCAGGACATCTACGTCGTCGAGGAAACGAGCGATGGAGGGACTCGTGGAGGCGCGGGTGGTCAACGCACGCATATCCGAAGGGATCGGGTGCACAAGGTCCGGGCGCGCGGTCAGCAGATCGGCGATTTGTTCATCGCTGCGGGAACGGAGGTCCTCGGCAAGGGTCCGAGGTTCGGTTGCACTCATCGTTCTATCGACGCACTTCCCGGCGGGCGCGCGATGAGCGCAGCAAGCCGATAATCACGACGGCCAGACCCACCCCCGTGAGCATGGATAGGAACCACCAGACACCGGGCAATTGGATGCCGGCGAACACCAACGGGGTCAGCGCTACGAGCGCGCAGACCAGGCCGATCACGGTGATAACTGCGCCGACGCGCAGCAGCCGGTCACCTTTCGGTGCGGAGGTGTGCATCCCTCTAGCCTCCCATGCCCCCCGGAAAGTGGTATCCACGAGGCCGTAGCATTGGCCGCCGAGCGCCAGGCGGGCGCGCAAGCCAAGGAGAATCAGGTGCCTACAGGGACCGTGAAGTGGTACGACTCCGAAAAGGGGTTCGGCTTCATCACTGCAGATGACGGCGAGGACGTCTTCGTGCACGTGTCGACGCTGCCCGACGGCGTCGCGGCACTGCGTCCGGGTACCAAGGTGGACTTCGGTGTAGTCGATGGGCGCCGCGGAAAGCAGGCCCTGTCGGTGGCGATTCTCGAAACGCCGTCGGTTGCCAAGGGTGTGCGCAAGCCCGCCGACGACATGGCAGTCATCGTCGAAGACGTCATCAAGTTGCTCGACGGCATGTCCGGGCAGTTGCGCCGCGGTCGCTACCCCTCGGACGACATGTCGCGCAAGGCCGCCGCCGTGCTGCGCGCGGTTGCCGACGACCTCGACGTCTGAGCTAGCTCGCCGGTTAAGGCCGTTGGAGTCTGAAAACCCAGATTCCCTTGGCCGAATCTCCACGTCCTGCCACGATCTGCAGAAGGACGCCTTCTGCCGGGATTTCTTGAAGATCGGGATAGGTGAATCGGTAGTAGGTCGTCTCCAGCGGGGTCGAGACCAGGCGCTGCTGGCCGATCACCGGGGACCATCCAGCGTCGGCGACCTTGGGGTCGACGCTGATGCCGATCGTCTCACCGGGAACCACGGGGATGGTTGCCACCGCATTTCCCGAACTGGCTTCGGTGATCACGTCCTGCGCGCAGTCGCCCGGCTCGAGGGCTTGCGATTCGAACGCCCAGCACACCGCTGGTCGGTACTCGGTGGTGGTGCCCGCGAACACCGAAACTCCGGGGGCGGGCTTCTCACAACCGGTCAAGACCAGTGCGCCCACCATCCCCAGGACGGACAGCAGGGCGAGACGGGAACGACGAACGGTGCGGGTGGGCATGGAGGCGAGGTTACCCCGCCTGTTCCCTGCGCACGTGGTGAGAGTGACCCACCGACTCCCGCATGCGCGCAGTGGGCGAGAATCTGCGTATGACGCCACCGGCAAGCACCACGACGACGCCCAAGGACGATGCCGTCCTGCGCGAAGCCGAGGGCATGGCGCACGACGCCGTGGTCGATGAGATGGGTGCCCGGCAAGTAGGTGGATACGTCGGCTTCTCGATGGATGCCGAACGCCTCGGGACCCACACCTTCGAGTGTGCTGACCCGGCATACGTCGGCTGGCACTGGGCCGTCACCGTTTCTCGTGCACCCCGGGCTAAGTCCGCGACCATCTGCGAAATCGTGCTGCTGCCGGGAATGAACTCACTGCTGGCGCCGGATTGGGTGCCGTGGAGCGATCGCATCCTTCCCGGAGATCTGGGCGTCGGTGACGTCCTCCCCACTCCGGCCGACGATGCTCGCCTGGCGCCCGGCTATTCGGGTAACGACGAAATCGACGCCATCATCGATCGCGATGAGCCGCGTGGCTGGACGGGCTGGGAAGCCGGCCTAGCGCGCCCCAGGGTGCTATCGACCGCCGGACGCGATCAGGCTGCCGACCGCTGGGACGGAGGCGAATTCGGTCCGACGGCTGCGATGGCGGATGCGGCACCTAAGTCGTGCGCGAGTTGCGGCTTCCTGATTTCCGTCGCGGGTCCGCTATCTCGTGCCTTCGGAGTCTGCTCCAATGAGTTCGCCCCGGCGGACGGGCGACTTGTGTCCCTGGCCTATGGATGCGGAGCGCACTCCGAGGTTGTCGAACCTGCTCCCGAGGACTAAGAAGTCCGCGACCGGGCCCGTCGGTTGAACAAGAACGCGAGGCCAATAAGGCCGCTGAGCGTGCCGACCGCAGCGACACCCCACCACCACACTCCGGAATCGGGTTGGTCGATGCCGTAGGCGATCGTCACGATCACCAAAGCTGCCGCCCACAGCACCGTCCCGACCGCGACCGCGGGAATAGCGGTCTCGTCGGCGGATTCTCCATCTTGATTCATCGGAGCCATTATGACGCGGTCGAGCGGAGATCAGATCGGCTGCGCCTAGGCTGATGTTCGTGGATCCACGCACCCGTCGCATCGTCACGCTCGTGGTGCTCGCAGTAGCCGTCGCAACGGTCTTCATTGCTGCTGCCTTGTCCGGATGACACGAATGCTTGCAGCGCATCCCCTGGTGCGAGTGGCGGGGGGCGGGCTCGCCACCGTCCTTGCGCTGCTCGTGACTTCGTCGGCGCATGCAACTGAAGATGCGTCATGGACCGAGGTGTGTCGATTTAACGATTCGCGGTTGACGGAAATCAGTGGCATGGCCCCCTCACTCATCCACGACGATGTCCTGTGGGTGCACAACGATTCATCTGACGATGCACGCTTGTATGGAATCAATACGCGCACTTGCGACACGGTCGCAGAAGTCGAGCTGCGAGGAGAACAGGCGCGTGACTTCGAGGCGATGGCCAGCGCTCGAGACGCTCGGGGCCGGGCCATGCTGTGGGTCGGTGACGTCGGCGATAACCGCGATTCCTGGCCGTTCGTCACCATCCATCGGCTGCGGGAACCGAAGAAGCTCGGTGACACATCACGCAAGGTGAAATCCTGGCGCTTCACCTATCCGGATAGACCACATAACGCCGAGACCCTCATGGTCGATGGCCGAAGCGTGTGGGTTGCCACCTGGCAACTGGCCAACGGTGGTCTCTACGCGGTACCACTCGAGCGCGACATCGGTGTGGCCGAGCGGATCGCCGACGTGGGGGCCCTCGTGACGGATGGGGCGATCGATCCAACGGGCAGGGCCTTCGTGCTGCGCGACTACCTCGATGTTCACATCTACCGGGGACTGCCGCCGGGCCAACGGGTGGCCACACTGCCGTTGCCGGTTCAGCAGCAGGGCGAAGCGATCACGTGGACACCTGACGGCCGAGGGCTATTCACCGCGAGTGAAGGAGACGATCGGCTCTTGCGCTTCAACCTGCCGTGGTGGGTGGTGGCTGCGCTGCGCCCACCGGATCATCTGGTTGACCGCTAGCTGGTGATCGGTTCATTCGAGCGAACCGGCTTGGCGAGGATCAGCACGAGAGCCGTCACCAGGAGGGCCGGCACGATCAGGAAAGCCGAATGGAACCCAATCGAGTCCGACATCGCTCCCAGAATGAACGGCGCGATGCCGCTTGCCGCCCCGGCCGCAACGGATGAGAGGCCGGAGGCGCGATCGATGAGCCCACCCGAACTCGCTACCGCCCGAGAAACACCGATAGGCCAATGGACGGCGATACCGAGGCCGACCACGAAGAGTGCTCCCAGGATCGCCCACGGGCTCGTTGACATCCAGGCCACGAAGAAGGCGGCTAGCGCAATGAGAATCGACGTGATCAAGAGTCGGTCGACGCTCCAACTCTGCGCGAGTCGGCTGCCGAACAATCGACCGAGGAACATTCCGCCGGTAACAGCGGCGAGCGATGCGGCGGCCGCAGCGGGCCCGAGCCCGGCCCGCTCGCGAAGGAGGTCAGCGCTCCACAACGTCAGCGTGAACTCGGTCGCCAGCAGGAGCGCCACCACGGTGAGCGCCCACCAGAACCTCCGCGGCATTTGGACTCGGCCGGTGCCGGCTGGATGAGTAGCGGTTGGAGACTCTGCCCGCTCGACTCGGGGAGTGTGCTCTTGACGGCTGCGCAGTATTTCGGAGAGCAGGAGCGCGACGATGACCGCCCAGAGTCCCGTCCGCCAACCCAGGGCGATAGCGGTGGTGATACCGATGACGAGTGGCACCACGAATCCGAACAGCGCGGCGAGTGCGTTTGCCTGTGTGAGTGCGGCCGGACCGGCGCTGCCCTGATAGTCAAGGATGAACGCGTTCGCTGTTGCGATGAGTGAGACCCCTCCGCAAGCCACGAGTGCCGTGCCGATCAAACTCGCGGTCAGTCCGAACGGTGCGGTGTATACGGCGATACCGATGCTCATCACGATGATCGCGTAGCGAATGACCAGGCCGCGGCCCCAGCGCTCTATGAGTCGAGGGATGAGCAGTCCGGTGAGGACGTTGGCAGTTGCGAAGACGACGGCATGAAGTGATGCGACCGTTCGTGATGTCCCCTGCTCGTCACGCAAGAGTGCCTGCGTTGCACCGAACCCGTAGAGGAAGAACGCGAACAGCGAAACTTGAACGTAGGTGATCCAGGTGATGCGATCGAGAACCGGTCGACGCCCGAGATCGGGCGACGACGTCGTCACGCCAGTTGCGAGATGACGTAGTCCAGGCAGCCGGTCAGCGCTCGGACGTCATCGGGCTCCACGGCAGGGAACACGGCGATACGCAGTTGGTTTCGGCCAAGCTTGCGGTAGGGCTCGGTGTCCACGATGCCGTTCGCGCGCAGCGCGCTCGTGATGGCGGTGGCGTCGATGGAATCGTCGATGTCGATCGTCGCGACTACGGCCGACCGCTGCAGTGGGTCCGCGACGAACGGCGTGGCAACACTCGTCTTCTCTGCCCACTCGTACAGCACGCCGGAGGACTCTGCGGTCCGCGCGGTGCACCAGTCCAGGCCACCGTTCCCATTGAACCAATCCACCTGCTCGGCCATCATGAAGATCGTTGCAAGTGCCGGTGTGTTGTAGGTCTGGTCCTTCCGCGAGTTATCGACCGCGGTCTCGAGATCCAAGAAGTCCGGAATCCAACGTCCCGATGCCTTGATACGCGCAGAACGCTCGAGCGCTGCTGGTGACATGAGGGCGATCCACAGCCCTCCATCGGACCCGAATGACTTCTGCGGCGCGAAGTAGTAGGTGTCGAACTGCGAGGCGTCCACGGCGAGGCCGCCTGCTCCCGAGGTTGCGTCGATGAGCATGAGTGCCCCTGCGTCGGCACCATCAACCCGTTGAGGGGTCACCGCGACACCGGTCGAAGTTTCGTTGTGGGGTGAGCAGTAGGCGTCGATTCCGGCCTCGGCGGCGAACGCCGGAGCAGATCCCGGATCCGCGGTGATGATCGTGGGATCACCCAGGTGCGGGGCCTTCTTGGCGCCGGAGGCGAATTTCGCGCCGAACTCACCGAAGGACAGGAACTGAGCACGATCCTCGATCAGACCGAAGTTCGCGACATCCCAGAAAGCCGTGGAGCCACCGTTGCCCAGGACGACCTCGTAGCCCTCGGGCAGGGAGAACAGGTCACGCAGGCCCGCGCGTAGGCGTCCCACCTCGGATTTGACCGCCTTTTGGCGGTGTGAAGTGCCCAGGTAGGACTGCCATACGCCAGCGAGAGCATCGACCTGGGCTTTGCGCACCTTAGAGGGTCCGGCACCGAAGCGTCCGTCGGCGGGCAGCATGTCGGCGGGGATACGGATGTCCTGAGACACGGGTTCATCACTCCTGAGATCGGGAAAGGAATCCCGAGTATTCCTCGTCGCCTCCTAGGAGTTGTCGTCGGGGACCAGCCAAGAGGGACGGACCATGACCGGGTCCCAACCCTCGACCTGGTCAGGCCTGCGGGGCTTGGGTCCGACGTAGCGAGCAGAGGGCCGGATGAGTCGGCCGGTGCGCTTTTGCTCCAGGATGTGTGCGCTCCATCCGGCGATGCGCGCGCAGGTGAACATGGAGGTGAACATCTGCGGGGGCACCTCGGCGAAGTCCAGAATCACGGCGGACCAGAACTCGACGTTCGTCTGCAACGGCCGGTCCGGACGACGATCTCGCAGTTGGGTGAGCGCTTCTTGCTCGAGAGCAGCGGCCACCTCGTAGCGCGGGGCGTTGAGTTGCTTGGCTACATCCCGAAGGATTCGAGCCCGGGGATCCTCGGCACGGTAGACACGATGACCGAAGCCCATGACTCGTTTGTCGGCATCCAAGGTTTGCCGCACGACGGCAGCAGGGTCGTCGGTTTCTTCTGCAGCAACGATCATCGACAGCACGCGCGCTGGTGCGCCACCGTGTAAAGGCCCACTCATGGTGCCGATAGCACCTGAAATGGCTGCAGCGACGTCCGCGCCGGTGGATGCGCTGACGCGAGCGGTGAGAGTCGATGAATTCAAGCCATGTTCGGCGGCAACCACGAAGTACGAGTCGATGGCTTCGACGTGTCGTGGATCGGGCTCGCCGCGCCAGCGGATCATGAAGCGCTCGACCACTGTGTTCGCCTGATCGATCTCGGCCTGCGGAACCATCGGTTGTCCGAGGCCGCGAGCGGACTGTGCGACGAAGGACAGTGCCATAACCGAGACGTGCGCGAGGTTCTCGCGGGCGGTGGCGTCGTCGATGTCCAGGATCGGCTGCAAACCCCACGCCGGTGCCAGCATCGCGATCGCCGATTGAACATCGACGCGAACGTCGCCAGAGTGGATCGGGATGGGGAACGGTTCGGCTGGCGGGATGCCGGGGTTGAACTCACCATCGACAAGCAATCCCCAGACATTGCCGAAGGAGACCCGGCCGACTAGGTCCGCGACGTCCACACCGCGGTAGCGCAGTGCGCCCCCCTCGCGATCAGGCTCGGCGATTTGCGTTTCGAAGGCGACCACGCCCTCGAGTCCTGGCACGAATTCCGGCATTACTTCCTCCAGTATCGAGGTGACCATTCAACACCTCCGAATCCATGATGGGATGCCGGTATGCAAACTCCGGCGAATCCACCCCTGGATCCAGCGGCAATGCGGGTTTCCTACGCCGAAGGAACCCTTGAGGCCTCTGATCTCGCGGACACACCGCTCGAGCAGTTCCACGACTGGTTCATAACGGCAACCCAGGACGATCGAATCGTCGAGCCCAACGCAATGGTCATCGCCACCGCGGACGCGTTTGGTGTGCCGAGCTCTCGGACGGTGTTGCTTAAGGGAGTCGACGAGCGCGGGTTCACGTTCTTCACCAACCTCCGATCGCAGAAGTCGCGCGAGCTACAAGCCAATCCGAATGTCTCGGCAACGTTTCCCTGGTACGCGCTGCATCGGCAGGTGGTGGTGTGTGGTGTGGCCGAAGAGATCTCGCGCGAGGAAACACTTGCGTATTTTCGATCCCGTCCTCACGAGTCCCAACTTGGTGCGTGGGCGAGCGAGCAATCGACGGTGATCGACTCCCGGGACATTCTTGATGACACGTGGGCGTCGTTGCATGATCAGTACCCACCGGGAAGCGAGGTTCCACTGCCCGAACAGTGGGGTGGATGGTTGATTCGACCCACCAGTATCGAGTTCTGGCAGGGCCGCCCGTCACGTCTTCATGACAGGTTGCGGTTCCGAGGTGGTGGTGTGCTCACCGAGTCAGCTTCGTGGACGGTGGAGCGGGTATCCCCGTGAGTGGCTAGTTGGTGCGTCGACGGACTTCGTTGGCGACCGCGATGGTGACGAGCTCGTCCATCGTTATGTCTGAGTCCTTCGTCACCTGACGCATCTGCTTGCGCAACTTCTTGGGAATACGCGCTTCAATCGTGACCTTTTTGCCCTCGAGGACTGAATCGCCGGTACTGGCTGGAGCCACGTGGGTGGTCGGGTGAACGTCGGCATCTGCGGCTTTTCGTAGGGCCGGCCGAGGAGTGGGATCGAAAGGTGGGGTCATCGGATTCCTCCTGGAAAGAGTCGATCGAGAAGCGAGTCGAACAGGTCGGA
>Ga0181582_10002504_pt1 | contig 14567 bp, 8 predicted proteins | sample 071ome_32_FD_132438 | JGI IMG/M metagenome (GOLD analysis project Ga0181582, IMG submission 132438) | Coastal salt marsh microbial communities from the Groves Creek Marsh, Skidaway Island, Georgia - 071405AT metaG (megahit assembly) | ecosystem: Environmental > Aquatic > Marine > Intertidal zone...
ACGGTCCAGACGGTCAACGCGTCTGTCGCACCGAAGAAGATCCTGATGCTCGGTGGCACGCGGTTCATCGGCGTCTACGTGGCGCGTATGCTCGTCGAGCAGGGCCACGACGTGACGCTGTTGACGCGCGGCAAGTCGCCGGTCGTGTCGCAGATCCCGGACGACACCGATGAGAGCTTTGCCGCGTACAGCAGCAGGATCAATCACATCGCGTGCGACAGGAAGGACGCCGAGGCGATGAAGACGGCCCTGTCTGGCAAGGGGTTCCAGGTCGTGTACGATATGAACGGGCGTGAGGCCGACGAGGCGGCCATTGTGCTGGACGCGATGCCGGACCTCGAGCAGTACATCTTCTGCTCGAGTGCCGGCGTGTACATGAAGAGCGATATGATGCCGCACAGGGAAGATGACGAGGTCGATTACGCGTCCCGTCACAAGGGAAAGCTCAACACGGAGACGCTGCTGCGGGATCGGGGGGTGACCTTCACGTCCATTCGGCCGGTCTACATCTACGGTCCGCTGAACTATAACCCGGTCGAGGAGATGGTGTTCCATCGGCTCAAGGAGGGTAGGCCGGTGATGGTGCCGGGAAGCGGGCAGCAGGTCACGCAGCTGGGTCACGTGAAGGACCTGGCAGTGGCGTTCTGCAAGGCGCTGGCAAACCCGAAGGCCTACAATCAGATCTATAACATCAGCGGGGAGCGCTTCGTGACGTTCAACGGGTTCGTCAAGGCGTGTGCGGAGGCTGGGGGGTACCCGGAGCCCGAGATCGTCAACTTTGACCCCAAAGCGGTCGACCTGGGCAAGGCAAAGGCGTTTCCGTTCCGCGATCAGCACTTCTTCACCTCCATCGACAAGGCCATGGCGGACCTCGACTGGGCCCCCGAATTTGGTCTCGTCGAGGGCCTGAGGGACTCGTTCGAGAAGGACTTCGGCCGCGGCAGCTTCCGCAAGGCGGCCGACTTTAGCGCCGACGACGTCATCCTCGCCGCCGCCAAGTGATTCTCCCCGTTTGCTGATTAATTGATTTTTCATGATATCATGAGTGCAAGAATGCAAAATTGTGCTATGCTATGCATTGTGAGACATATATCTCGATGAAAATTCGGCGGCCTACCAGCACAAGACTGGGCTCGGGAAGTACTTCTTGATGAGCCCGTCACAGTGCTGCTTCAGTTCGTCCCTGTCGAAAACAATGTCACGGCGTTTGTATTGGATCAGGTCCACGAACTTTTCGAGCTTCGGGAGCATGGCAACGTCGAAGTCGCACATGAGCTCGTGGTACGGGCGCCCGGGCCTCGTCACTGCCCTAAATTTCTGGTACCGCAGCAGCCACAGCGCCTCGCGCGGCAGCCGCGTCTTGTTGAGCGCCAGCAGCATGTACAGGTATTCGGCGCCGGACCACGACATGAACACTGACCGGAACCCGCAGTTCGGCTGGTATATGCCCAGCGCCGTCGAGAACTGCTTCTTGCGCCGATCCGGGTTTGCCGAGAAGTAGTTGGCATGCACGATCGCGCTCGAAAATCGGCACCCAACGGGAAACGTCTCCCCGCAGATGGCCCACTGCTGCTGGCCACCGAACTTCTCGTGTGCGAGCAGCTTTCCGAGCCCGTGCACCAGACCGACCAGCGGCATCCACTCCTCCTCTGGGAACGCCTGCCGGCACAGCGCCGCGCTCTGAAAGGCGTGGTCGACCAAGCTCATGTCCGGATCCAGGTTCTCGTCGCCCGTGAGCACCGCCTCGTATTCCCGAAGACCGTTGAGCATGTCCAGGGCGCTCCAGATATCCATCTGGCACCGTGCCAACGACTGGTTGGAGCGTACCTGCTTGGTCACGAAGTCGAACGTCTGTCGCGCGTGATTCAGCCGATACATAAGCTCTTGTGCTGCCTGGTTCTCGGCCAAATGGTGTCCCTGCTGGATCATAATGTCCAGATCGAGCGACGGACCCCTGCTCGGGCTCCCCGGCGAGGAAGGCGTCACCAGGGCCTCGTCGCTGGTGGGTATGGCCGCCCCCGCCGGCTCGCCGATCCCGCCAAACACCGACGAGGACACCTCGAGCGAATTCGCCCGCTCAAAGATCCGCGGCGTGCCACCACTCATCTGGGCCGGTTCGTCGTCGACTCGGCGAATTGGGCGAGAGTGGATATGCCTCCTGCTAGACAACGTTCACAGGCCTGCGAGCACGATGCGCGCGTCTTTGTGTGAGATGAGCATCTAGCGGGCCGCTACGAGAGGCCGATGCGCCTGGCCGGCTTTGCGCGGAGCGGGACTGCCACATGTCGAGGCGAGCATTCCCGAATGAGAGGGCACAGTGGGGGCGCGTGAGGCATGGACGGACCTATCACACCTGTTCAACTCAGTGACTCATAGCTGATACACGAGCCGTGATGCAATGAATGAAAGGTTGGAGAAACGATAACGAAATGGGGCCATCTCGTCTCCTCTCGCTCTCTCTCGCTCTCTCTCGCTCTCTCTCGTCTCCCACCGCCTACCCTCTGAAGAAAGCCGCCAGCCCCCGTCGGACGCTCTTCAACACGCTCGTCTCCTCGATCGGACTCCCCACCGCGCTCCCGGAACCCTCCGAAATCCCAGAGGGCATGACAACGTGCCCGCCGTCCTCCGAGTGCCGCCGCCGAACGCCACTCCCATGCTCCCGTTCTCGTTCCCGTTCCCGTTCTCGCTCCCGTTCTTGGTGCTCCTGCCGCTGCTGACGCCGCTGCTGACGCTCTTGCCGCCGCTCCGCCGCGGCAAGGTGTATCAAGAACGTCTCGAATTCCATATTCTCAATCATCGACGTCATCGCCTGCTCGTCTTGAGGCGAACTATACTCCCCGAACGGCAGCAGCGCATTCATCCCTTCGTCGGCAAGCACGAGCTGACTGAAGCAGAGCGGGCACTCTTGACTCCGCTGCGCCCATTGCATAATGCACTGCAGGTGGTACCCGTGCCCACACTGCGTCTCTGCGATGGGATCATCGCTGGAAAATTCGTCCAGACAGATACTACAGACGTTCTCTTCCTCCTCCTGGGTCGCGATGACGGCCACCCGCGGACACACGTCTGAAGGATTCCGCGAGTGGGCGTGTTTCCGAAAGGAACCTTGTCGCGAGTGCGTGCGTTTGTTCTCCGTCTGTGTATCTGTGGTCGCCGGTCCTGCAGGAGCGGATGGCAGCCTCCCGACTGGCTCTGAAGAGTCGCCACCTTTCTCCTCGGCGACTGGTCGCCGCCCTATCGACAACTCGGCCGCGTCGGCCGCGTCGGTCGCGTCGGTCGCGCCGCCATGAACGGCGGTACCTTCAGCTTCCACGACTTTCCCCTGCGAGGACGACGGCGTCTTGCTGGCGGTCGACTTTGCCGAAGGCGTCGGAACGGGGGCAGCTTCCACGTCGGACGATTTCGCCCCCAGGCCCCTAGGGTGTTCTCGGTCCTCCCCGTCTACTGTCGCCCGAGCGACCTCGAGCTCACCGTCCATGTCTGGTCCGCAGTATTGAACGTGCACTCGTGTTGAGCGGAGTGGCTGCCTGTGGGTACTTGGATTTGTCGCGACGAATTCCCACCAAAACCGTCGCCGCGTCGCGTCCTGTTCTTTCCTGCGTGCGCTTCTCGCCCAACAACCCGTTGCCTAGCTAGCTAGCAACGTGTTTGGTGCTTGGAATGCGGCAGGGAATCAAATTTCAGGTCTGTTGAGGGGCAGGTGACCTCGACTCAATTTGAACCCGCTTGATTTCGATTCACGTACCTTCGTAGGGATGCTCGACCTGTCGTCGTCCTCGTAGTCCTCGTAGTCCTCGTAGTCGGAGGACCAGGATGCTGGAGCGTCAAGGGAGCGAGGATGCGGGTGCGGGCACGCGAGAGAGACAAGGGGACGTCGAAACGGCCATGCCCGCGCCGACCTCGCCGACCTCGCCGAGGCTGCAGGCGACCGAGACGTTCACGTTGCTCAAGAATGCGGCGTTTCCTCCGGGTGGTATGGAACAACTGGGGGAGCAGTTTGTAGAGCGTCACTCGTTCGTCCTGTGGAAGATCTTCGAGCGTCGGAGGAGCAAGCAGGAGTCGGACGGGTCGGAGCCAAAGCCGTCGTCGTTGGCTTCGTCTTCGTCTTCGTGGTGGCTGTATGCGAAGGAAAACGTCAAGGGGTATGCTCGAGGATTCGGAAAGGACCACTGGATTCTCTTTCTTCAGACGTTCGTGGCGTATGTCGCCGTCCTGGCCATCATCTCCCCAGACGCGGTGTACACGGCGCTCAGCTACGGCGGGTCGTTCCAGCCGGTGTGGGGCATCATCTACCTGCTGATGATGTGCATGCTGGGTGGTACGGTGGGAATGAGCACGCTGCTGCAGATGTACGTCTTTGTGTCGTTGGTGTTTGCGGGGTGCTTCGGGCTTTGGGTGCGGCACATGACGTACCTGGCAGCGGGGTCGGATTGGACTAATAACGATGTGGCCAAGGGTGCGACGTATACGGTGCTGATGAGCGTGTCGTGTGGGGCGTTTAATATTCTGCGGTGGCGTTGGGACGTGACCAACCCGCTGTTCTACTTGTGCAGTATCTTTCTGATATTCACGCAGGGGGCGTATTCCGGGCCGGGGGCCGGGACCCTGTACTTGCAGCCAGTGTACTCGCTGATCAACATTTCGATCGCGACGGTGATGTTTACGGTCGTGTCTTGGGTGCTGATGCCGTTGTACTCGGCGACGAAGATGCGGATGGGGACGGCCAAGGCGTTGCAGTCATTGGGCAAGGCGCTGCTGGCAGAGCGGGACCTGATTTTGGGGCCGGTCGATGCGGAGACGGGGCTGTTGGAGAATGCGTCTGGTAAGGTGGATGTGATAACTGGGAGAGACACGGGGCTGTTTGACCAGTGTGATGTGATTGGGACGCATATCAATACCGCGCGGGGGTTGATTCTAGGGAATCGGCCGCTGCGGGTGCCGTGTTTGCTGGAGGTTGATCTGTACAAGCGGCACGGCGGGTTGACGTTTCCGGTAGGTGATTGGTGATTGGTTTTGGTATCCGTATTCGTATTGTTGTCGTTCGTCGGGGTTTGCAGGCGACCGGGCGACTCGCCCTCGCACGCAGACAGTGACTCACCGACTCTTCACTCGCCGCCATCAGGTGCTGTCGTTCATGCACGTGGAATACTATTCGCATACGCTGTTGTCGATCATCACCAACTTGGCGAGGCCGGTGAAGATGGGGAACACCAACATGCGGAAGCTGCAGCGCCCGGACCTGCGTCTGGCGCTCGATGGCCTGTTCCGGTCGTTCGATGCCGTGCTCGGTGGACTCGCGGCGAGCATCACGGAGGATGTGAAGGACGGAAACCGTCAGTCGTGGAAACTCGTGGACGACTTGATGGAAGCGAGCCACGATTCGTGGCTCGAGTTCCTGCGGGCGGGCCAGCGCGCCATTGCTGCGTCCGACTGCGTCGACGAGAACTTTGGCGTCAAGATCGTGTCCATATTTCTGTACTCGGTCGGATCGAGGATCCGAGAACTGTACTTTTCGGTGGCGATCGCGGTCAGCCAGGAGGAGCCCCTCGCGCTCGACCTGGCCTTTGTGAGAGCCGAGAAGCGGCCTGCCTGGATGCTCTCCAGGACGGCGTACGAGCACGTCGACATGGACCCCCTGCAGATTATTGACATTCAGATGATGGGTTTGCTGTCAACGGAGGGGAAAGACGATGGAAACGGGGGAGACGGGGGAGACGGAGGATCGTCCCACGACGGGACGTGGATGGCCAAGACGAAAAAGGCGATCCGGCAGGCGCAGCACGAGAAAAACCTGACGGCCGTATTGGCTTCCGAGTTCGGGCTCGCACAGAAGTCGGCAAACCTGCGACCTGGAAAGGCGTTCCGGGTTCCGCTCTGGGTGATCATGGGCCTGCAGTATGTCGTCACGATCAGCATCGCGCTCATCCTGACGGTCATCCCCGCCGTCAACAGGGAGGTCTTCAACAACCGCGGGAACGACGTGCTGTTCACAGTCGTGGTCATGTGGCAGCCCAACATCGGGTCGATAAACAGTCGAGCGTTCAATCGTGCGCTCGGAACCTTCATGGGGGCCATATGGAGTTACCTCCTGCTCGGGATTACCTACGGTGCGACGGGCACGACCTGGTCCGACTCGCCGCAAAAGTGGATCGTCTCCGGGTTCTTGGGCGCTATTTGGGGGTCATTCTGCATGCTGAACGCGGCCAGGTACCGGACGTACTCGTACATGTGGTTCGTTGCCGGGTTCACGGTCGCGCTCGTCACACTGTCGTTGCTACGCTTGCCGACGCCCCCGTGGGCCGATGCCGCCGAGCGCCTCCTCAACGTGATTTACGGGATCATCATCTCGTGGCTGGTGGCCGTCATTCTGTTTCCCATCTCCGCCTGGCGCATGGTCACAGACAACTATGCCAACTCGTGCTCCGCGATGCGTGATGCCGTCCTGGCCCTCGCCGACCTCTTCGAGTCGACAGACAGTCCCCACGGCGCTGAGAATGAGATCATCATTGCGCCGAAGGACACCCTGTATCAGAATGAGATTGGAATCTCCGCCATGTACCGGCCGTTCGAGCAGCGGAACCTGGCTCGCGCGATGAGCCTCAGCAACCGGTGGGTGTTGTTGAACTCCGGCCGCCAGCCGCTCCAACGCGGCGACGTTCGATCATTCATTCGCTCTCTCACACACACTCTCTCACTCGCGCGACGCGCTTCGTTTCTTCGTTTCTTCGTTCGTTCGCTCGCCAGGGCTCGTCGCATCACCTCGTCGACCGCCGCCTTCATCAAACCGGCCGAGAACGAGTCGATGATCTTGCGGCGCCCGCGCATGATTCCCAGGGGACACCTCACAAGGTCCATTCATGCGAGCAACATCTTCATCGACTACATCATCCAGGTGCTGTCGGTCAAGATGGAATTCTTCCCGCAGGCCAACTGGAAGGTCAAGCCAGACATGTACGAGGCCATCTCGTCCTCGTTCGCCGGCATCGCCAAGGTTCTTGACCTGATGGAAGGCATCATCCACCTGCCCAAGAAACCAAGGGGCACCTCCACGTCGTCCTCGTCGACGTCCATCGATAACATGATCGATGCCCTCGACGTGGCCGCCGGGTCCATCGAGCGCCTCACCGTCCTCTCCCGCGATACACTCGAATCGTGCTCCCATAGATCTACAGGCGCGCATGACTCGAGGGCACCGCTCCAAAACGACGAGATCCTCGTCGTCTACCTGTGCCTGAACATGTTCATGCAGGCCAAGGCAATCCTGCTGGCTGCCTCGAAGTCGTTCCTCTTCACCAACCCGGAGGCTCAGCAGAAGATCGAGGACGCCGTCAACCGCAGAGACTTCCTGAGCCAACTGAAGCGGGGCCCAGAATCGATCATCATGCATCTCCTCGAGATCAGCGCCCTGCTCAACGCCAGGGCGAATGCGAGCAAGCGGCGGGTCCGGGATCCGTCGGCGTCCGTGCACGCAGCCTCGACCATGTCGGAGGACGTCGCCAGCGAGCTGAAGGAAGCCCTCGACGAGTTGACGCTCACGTTGTCGCGAGCCTCCAGTGCGAAGAGCTCGGTCGAGATCGATTGAGAGCAGTCTGAGCAACAGACCTCGGCGTTGTGAGTGTAACGTGAGAAATTTTCGTACGTTTCTCTCGACACAGAGGCATTCATAGCGACGAGCATTGTCAGTCAGTATGGAGTCAGTGCATAGCGCCAGCGTATAGCGTGCGGGAGTTTCAGGCGAAGTTGCCGGAATTTTGAAAAATCCTGTTGCAATCATGTCCACCGTTCTCGTCCTCCGGCGAGTCAGGGACGACCTCGTGGGCAACCCGGAGATTAAAGAGACGAGAAAGGCAGGGACGCGGGCAAAGGTTGCCCGGGCCCGCGCCCTGGAGATGATCGAGTCGACTCGATCCGAAAAAGCCGATCGCTCCGTCTGGGTTCCGCCGTCCAAGTCGTCGTCGTCGGGTCGCCCTGTGGCGAATAGCACGAAGCGTTCGGTCGAGGACCTGGAGTCCAAGCTTCGGTCGGCCAAGACGAATGCCAGGCTGCACGCCGGCGAGGTCCGTCGCCTGTCGCTCAAGCGCGCCTTCCTCGTCTGGCGGGCGATGAGCGCGGTGCGCGGGGAGATGGAGCGTGCGCTGGCGATTATTGAAGGCGATGACGAGGTGGAGGCTGCGGAACGGGCGCTGGCGGCGTGGAGGGACGTGGCCGAGCCTTGGGTCTACGACGAGTCCGTGTTGGAGAGCGCCGAACTTTTCCGGCTGGTCAGCGTGTTGGGACGGCAGGATCGCACCTTTCAGTATTGGAGGCAGCTGGTGCTGCGAAGGAACGATCTGGAGGCGCGACGGGAGGTGTTTGAGGAGCACGTGGCCGGTCGAGTCTTGCAAGACGCCTTGCTCCACTGGAAGGTCTACAGGCTGGCTCACCACCTCGAGTGCGGCAGGGAGGACCTCGCGTCACAGTTTGACCGCGTTCGGAGATTGAAGGCGGTGTTCGTGCATTTGAGGGACCGTGCGCGCAGGCGGGTGCTGGTGAGGTCGCGGATGGAGGCGGCAGCGCTCCCCGGGCCGGGGACGCAGCTCACCGTGGACGACCTGCTTTCGATCGGCGAGCCAAAGATTGGCCGTTTCCGTATCCTCGTTGAGCCATATGTGGTCCTGGACGAGTGTCTGCTCGCAGTGATGGACGTCCAGGGGAGAAGGGCGCTGTTGCAGAACCTGAAAGCGGCCAGCATGGAGATGGGGCGAATCGTCCGATGGAGGGGCTTGGAGGGCGTCGCGTGGTTTGACAGAGCCGAGCAGGGTCTCGAGGAACTCCCGGACGGGTCCCAAGTCTCCGAAATCTCGGGAATCTCGGAAGCCGTGGGCGGCGATGGCGTTGACGACAGCGTTGACGACGCCGAAGACGAGAAGGAAATCAACACGGCGCTCGCTGCGTGTCGCGAGCGGATAGAGACCGTACTCGGCGATCAGCATGCAGTTCTAGCCGAGATGTCCAAGATTTCCGGCAGCAAGCTCCCGCGGCTGCAGCGCAAGCAGGACGCTGCCCTGAAGAACCTTTCCGCGTGCGAGAAAGTGCTCTCGGACATGGAGGCCGTGAGTCAGAAGATTGAACGGCAGCTTCGGTCGGCGTCGGACTCTCTAGTCCAGCGCGAGGCCGACCACGCCGACGCGGTTGCCGTCGTCGATCACCTGGAGCGCGTCCACGCCGCGACGGCCGAGGCCCTGGACGCGGCCACCTCCCGGATGGCGTCGCACGCGGAAGAGAGGTCGAACATTGACGAGAAGATCGATCAATGGCAGTCCAAGATCCGCGATCATGCGCGAGAGGTGGAGCTGGGCGCATCGGGAACGGCGAGAATGACGGGGAGGGCGGGCAGGCCGACGAACAGCATCACAGCTGCCGTCAAGCTCGAAGAGGCGCGCGATAGGTTGCGCCGCGCCGAGGCCCGGAAGGTCGACATGGACGCTTCGTACGATAGCTTGGTCGCCGCACGGGAGGACGCGGCCGCGGTGGAGCGCCGCGCCAGGGACGAGCTCGCCCGTGGTCGCCTCATCGCCGACAAGGCCGAGGCCGCGGCCACGGCCGCGCTGGAGAGAGCCAATGGACTTCGAGAGCAGCACGCGCAGCTGGAGACCGACTACGAAGGGCTCGTGCCCTGTCTGGAGAAGCTGTTGGCTGCCGTGGACGCCTCGGAGGCAGCGACGGCGGCGGCCTTTGAGCGCGCGGCCGAGTTGGACGCCCAGCACGATGCGCTCGAAACGACTCTCGCGGAACTGCAGGACGATTTACAGCGCCTGGAAGAGGAAAAATCCGCTCGACTGGCCGCCGAAGAGGCCCTCGCGCAGGACCAGGTCGTTCCCGATCATCGCGATCATGGTGTCGGTGTTGGCAACCACGGCGATGGCAACCACGACAGCTCCCACCCGCCTTTGTCGCCACTGAAGTCCACGTCGACGACGACGCTGTGGGGCAACGAGTCGTTCGGCTTTCATCTGCTCTGCCGTCGCCGTGGCACGCCCATGATCCCCGGGGACCGACTCATGTTGCGGTCTGCGGACTCGTACCACGTCCTGGTCCGCGCTCGGTCGTGTCTGTTCCAGTGGCGCTTCATCACGAGACGCATGCTCGCCTCGCGCCAGGAGGCCGAGCGTCGGTTCGTCGCGCACGTGGCGCCCGCCACGCTGATCGCGTGGCGGGAGCAGACGCGGGAGCGACGTGCGGCGAGGGAGGCGTGGAACGACGGCCGCGTGCTCGCGTCGGCTTTTTCCGTCTGGAAGCGCGTATCCCACGAAATGCACCGGCATGGTCTGTTGGTGGCGTCGTGCCGGGCGGTGAGCGCTTCGAGGACGGTGGAGCGGGTTCTGGCCGCGTGGAAAGACGTCACCGAGGAGGAGCGCGCGTGTCGTGACGCCGCGCACCGTCGCGATCTCGTCGTTCGCTCCGATATGTTTGCGTTCTGGAGGGCGAAGACTGCGCGCAGCGCCGATCTGGCCGCGCGTCTGGCCCCCATCTGCGCGCGGAAGGACGTCGAGCTGGCGAGGGCAGCATACAACGAATGGTTCCAGGCCACCCGGAACCGCCTCGCTCTGCGCAGTGCGTTTGGAAGCGCGTGTGATCTGTGGTCGCAGCGTGTCCAAGCGGACGCCTACTTCGACGAGTCCAACGCGGCCACCGTCCTGGCCGACTGCATAAACGCGTGGTCCCTCGTCGTGCACCGCGCCCGCGAGGACCGCCGTCTCGCCGCCATCCACGGCGCCATCGAGACGAAGCACGATCAGATCGTCTGCAGATCGTACTTCCGCGAGCTCCGAGCCACCGCGCACGTCCAGAAGCGCGAGCGAGAGGCGGCGTCCCGGGCCGCCGAGGCCGCGAGGGACGCTGCCGCGCTGCGTCGCTGCTTCAGCCACCTTCGCGACTGGGCTGCACACCGCGCCATTACCTCGGCCAAGCTGCAGGTCAAGTGGACCTACGATCACCCGCTCCGCGCCGCCATCGGCGCCTGGGCGCAGGCGCTGGAACGTCGTCGCGCGATGGACGGGAGGGCGATCGTGTGCCACAAGCTCCGGCGGGTCCTCGTCGGCGAGGCCATCGACCCGTCCGAGACATCGGTAACATCCGAGATGTTGGCGGCATCCGAAATTGTGTCCCAAACCAACGAGCCCATCAAATCGGCGACCTACCATCTCGCGACAGACCCGCACGCGGGCGTCTCGGGCCTCTCCGAGCTCTCGTTCTGTTGTTCGCTCGCCGCTGCGGACGAGGTCAGCACCGCAGACGGCAACGAAGCCACCGCAATCTCTTTGTAACGTGATACCGATTACAGCAACACATAAGGGTTACTTATTCCCACGTGGTCTTGTCAGTCGGCTTGACATTTGCCCTGGCGATCCCGATGCCCTCGATCGCCTTCATATACTCGTTCGCCAACTCCTCACAGTCGGTCACAAAGTTCACACCGCTATTCTTGTAGCACGCAGCCAGCTCCTGCTGCATCAACTTCGCCTCGGCCATCTTCACGTGCTCCTCCGCAACGACCGCCTCCCGATGCTGGTAATACTTGACCGGATCGCGAAATTTATTCTTCGGGTCGTACCCCGACGGATCTTCGGTGATTGGCTTCACGCCAGTGTACGGCATGGTGCGTGCGTGCGTGCGTATGCGTTTCTTCTCCTGCTCAGTCGTGGGCTACCGGGGGTAGAACGCCGGGCTCGAATCGTCTTCACCGACGACGACGACGACGCGTCTCCACGCTACAGTCCAGGCGGCCGCGACGCGGTACGTATACAACCGGTATACTGGAACACTCGTGGATGTAGCAACTCGTGGGATTGCCTGGGCCGTGGATCCAGAACAGATTTGTTTTGTCCGCCGTTGCGTTTTCCTTTCCTGACCTTTCACGGACCCGATCCCGATCGACGACGGCCGACGACCCCCATACTCGCACTCGTACTCGTACTCGTACTCGCTCACGATACGAGGATGCCCGTCTCGCGCCGCCACCAGCAACGCGACGTGAAGTGAACCCGCGTCGTAGATGTCCCTCACGTCGTCGTCGTGGCGACGGGTGGCCTCGACCCACTCTCTCAACGATCTCCTGCTTGACGGAGACACTGGAGACACTGGAGACACTGGAGACACTGGAGACACTGGAGAACACGAAGACGCGAACACATCTACGCACGGCGTTGGCACACACGGAAAACCAGCAGACGGACGTCGACGTCCCCGCAGGCTCCGCAGCCTTCGCACACGCCTCCTTGGCATCGCGTGCATCCTGATCGGCGCGTTTGGCCTGCTCGCCTCTCTTTTTGTGGCGACGAGCTGCTTCCCCTGGCCGGCGAACGGGAAGCACGTCAACGAGCGTATCCAATGCTCGGCCCTGCTGCTGTCCATCTGGCACCGGACGTACATCGAGTTGGGCCTCCACGGCGTCATCGTGCCGACGCTTTCGGCAGTAGGAAGGCTCCTCGAGGTGTTCACGACGGCTTCAAAGGGTCCCGGCGGAGCGTCCTCGTCAGAGCTCCACCCGTTGTCGCTGTCGGCGTTGCTGATCGACAGGGCGATTGCGTTGCTCGAGGTCGCTTACCCCGCGGACGAGGTGGCGTTCTGGGAGGCGGTCGACGCGCGGGGCGGAAGGGCGTCCGAGGTCGCCCTGTACGGACTGGCCATCCCGGTGTTGTGCGGACCCGTGACGTTTGCGATGGTCGCGGTCAACTGGTTCTCGCTCAAGCTCGTCAAGCACAACTGACTGCCTCAATGACTGACTGGCTGACTGACTGACTGACTGTTCGTGAAGTGCACATGGGAAGGGGCAGGGCAGGGCAGGGAGGGGAGACCATCATCTCCCGACGAGCCTGTGGTCGAGTGCCTCGGTGACTCTTGAGTCAACCGAAACGATTTCCACATGTATTCTGTGTATTCCATTCCCTTTGTAGTCGCTAGGTAGTCGTAGACAATAGAAGGGCAGTCCGCGAGCCATTTCCCGGAGAAAGGCGCCCGAGATCTTCCGATCTCGATTCGAAACCCGTTTGATCCGACGAATGGACGGGACGACTTTCTCGGTGGATCCGTGCTCGTCCACCACGCTGTCGCTGGCGGATAGGTTTTCTTCAACGGACGAGTATGGTCGTGAGATGGTGGATGCGCAAGAGCGGGAGACGTGGCAAGCAGCCGAGAAATTCTTCGGGGGGGACAACAAGGACAACAAGGCCGTGGACTCGTGCGAGGGAGAGACAGACAGACAGACAGAGGGAGCGGATGTTCGTACAGGTTCGCGTGTCGTGAAAAATGTGCAGGGGCGGACGCGGGCCGGGTCAAAGACGACGCGGCGGCGCGACGTCGCCGATGAGGCCGTCGAGGCCGTCGGCGTGCGGGTGACAGTCAAGGTCGCGAGGCAGTCTCTGGGCGGGCTCAAGAACAGCGACAAGGAAAATGCGCGGCAGAACGAGCACGAGAACCATCACGAGCGCAAGAATGCTGGGCGAAAGACGGGGAGGAAACGAGTACGGGCGGCGGCGGCACCGCGCGAGCCAGTCCCCGCGAAGGAGGAGGAGGAGGACCAGGACCGGAACCAGGACCACCGGGATGCCCACCAGCGCATGCTCAAGAAGGACCTCAATGCCGACGCGAGGCTGTTTGGAGTCAAGAACTTCGGCAGAATGGACCGTGCGACCCTCGTGGCCGCCATCAGGTCCCACATCCCAACAATGTCGCTCGACCAGCTCGTGACTGCGTGCAAAAGCAAGGGGCTCGCGTGCCACCCCGCGAAGACGAGGGGCCTCTGCCGGATCCTGTCCCAACACTATGAAAAGGAATGAATGAATCTCTCTAAGCCCAGAACTTCTGCCTCTTGGCCGGCTCGAGGTCGCTCAAGTCGAGCTCGTTCACCTTGGCCGCCACGATGAAGTCATTCATCGTCAGTCCCCCCCGCGAGTGCGTCCACAGTGTCGCCTTGACGCTCAACATCCCCTCGTCGAAATCAATCTTCGGATGATGATCCTCCGCGTCCGCAATCGCGTTGATCCGCGCGACCATCTCGTCCCCAGACGCGTGGTTCTTCACCTTCCACTCGCACACGATACACTGCGTGCCCTCTTCTGTCGCCGCCACGCGCCACCCCGCACACATCTGCCTCATTATATTAATCTCACTCTCCTCCAAAAGCTGCACGGCGTCCGAACTGCTCGGCAAGCACTTCTTCGACGTCAGCCCCGCAATCTCTTTGATCGCGTCGGGCGGCTTGATGATGTGTTCCGTGTCATAGTTCCCCAGCACCTTTTCCCCGAAATTCGACTCAATCTCCCCCGCATAGGGATCGCGCGCGCCGAAATCCTCCCCAAAGAGGGACCGCTCGGTGCCGGGGTCCATTCCCCGGGCGACGACCGAAGACCCCCGATGCTTCTTTGAAAATGCCCGTGTCGCCCTCAGCGTCGCGCTGATCACGCCTGTTGGTTGTATAGAACGTCGAGGTAAGCACATTCCGGGCACCGTACCAGGAATAGGGAGTTGTGGGTCGAATTCTACCACGAGGAAGCGCTTCGGCCATGCGAGGAGAGAGACGAGAGACG
>Ga0181582_10002509_pt1 | contig 14560 bp, 6 predicted proteins | sample 071ome_32_FD_132438 | JGI IMG/M metagenome (GOLD analysis project Ga0181582, IMG submission 132438) | Coastal salt marsh microbial communities from the Groves Creek Marsh, Skidaway Island, Georgia - 071405AT metaG (megahit assembly) | ecosystem: Environmental > Aquatic > Marine > Intertidal zone...
CACCCCGCGCGCCATGATCCTGCTTCCCTTCCTCCTCTCCGACTCGCCCCTCGTCCACATTGGGGACGGCTCCTTTTATGACAGGTGCGCGACGCCCCCGCGCCCCCGCCGGACGCTCCACGCGCTCCCGCGCCAGAACTCCCTGCGCCGGGCACCCCCGCCCCGCCCGCGGCCCCCGCGCCCCGCGCCCTCGCCGTCGCGGGTTCCGCCCCCCTCCCCCCGTGGGCCCCGCCCCCCACGGGGGGGAAAGACTTCCGCGGCGACGTGCGTCGGGACCCGATGCGATCCCCACGCGTGAGGCGCAGGTGCAAGTGGATTGCGATCGTGTGCGCCCTCCACTGGGTCGCTGAGGCCGCCATCGTGTACGGTGAGCCCGCGATCGACGCCCCCAGCCCCCGCCCCCCCGCCCCCCCGTCTCCCCATCCCGGTCGGCCTCATCCCCCCGCGACCCCCGCCCCCCGCCTCCCCCGCAGGGCCCCTCCGCGGCCCCGCCATGCGGTGGATCCAGAGGGCCAACCCCAAGGAGGCCGAGAAGGCCCCCGTGTACTGGTCGGGCATCTGCACGCGGCTCGTAGCGCAGCTCCACCACTGGTCCCTCCTCCCCGTGTGCCTGGCCAACGTCGTGGGGGAGCCCGGCTTCTGGGCCGACCCGTTCAACTTCACCAACGCCCCCACGCGCGCCGTGACCACGATCGCCGCGGGGCACTTCCTCTTCGACCTCATCGCCGCGGTCCGCGACGTCAAGGCCGACGGGTGGGCCTACGTCGGGCACGGCTTCTGCGCCTTCGCGCTCTTCGCCGGCGCCTCGCTCTCCAAGTCGTGGCAGTTCTGGTCCATCTCCTACTTCCTTTGGGAGTTTTCCACCGTCTTCGTGCACGTCATGTACCTCCTCGGTGAGGGCCTCGCCCGCCCGAGCCCCGCCCCCCCGACGCCCGCCCCCCCGGCGCCGGCCCCCGGCAGCGCCCCCGCCCCAGCCCCCGCGCCCCCCCCGCAGTCGCCCTGGGGAAGAAGAAGTCCGCCGCGTACACCGTCAACGGGTTCTCCCTCATGGGCGTCTTCTTCCTCGCCCGCATCGTCTGGACCGCGCGCCTGGACGCCTTCTTCTACGCCTCTTGCCTCCGTGCCCTCCTGGGCCAGGAGCACCCGGGGCCGGCCGGGAAGGGGTTCGTCGTCTTCGCCATGTTCGCCTGCGCCTTCCTCACGTGCCTGAACGTGTTCTGGTTCTACAAGATGGCCAAGTTCGCCCTCAAGGTGCGGGCCGCGCTGCCCGCTCGCCCACCGGGGCCCGCGCCCCAGCACGCCCCCCGGCTCCCCCCCCCCCGCTGACCCGAAGTTCCGTCCCGCCCCCCCCCCGCCGACGGCCCCCTCAACCCCCCCCCCGCCCGTCCCTCGCAGAAGGTCCTCGGGGGGAACACCGGTCCGGCGGCCAGGGCCGGCCCCAAGGGGGCTGAGGGGGCGATCACGTTCGACGACGACGGGGACGCCGACGCAGGCGTTGGGGACGATGCAGGCGACGGGAAGAAGGGGCAGTGATGGGCGGCGAGGGCAGGATGCACCGGTCCCTAGTAGCTCCTCGGTGAAGTGTCCGGCGGAAAAGCTTCGCCAGTCCCGCCCCGAGACGTGTGCTCCGGGATCCGGCCCCTCGAGGTAGAAGCCCATGTCGGACGGGATCGCTCGGCCCCCGATGACCCGTCCCAGGGCGGTACAAGATCCTCCCAAGCGACTCGACGTATCGGAATCTTGTTCATTCGCGCCTCGTCGCCAACCGTTTCTATTCCCAGAAGGCGTTCGCGCGCTCCTGCCGAGTCGCGTTCGATAGCGTTTCTTTCAGCGCGCTCGGGGGACCCGAATCCCAATTTTCGTCAAGGTTAGGGGACGAAATACCAAGAATCCGCATCTCGCGGGAAGGTTCGGTATTGAGGTGCGTCCCTGTCCAGCCCATCCCGTACGCAGGGCCCCAACCTCGTTCAAGAGCGCGCGATCGCACACGTGCGCACCTGGGAGCCCCTCCCGGCAGCGTTTCGCCGGAAATCCACACTGGATCGCTCGGTAGCCGCTCGGGACGCTCCACAGCGGCTCCTATCCACGTACGCACCGCTTCCGCGGGCTGTGGGCACGGTCTGGTCTACCACTCGCATTTACGCCCCCCCTGAATATTCCAGCGTGTTTACCGCTACGTATGCGCGATTCCGCTTATTTTTGTCCCGGTACATATACGCTGACGGTGTGATTGGGACCAGGTATCCCCGCCGGGGGCGGGGAGCGTCGTTCCAAGGCTTTTCTCGTTCGAGTTGGGTGGCCAAAGAAGGGGCCCCCTTTGTCCTCCCCCCCCGGCGCTCCCCCGGCGCTTCTCGGTCCGGGGATTTCTGGAGGCCTCTCTTTCCCGATGGGACCCGCGAGATCCCCCCCAAGAAGGGCCGAGCGGGCGGGAATCTGGACGGGCCCTTGAGTCGTTGGGGCTTGCATCTCGGTGTCCCGCGGTGGCGATGGGCGGCCCCATGACCCTCGGCTCCCGCAGATCGGGACAAAGGGGGAGGTATGGCGGACGCCCAGCCGAAGGCGCAGGCGGGCGTGAGCGGGGGGGAGGAGAAGGAGGACACCACGACGGTCAAGCGGAGTAGCGAGCCTCTGGTCGATCTTCCCGAGCTGAGGTTTGAGGGGAGGTTCGCCGAGTACGACCGGACGACAAACAGTCAGGTGGGTGGGCCGGGCCTTGTCTCCCCGCCCGTGCGCTCCCGCTGCACCCCTTTCGCCCTCCCCCTTCCTGGGCAAGGTTCGAGGGATCATCGACCCGCGAATCGCGCCCCCCCCGGGCAAACCCGACCCCGCCCTCACCCCTCCGCGCCTCTCCCCCCCCCCGCGCAGTTGATTCACTCGTGGGCGGGGACTGGGCAGCACCGGATCTGTCGGACGTTCACCTCGGACAGGGTGGTGGGGAACGGGTCCTTCGGGGTGGTCTTCATGGCCACGGTGAGACGCGTTCCCGCCTCCCCGCCTCCCGGCATCCCCCCGCCCGCTACCCCGGGCAACTCAGCCCCGTCGTGCCGCCCCCGAAACACCCCTCGCCCTCCCCCGCCCCCCCTCCCGCCCGCAGTGCCTGGAGACGGGGCAGAAGGTGGCCATCAAGAAGGTGCTGCAAGACCGGAGATTCAAGAACCGGGAGCTCGACATCATGCGCATGGTGTCGCACCCGAACATCGTGAGGCTCCTGCACTGCTTCTTCACGTACGACCGGGACGACATGTACCTCAACCTGGTGCTCGAGTTCGTCCCCGACACGGTCTACCGCATCAGCAAGAACGCGGCCAAGCGCGGGCAGCGGCTGAGCGTGGACGAGGTCCGGATGTACGTGTACCAGATCTGCCGCTCGCTGCACAGCATCCACCAGCAGGGGATCTGCCACCGCGACATCAAGCCCCAGAACCTCCTCGTGGACCAGGAGACGCACGACCTCAAGCTCTGCGACTTCGGGTCGGCCAAGCAGCTCCGGCAGGGCGAGCCCAACATCTCCTACATCTGCTCGCGCTACTACCGCGCCCCGGAGCTCATCTTCGGCGCCACGGACTACACGACCAAGATCGACATGTGGTCCGTCGGGTGCGTGATGGCCGAGCTCTTCCTGGGCATGCCCCTCTTCCCCGGCGAGTCGGGCGTGGACCAGCTCGTCGAGATCATCAAGGTCCTGGGGACGCCCACCAAGGACGAGATCCGGGCCATGAACCCCAACTACACCGAGTTCAAGTTCCCCCAGATCAAGGCGCACCCGTGGAGCCGCGTCTTCTCCAAGTCGGTCTCCCAGGACGCCATCGAGCTCCTCAGCTGCTTCCTCCAGTACGACCCCGTCAAGCGCACCAGTGCGGTGGAGGCCATGGCCCACCCCTTCTTCGACCCGCTGCGGAAGAACGGGGGGCGCACGGGCACCCTCGAGTTCTGCAACTGGGTGCCGGGGGAGCTCGACGGCGTCGACCCCGACGTGGTCAAGCGGCTCCAACCCACCGACAAGTAGGCGGTTCCCCGCGCTAGCTACCCCGGGCGCGTAGGCCCGGCCTCCAGGCGTGCTAGACCGAACATGCGCCCGTCTGCTGTATGGTTCATATTTTTCAACCTCCCGTGGACACCGCCAGTGGGGGAGCCGAAGGACGCGCGCGCGGTCCACACGGCAGGCGCGGGTGCCCATGGCCCAACCGCCCCTCAGACGATGCTCGTCCCGACCCCCCCCCGCGCCTCCCTCTTGAGCGCCTTCTCCGTGGCCTCCTCGATGATCTCCTTGACCATCTTCTTCGCTTTGCGCACCGCCTCGTTCGATGGCCCCTCGATGTAGAGGTAGAGTTTCCGGTCGTCCTCGGGCACGGGGGTCCCGGGCTTGTAGTAGTTGCCGCGGACCATAACCGAGCACCCGCTCGCCTCGGTCACGTCCCGGAGCACCTCCCGGTGCGTTGCCCGGTACCTCGCGTGCTGGACAAAGTCGTTGATCTCGAGCTCCTCGGTGAACTCGCTGAACTCGGTCCGTGGCGCCTCGGCTGGCTTGACCCCGGCTTCGCGGAGCGCCTTCTCGGCGAGCGCCCGCTCCCTCGCCGCCTCGTACACGGAGCTGATGCTCTCGAGGTGCTTGGTGGCGCTCAGGCGGGCCGCCAGCGCGCCCCCTCCCGACAGCTGCGCCGCCACTGCCGCCGCCTGCATCGCCGCCCGCGTGGCCTCCGCGCTCGCCGGGCCCGAGAGGTACTTGTTGCGGTTGACCTCCTGGTGCTTCCACGAGGGCACGATGGACGACGCCGCCGGGGGCGTCCCACCGGGCACGATTGCCGTCGACGCCCCGGCCGGCGGGGTGGCCGCCTCGCCCCCCGCCGGCCCCCCGCGGTCGAACCGGCTCCTCCGCGCCCTCGGCACGGGGGCGGGCGGGGCCGGGGAGGCGGCGCCCGCCGGCTGCCCGGTCCCCGGGGGGCCCGGCAGCGCCCCTGCCGCGGCCGTCGGCCCCCCGGCGGCGTCGGGCGGCGGGGGCAGCGCGGTCTTGGGCTCCGCCTTGGTGACCCGGGTGGCCCTCTCGAACTCCTCCATGCCGTCCGACTCGTCCCCGTCCTTCTTCCCCTCCGTCTCCACCATCCCGTACTCCTTCACCATGCCGTCCCGCTGCGCCTTCTTCTCGTCCGCCTCCCGGTCGTCGAACTTGAACCCGCTCCCGCCGAACCCCGACCCGTGCTTCTTCGCCTGACCCGCCTTCACCAGCGCCCGGAACTGGGCGCTGAGAGCAAGCAGGTCCTCCGGCACGGGCGCCCCCGAGTCCTTGAGGGCCTTGACGAGGTCCGGGGCGTAGGCCGCCTCCTCGGTCGCCGAGATGAAGGTGATGGCAGTGCCCTCCTTCCCCGCGCGCCCCGTGCGCCCGACCCGGTGGACGTAGTCCTCGAGGTGGTTGGGCACGTCAAAGTTGACGACCAGCACGAGGTCCTGGATGTCGAGGCCGCGGGCGGCGAGGGAGGTGGCGACGAGGATGTTGCAGACGCCCGACTTGAAGTCGGCAATAGTGGACCCGCGGTCCGACTGGTCCTTCCCCCCGTGCAGGGACAGGCAGGGGTACCCGAGCTGCAGGAGCTCCCGGAAGAGCATGTCGCAGGCCTCCTGCTTCTGCACGAAGACGAGGACCTTCCCCTTGTCGTACCACTCGCCGAGGATCTCGAGGAGGCGCATGAGGCGCTCGGAGGGCTCGCGGACCTCGACGAACTGCGTGATGGACTTGTTCACGACGGAGCGGCCGCCGACGAGGATCTCGACGGGGTTGCTCAGCATCCGGCGGGCCAGGATCTCAACGGCCTTGGGGAAGGTCGCGGAGAAGAGGACCGTCTGGCGGTCCGGGCGGATCTGGTCGATGATGCGCATGATCTGCGGCTCGAAGCCCAGATCGAAGAGGCGGTCCGCCTCGTCGATGACGAGCATGGTGACGCGCCACATGTTGGTGATCTTGCCGTTGCCTGTGACGAGGATGTCGATCATGCGCCCGGGGGTGCAAGCGACGACGTCGGCGCCGCGCTTCAGGTCGGCGATCTGCTGCGCCACCCCGCTGCCCCCGTACACGCTCACGCACGTGAGCCCCACCACCTTGGCGAACCGGCGGCACTCCTTCCCGATCTGCACCACGAGCTCTCGCGTCGGGGCCACAATCAGACCAATGGGGCCGTCCCCCTCGCGGAGCGGGGGCTGGTCCTTGGCGTGCCGGAGCAGCGGCAGAACGTACGCGAGCGTCTTGCCCGACCCCGTTTTGGCGATCCCGATGCAGTCCCGCCCGCTCATGATGGCCGGGAGCGCCTGCGCCTGGATCGGCATGGGGGCCCCGAACCCCGCCTGACGGAGGGCCTCCTGGATCCGCTGACTCAGCCCCGCCTGGTTCCACGTCGACAGCGGCTTCGGCACGTCCTGTCCGCGCACCTTGATCCCGTCCATCTTGCGCCGCAGCGCCGACACCTCCTCCTTCCCCAGCCCCGCCAGCTCGGGGGGCTCTATGTAGAAGCTCCGTCGAAAGGGGTCGAAGGCCTTGGGCTTGTTCGCCGCCAGCTCGGCCAGCTTGTCCCCCTTGCTGAGGCGCCCCCAGCGCACTGCCTCGGCCCACGCCGCGTCGTCCTCGATCACCTCCCCCCGCGCCTCCTTCACGTCCACGCTCCCCGTCGACCCGCCCTCCTCTTCCGACTCCTCCCACGGCGCCTCCGCGTGCCCCCCTCGCCCGCTTGGGGCCGCCGACGGGGCCGCCCCGGGTGGCGGGGCTGCGCGGCCCCCAAAGCCCGGCGCGGCGGCGGCGGGCGCAGGCTGCGCCGCGTCGTCGCCGTCGTCGCCGTCGAGGCCGATCCCCAAGCTCCCGACCGAGTCCTCCCTCTCTGGGGCGGGCGCCCCCACGTCCATCGGCCCTGGCGCGAGCCCAGGCGCGCCGTCATCGCCCCCGCCGCGGCCCACGTCGATGTGGTCCGCGCCAAGCCCGGCCATGAAGGCGTCGAGCTCGTCGTCGCCGTCATCGCCCCCGCCCCGCCCAGCCGGCCCCCCCTGGCCTGCTTCGTCGCCGTCGCCGTCGCTGGCCATGCCCAGGTCGTCGTCGTCGTCCGCGCGCCCGCCCGGCCCCCTCTGCCCCTGCGCCCCCTCGATCCCGCCGAGGTCGTCCTTCAGTAGCGCCTCCTCCGCCTCGCCGAGCTCAGGGGCGGGCCCCCGGCTGGGCCCGGCACCGGCCGGGTCCCCGCGGGCACCGTCCTCCCGGGCTTCGTCCCTCCTCCTCCCCCGGTCCCTCTCCCGGCTCGGCTCGTCGCGGCGACGGTCCCTCCGATCGCGGGCGTCCCTGCTCCTGCCGCGGTCCCTGCGACTATCGCGGTCTTTGCTCCTGCTCCTTTCCCGCCGACGGTCGTACTCCCTCCTTCCCCCGCGGTCCCTTGACCTCGATCTCGAGCGCTCCCGCCTCCGAGAGGAGCGCTCGGGAGATCGCCTCCTGCGTGATACGACGGATACATGGCAAATGTGAGCGTGGGACAGCGAGAAGGCGGCAGCGGGGGACTGGTGACAGGGGGAGCGCAGAAATCCAAGCGGGGCGGGGTGGGCAGCGCTCCCCCGGTGCCACGATCTCTAGCCGCACGAGACGCGGAATGAGGGGCCAAAGCACCACCTCAAAGCCACGCAATTGATATCCCCAGTCCGAACCGAAAGATGCGGCCTTCCGGGCGCCGTGGAGCTAGCGCAAGCTCGAGAGGGCGCTGGGGGAGAGGATCACCTGTCTCCTCGCGGAGAGTCCCTCCCCATCCCCCCAGCTGCGTCACGCGACCAGTGGCACGGAGTGGATGCGACTACAATGGCCTGCACAGGGCCAAACGCCACGGCGAGGCTCAGGTGCCGTTGGGTGCTTGGGGCGAGGGGGACAAGACGGGTCGCGCACCGCGCAGAGTCCGATCCTGGGTGTGCCTCGATCACTAGGGAATGGGATGAGAAGTATCTCGCGGTGGGCTGACTTAACGTTCCTTGGTATCCCGTCGGCGGCCAATGGGTTGGATGGCTGTACCTCCCAGCTGTGGCCGGTGGCGGCACACCTCGTTCTAGCGGTGCTGACCTCCCCCCCCACCGTCAACGGAGCGCCCCCCGTGGCACCCGCCTCCATCAACCCTCGCACCGGTCGCCTCTTCGATAGAATGTGCGCTGTGCGTCACGCCAAACCTGGCACGCCACTCGAGTGCGGGCCACCTCCACCACCCCCCCTGCCTCAAGGGCCCAAGTGTCTCGCGTGATCGATTGAGGTGCGATTCGCCGGCGATGCCGCTGTAGCACCACCGAATCGGTACTTCAGCCTCTCGTACAGGCACCGGAGACCTCATCCAATCACCAGGGCGTGCGGTTTTGCCGAGCTTTGGCCACCACCGTGGATTGGTTCATCTCCCGCGGACTGCCTTGCTCCGCGGCGGCGGCATCGAGGAGCCGTTGCGGGGGATAATTTGCGCGTTAGCATCTTAGAGGCGAGAGAATTCGCCACTAACTCCCTCATCAGTCACTCATCCGGGCGTTCTCCACGCAGAGGAGGCAGGATGAGGTGCTCTCCTTCGGCTTTGATGTCGGCCACGGCCCTTCAGGTGAGCGTGCGCCCCAGAGAAAGGACGTCGGTATGTTTGTAACACCATGCGCAGACGCGCTCGCCGCCGCTTCCCTCCACTGACGTGCCCCAGCCTCCTCCGCACGTACCTTGACTTGAGACGGTCCCCCCCCGTCCCACGCAGGGCCGCGCCCGCGCCGCCCTCTCCATGTTCAAGGCCTCCGCCACTGCCGCGGCCCCCGTTATGCGCCTTGCCGCGCCCACCCGCATGGTGGCCGCCAAGGCCGGCGGCAAGGGCGGCAAGGGGGAGAAGAAGGACGAGCCCGACAGCGTCTACCGGTCGACTGTCTTCCTCCCCGAGACGTCCTTCAACATGCGCGCCAACGCCAAGGTCCGGGAGCCCGAGATCCAGCAGTTCTGGGCCGACCAGCGCGTGTACGAGAAGGCCGCCGAGCGCGACGCCGCCCCCTACACCCTCCACGACGGCCCCCCCTACGCCAACGGAGACCTCCACATCGGCCACGCCCTCAACAAGATCCTGAAGGACATGATCAATAAGTACCAGGTGCTGCAGGGGAAGAAGGTCCGGTTCGTGCCCGGCTGGGACTGCCACGGCCTCCCCATCGAGCTCAAGGTGCTCCAGTCCATGTCCCAGGAGGAGCGTGAGAAGCTCGACACGCCCGCCCTCCGGAAGCGGGCCGCCGAGTTCGCCCGCGAGACGGTGGACAACCAGCGCGCCAGCTTCCGCCGCTACGGCGTCTGGGCCGACTGGGAGGCCCCCTACCTCACCCTCCAGCCCGAGTACGAGGCCGCGCAGATCGACGTCTTCGCCAAGATGGTCGAGGCCGGGCACATCTACCGCGGCAAGAAGCCCGTGCACTGGTCCCCGTCGTCCCGGACGGCCCTGGCCGAGGCGGAGCTCGAGTACCCCGAGGGCCACACGTCCCCGTCCATCTACGTCTCCATGCCCGTGTCAAAGTACTCGGACGCCTTCCCCGCTGACGTCCGCGAGGCGGCCGAGGCTGAGGGCGGGCTGTCGTTTGCTGTCTGGACCACGACCCCGTGGACGATGCCCGCCAACCTGGCTATCGCCATCAACGACCGGCTGTCATACGCCGTGTGCCGCCCCTCGGCAAAGGACCCGGAGGACGCGGACGCGCAGGCCGTGGCCAGGGACCTCGGCCTGGTGGTGGTCGCCGAGGACCTCATCCCGACCCTCGAGGGCAAGTGGGGGATGTCGCTGGAGAAGGTGGCGGCGATGAAGGGCGCCGCGCTGGATGGATGCACGTACCGGCACCCCCTGTACGACCGCGAGTCCCCCGTGGTGGTGGGCGGCGAGTACATCACCACCGAGGCCGGGACGGGGCTCGTCCACACGGCCCCCGGGCACGGCCAGGAGGACTACATGACGGGTATGAAGCACGGGCTCGAGGTGCTGAGCCCGGTGGACGAGGAGGGGAGGTTCACGGCCGAGGCGGGCGAGCGGTTCGTGGGGCTGGAGGTGCAAGAGGAGGGCAACTGGGAGGTCATCAAGGCCCTGAAGGAGGCGGGGGCGCTGGTGAAGAAGGAGAAGTACGCGCACAAGTACCCGTACGACTGGCGGACCAAGAAGCCGACCATCTTCAGGACGACGGAGCAGTGGTTCGCGTCGGTGGAGGGGTTCAGGGAGGCGGCGCTGGGGGAGACGGCCAAGGTCAAGTTCGTGCCGGCGGCGGGGGCGAACCGCCTGGCGTCGATGGTCGAGGGCCGCTCCGACTGGTGCATCTCCAGGCAGCGCAAGTGGGGCGTCCCGATCCCCGTCTTCTACGACAAGGAGACCGGGGAGCCCCTCATGACCAAGGCGACCATGGAGCACGTGCGGGACATCTTCGCGGAGAGGGGCTCGGACGCGTGGTTCGAGCTCCCCATCGAGGACCTCCTCCCGGCCGAGCACAAGGCCGAGGCGGGACGCCTGCGCAAGGGGGAGGACACCATGGACGTCTGGTTTGACTCGGGGACATCGTGGGCGGGGGTCCTGGGCGCCCGCGGCATGGACACCCCGGCCGACCTGTACCTCGAGGGTTCGGACCAACACCGGGGCTGGTTCCAGTCCAGCCTCCTCACGGCAGTCGCGGCCACGGGGAAGGCGCCGTACAAGAGCGTGCTCACCCACGGGTTCGTGCTGGACGAGAAGGGGATGAAGATGTCCAAGAGCATCGGGAACGTGGTGGACCCGCGCCAGGTGATCGACGGCGGGAAGAACCAGAAGACGGACCCCCCCTACGGCGCCGACCTGCTCCGCTTGTGGGTGGCGTCGGTCGACTACACGAGTGACGTCATGATCGGCCCCGGGATCCTCAAGCAGGTCTTTGACGTGTACCGCAAGGTGCGGACCACGGCCCGCTTCCTCCTCGGCACCCTCTCCGACTTTGACCCCGCCAAGGACGCCGTGCCCCTCGCCGACCTCCCCGCCGTCGACCAGTACATCCTCGGCGAGCACGTCCGCTTCATCGACCGCGCGGGCGAGTCGTACGAGAGCTACCAGTTTTTCCGCTTCTACCAGGCGCTCCAGGCGTGGTGCAGCGTGGACTTGTCCAACTTCTACCTCGACACGGCCAAGGACCGGCTGTACCTCGCGGGGCGGGACAGCTTCGAGCGTCGCGCGTGCCAGACCACCCTCTGGCACCTGACGCGGGGTCTGCTGTGCGCCGTGGCTCCCATCATGCCCCACATGGCTGAAGACGCGTGGATCTCCATGGGCGCCGCGCGCGGGGCCGGGGCCGAGGACTCGATCTTCCTGTCGGGGTGGCAAGACGTGTCCGAGCTCCGGTCCGTGATCGCCGACTCCTCGTCCTGGGAGGCCCTGCGCGCCCTCCGCGACGTCGTCAACAAGGCGCTTGAGGCGGCCCGCCGGGACAAGCTCGTAGGCGCGTCTCTGGACGCCCGCGTGGAGGTGTTCGTCGAGGGCGACGGAGCGGCCCTGCTCAAGGAGGTCGCGGGGAGGGACGCTGTGGGCACCCTCGGGAAGCTGCTCATCGTGTCCGAGGCCAAGATCGTCGACGCCGTCCCGGCCGGTATGGACTTCGTGGAGAGCGCCGAGGTGGAGGGCCTGGGCAAGGTCACGGTCGGGGTTGCCAAGGCGGACGGGGCCAAGTGCGAGAGGTGCTGGGTCTACGACACCAAGGTGGGCGAGTCTGCCACCCACCCGACCCTCTGCCCCCGGTGCAACGAGGTGGTGGCCGACATGCCGCTGCCCCAGGCGGAGACGGCCGGCGCCGTCTGAGGCGGGGCAGGCCCGCGCAGTCAAGTCGCAAGGGCGAAATTTTGAACGGAACGTCGCTACTGACCTCGTCCTGTTACGGGAAGCAATGGGCGTCCAGAGGGCACGCCGCATCGTGCTGAGGCAGCAGGGGGGATGAAGCGAGGCGTCCATGTCGCCCGAGCCTCACTTGTGCCCCTGCATGTGCCGCTGCGCCACCGTCTTGCTCCCCAGCCCACCCCCGTACCCGAGGTGCAGATCCCGGATGTCCTCCTCGAGCTGGTCCTCGGCAGACGTGGTGCTGTCGTTCTTCTTGCGCGTGAAGGCGGTCTTGAGCCGGGAGATGAGGCCTTTCTTGGCCTTGCCGGGCTCCTCCTGGATGCCCTGCATGCCGCCCAGCCGCGACGGCTTCGGGCCTCCCTGGTTGATGGAGAAGGACTGCGCCACGCCCCCGCGCGTCCCGGGCTGGGCTGAGGCGATATGAGGGCTCTGCGACGTGCCCGCCCGGGCCCCGGTCCCGGCCGTCATGCTGGGGGGCGTTCGGTTGAGCGCCGTTGTGAAGGACTGCGGCCGCGTCGGCATCGCCTGGCCCGCCGTCACGCTCGTCTGCCTCCCCGGGTTGGCCATGCGGTGGGGAGGCAGGGCCGCGTTGGGGTCCTTGACCATGACGGAGGGGTTGGACCTCTCCACCCCCGCGGGCTCGGCGACCTCGTGGAACTGGGGGACCGTGCCGGTGCCGTGGATGCGGTGCCACGTGTCCTCGTCCATGTGGTGCGTTACCCAAGGGTGCTCGAGGAGCTGCCGCATGGTCGGCCGCTTGGCGGCGGACTTGGTGAGCACCTTGGTCATGAAGTCGACCGCAGTGGAGGACGCCCACACCGGGTACTTCGGCTGCTGGGTCATGATGGCCTGGCTCACCTGCTGCCGGTTCTGCCCGCGGAAGGGCGGCCTCCCGGTGAGCAGTTCGTACGCGAGGACCCCCGTGGCCCAGCAGTCGACGTTGGCCGTGTAGGTGGCCACGGGGTCGTCCTTGAAGTCCTCGGCCTTGTCCTTGGTGTGGCAGAGGAGGATCTCGGGGGCCATGTAGTCCAGGGTCCCGACGCGCGTCACGGGGCGCTCATCGTGCACGCAGATGGCCAGCCCGAAGTCGCCCAGCTTGGGCATCCCGGCTGCCGACATGAAAATGTTCTCGGGCTTGAGGTCGCGGTGGATGATGCCCTGCTCGTGCAGGTGCAGAAGCGACTCCATGACGGGCACCATGACGCGGACGACCTCCTCCTCCGTCATCTTCTTGTTCTTTACCGTCACGAACAGGTCCCCCTTCCCGGCCAGCTCCTGGACGAGGTAGTAGGCGTTCTTGTCCTCGAAGGCACAGTAGAGGTTGATGATGTGCGGGTGGGTCAGGGACGCGTGCATCGACACCTCGCGCCGCACCTGGTAGTCGTTCAGGCGAGATAGGCGACTCTTCTTGTACGCCTTGATCGCGACAGGCACCCGCGTCGTCTTACAGAACGCGTGGTAAACGATCGACGCGTACCCCTCTCCCAGGTTCTTCCACATCTGCGGGGAGGGCACGGGGGACAGGGTTGGTAACCTCCCCCGTTCTCCCCAGGCGACAGGGCCGCCGCGCCAGGCCCACCGTCTGACGTGCGCGGAAAGAGCACGAGAAGTGCACCCGGGCTGTCTGAGAAGGAGGGCCCGCCTTGTCGCTCGGGTCCGTCAATCTCAGGACTGAGCGGAACCGAACCTCGCCCCGTCCGGTACATCGCGAGCGAGTCGAGGTCGCCCCGAAGCGGCGACGATTGCGGTCAACATAACGACACGCACGCGGATGGACGGATTTGCGGCCTTGATGCCCCACGTCGCGGCGGGCTCCGGTCACCTGGAAGTCCTCCCTGCTCCACACCCCATCTGCGTGCGCCTGCACCAGCTCCTCCGGACACACCTCTGCGGGACACTTGTCAGGGATCGATCACTTCCTCCCCCCACCTCTGTGTTCGGGGCAGCGCGCGTTTGCGCTCCAAGCGGCACCGGAACCAATGTTAAACGTCGCACCTGTGACAGCCAAGAGCCGGGAGTGCTGCTTGTCGAAGTAGTCGGCCGGGGCAGACTCCACCGGTGCGAAGTGCATCTGGTCGCGGGGCTTCATCCCTCGAACCGGGCGCGACATGGCGAGCTCGGTGGAAACGTCGCCGGCGCTACCTGCAGGGAGGGGGGCACCCAGGCACCATACCCATCTTGCAGCTGCCCTCACCTGTTGCGGCGACATGAACCCCTATAGAATGCCACGTGATGCAGATTAACATGCCAAACGCCCGACTATGCATGGGCAACGGCGTGGGCGCGGCCTATGCAACGCGGGGAGGTCGACGCGATGTGCGGGGGGAGTCGACATCCTGATCCCGCACGGCGGAGTGCAGACGCTAGGTAGCAGCGTCACAGACAATTATTTTACGAGTGAATTCCATCGCAGAGGGCAAACTCGTCGAGTTCGGGGTGCCAGCCGGGGGGGACCATACCGTCTTCTCTCGCGGGTCTCTTGGTTCCGGTGCGTGGAAGGTTTGGCCCCTCTGGCGAGGCTCGTCGCCAAGATCAGTCGCTATCACGGTAGCGCCATATCCAACCCCTCAAACGTGGCTCCGGCGCGCCTTCAGGGCACCGGGGGGGGGGGGGGGTTGTTTCCCCCAGGGGCCCCCCCCGCGGACATTTTTTCGGGACGGGGGGGGGTAAGGGCCCAAAGGGAGGACGGCAAGGGCCGGGGGCCGCAAGGGGACGGCAAA
>Ga0181582_10002510_pt1 | contig 14559 bp, 7 predicted proteins | sample 071ome_32_FD_132438 | JGI IMG/M metagenome (GOLD analysis project Ga0181582, IMG submission 132438) | Coastal salt marsh microbial communities from the Groves Creek Marsh, Skidaway Island, Georgia - 071405AT metaG (megahit assembly) | ecosystem: Environmental > Aquatic > Marine > Intertidal zone...
CCCCCTACGTCCCGAATAACAAACTTTCCGGGTTTGGGCGCCCCCGGGGGGGCGGGAAGCCCGCCCCACCGCCCCCCCCCCCCCGCCCCGGGGCCGAGCCCCCCCCCCCCTCGGGACTGGGACCCCGCGCCGCTCCCCCGACAGGCCTCCGCTGGCCCGATGCCGGCGTCCCGCGGGATCCTCGACGGCACAGTCCCCCGACCGCGCCCATCCCGCCACCCCCCACCGCAGGCGCGCAAGTGGGCGCAGCTGCAGACGCGCAAGTACGGGGCCAAGAAGCGGTTCGGGGTGGTGCAGGGGCAGAAGGAGGACATGCCCCCGGACCACGTGCGCAAGATCATCCGGGACCACGGGGACATGACGAGCAAGAAGTTCCGCGCCGACAAGCGGGTGTACCTGGGGGCGCTCAAGTTCGTCCCGCACGCCGTCTTCAAGCTGCTGGAGAACATGCCGATGCCGTGGGAGAACATCCGGTTCGTGCGGTGCCTGTACCACGTGACGGGGGCGATCACGTTCGTGAACGAGATCCCGCGGGTAATCGAGCCGGTGTTCATGGCGCAGTGGGGGACCATGTGGATCATGATGCGGCGGGAGAAGCGGGACCGGCGGCACTTCAAGCGGATGCGCTTCCCGCCCTTTGACGACGAGGAGCCGCCGCTCGACTACTCGGACAACATCCTCGAGGTGGACCCGCTCGACGGGATCCAGATGGAGCTCGACGAGGACGAGGACGGGGAGGTCGCCGAGTGGTTCTACGACTCGAGGCCGCTCCAGTACTCGAAGATGGTCAACGGGCCGTCCTACAAGCGGTGGAAGCTGCCGCTGCCGGTGATGGCGACGCTCTACCGCCTGGCCGGGCAGCTGCTGTCCGACCTGGTGGACAACAACTACTTCTACCTCTTCGAGTTCAAGTCGTTCGTCTCGGCCAAGTCGCTCAACATGTGCATCCCCGGCGGCCCCAAGTTCGAGCCCATGTTCCGGGACGGCCTCGACATGCGCGACGAGGACTGGAACGAGTTCAACGACATCAACAAGCTCATCATCCGGTCCCCGATCCGCACCGAGTACCGCGTCGCCTTCCCCTGGCTCTACAACAACCGCCCCCGCAAGGTCCGCACCGCCCCCTACCACACCCCGATGGTCATGTACGTCAAGGCGGACGACCCCGACCTCCCGGCCTACTACTACGACCCGATCATCAACCCGATCCCGGCCTACCACCACGAGAAGGCCGGCGCCGGGGAGGCGGAGGAGGAGGAGGAGGACGAGTTCGAGCTCCCGGAGGGCGTGGAGCCGTTCCTGAAGGACGAGCCGCTCTACGGCGACCACACGGCGGCGGGGCTGGCGCTGCTGTGGGCGCCGCGGCCCTTCAACCTGCGCGAGGGGCACACGAAGCGCGTGATCGACATCCCGCTCGTGAACGGGTGGTTCCACGAGCGGTGCCCCCAGGGCAACCCCGTCAAGGTCCGGGTGAGCTACCAGAAGCTGCTCAAGAACTGGGTCCTCAACGGCCTGCACCGGCAGGCGCCCAAGCCCGTGAAGAAGAAGAGCCTCCTCAAGGCGCTCAAGGCGACCAAGTTCTTCCAGCAGACGGAGCTGGACTGGGTCGAGGCCGGGCTCCAGGTGTGCCGGCAGGGGTACAACATGCTCAACCTGCTCATCCACCGCAAGGCGCTCCACTATCTCCACCTCGACTACAACTTCAACCTCAAGCCGACCAAGACGCTCACGACCAAGGAGCGCAAGAAGTCGCGCTTCGGGAACGCCTTCCACCTGTGCCGGGAGATCCTGCGGCTGACCAAGCTCGTCGTGGACGCCAACGTGCAGTTCCGCCTCGGCAACGTCGACGCTTTCCAGCTCGCTGACGGGCTCCAGTACACCTTCTCCCACGTCGGGCAGCTTACGGGCATGTACCGCTACAAGTACAAGCTGATGCGGCAGGTGCGCATGTGCAAGGACCTCAAGCACCTCATCTACTACCGCTTCAACACGGGGCCCGTGGGCAAGGGCCCGGGCGTCGGCGTCTGGGTGCCCATGTGGCGCGTGTGGATCTTCTTCCTGCGCGGCATCATCCCGCTCCTCGAGCGCTGGCTGGGCAACCTCCTGGCGAGGCAGTTCGAGGGGCGCCAGAACAAGACGATCGCCAAGACGGTGACCAAGCAGCGCGTCGAGTCGCACTTCGACCTCGAGCTCCGCGCCGCCGTGATGCACGACATCCTCGACATGATGCCCGAGGGCGTCAAGCAGAACAAGGCCCGGGTCATCCTGCAGCACCTCTCCGAGGCGTGGCGGTGCTGGAAGGCCAACATCCCGTGGAAGGTTCCGGGGCTCCCGGCGCCGATCGAGGCGATGATCATCCGGTACGTCAAGATGAAGGCGGACTGGTGGACCAACGTGGCGCACTACAACCGCGAGCGCATCCGCCGGGGCGCCACGGTCGACAAGACGGTGACCAAGAAGAACCTCGGCCGCCTGACCCGCCTCTACCTCAAGGACGAGCAGGAGCGCCAGAACAACTACCTCAAGGACGGGCCCTACATGTCCACCGAGGAGGCCTCTGCCATCTACACGACCATGGTGCACTGGATGGAGTCGCGCGCGTTCGAGCCCATCCCCTTCCCGCCGCTCAACTACAAGCACGACATGAAGCTCCTCACCCTGGCGCTCGAGCGCCTCAAGGAGCAGTACGCCGTGGCCGTCCGCCTGACCCAGGCGCAGCGCGAGGAGCTCGGGCTCGTCGAGCAGGCGTACGACAACCCCCACGAGGCCCTGCAGCGGATCAAGCGGCACCTGTTGACGCTGCGGACGTTCAAGGAGGTGACGATCGAGTACACGGACATGTACTCGCACCTGGTGCCCGTGTACGAGATCGAGCCGCTCGAGAAGATCACCGACTGCTACCTGGACCAGTACCTGTGGTTCCAGGGGGACCGCCGCGGGCTCTTCCCCAACTGGGTCAAGCCCAGCGACCTCGAGCCGCCCCCGCTGCTCGTGTACAAGTGGTGCCTCGGGGTCAACAACCTCACGGACATCTGGGACACGGCGCAGGGGGAGTGCGTGGTCATGGTGCAGACGACGCTGGAGAAGCTCATGCCCAAGATGGACCTGCTCCTGCTCAACCGCCTCCTCCGCCTCGTGCTGGACCCCAACCTCGCCGACTACATGACGGGCAAGAACAACGTCCAGATCAGCTACAAGGACATGATGCACACGAACGCGTACGGGCTCATCCGCGGGCTGCAGTTCGCGTCCTTCCTGGCGCAGTTCTACGGGCTGATGGTCGACCTGCTGCTGCTCGGCCTGACGCGGGCGAGCGAGATCGCGGGGCCCCCGCAGCGGCCCAACGAGTTCCTCACGTACCCCGACACGGCCACAGAGATGCGGCACCCGATCCGGTTCTACCAGCGGTACGTAGACCGCGTCCACATCCTCTTCCGGTTCACCGAGGACGAGTCGAGGGACCTCATCCAGCGCTTCCTGTCGGAGAACCCGGACCCGAACAACGAGAACATTGTCGGGTACAACAACAAGAAGTGCTGGCCCCGGGACGGGCGCATGCGCCTGATGAAGCACGACGTGAACCTCGGCCGGGCCACCTTCTGGGACCTGAAGAACCGCCTGCCCCGGTCCATCACGACGCTCGAGTGGGAGAACTCGTTCGTGTCTGTCTACTCCAAGGACAACCCGAACCTCCTCTTCTCCATGGCCGGGTTCGAGGTTCGCATCCTGCCGCGGTGCCGGATGCAGGCCGAGGGTTTCGCGCAGAAGGACGGAGTATGGGCGCTGCAGAACGAGGCGACCAAGGAGCGCACCGCGCAGGCCTTCCTGCGGGTCGAGGACGACGCCCTCAAGCAGTTCGAGAACCGCATCCGGCAGGTGCTCATGAGCTCGGGGGCGACGACCTTCACCAAGATCGCCAACAAGTGGAACACGGCGCTGATCGCGCTCATGACGTACTACCGCGAGGCGGTCGTGCACACGCAGGAACTTCTCGACCTGCTCGTCAAGTGCGAGAACAAGATCCAGACGCGGATCAAGATCGGGCTCAACTCGAAGATGCCGTCCCGGTTCCCGCCCGTGGTGTTCTACTGCCCCAAGGAGATCGGGGGGCTGGGGATGCTGTCCATGGGGCACATCCTCATCCCGCAGTCGGACCTGCGCTACTCGCAGCAGACGGACACGGGCGTCACGCACTTCCGCGCCGGCATGACCCACGAGGAGGACCAGCTCATCCCCAACCTGTACAGGTACATCCAGCCGTGGGAGTCCGAGTTCATCGACTCCCAGCGCGTGTGGGCCGAGTACGCGCTCAAGAAGCAGGAGGCCGTGGCGCAGAATCGCCGCCTCACGCTCGAGGACCTGGAGGACTCGTGGGACCGCGGCATCCCCCGTATCAACACGCTCTTCCAGAAGGACCGCCACACACTGGCCTTCGACAAGGGCTGGCGGGCGCGCATGGAGTTCAAGCAGTACCACGTGGGGCGCCCCAACCCCTTCTGGTGGACCCACCAGCGCCACGATGGGAAGCTCTGGAACCTCAACAACTACCGCACGGACGTGATCCAGGCGCTGGGTGGCGTCGAGGGCATCCTTGAGCACACACTGTTCAAGGGGACCTACTTCTCCACGTGGGAGGGCCTCTTCTGGGAGAAGGCCTCGGGCTTCGAGGAGTCGATGAAGTACAAGAAGCTTACCAACGCCCAGCGCACGGGGCTCAACCAGATCCCCAACCGGCGCTTCACCCTGTGGTGGTCGCCGACCATCAACCGCGCCAACGTCTACGTCGGCTTCCAGGTGCAGCTGGACCTCACGGGCATCTTCATGCACGGAAAGCTCCCGACGCTCAAGATCTCGCTCATTCAGATCATGCGCGCCCACCTGTGGCAGAAGATCCACGAGTCGGTCGTGATGGATATCTGCCAGGTGTTCGACAACGAGCTCGACGCCCTCGAGATCGAGACGGTGCAGAAGGAGACGATCCACCCGCGCAAGTCGTACAAGATGAACTCTTCGTGCGCTGACATCCTCCTCTTCGCCGCGTACAAGTGGCCCGTTGCGAAGCCGTCGCTGATGGCCGACTCGTCCGACCAGTTCGACCAGAAGCCGACCAACAAGTACTGGGTCGACATCCAGCTCCGGTGGGGCGACTTCGACTCGCACGACATTGAGCGCTACGTCCGCGCCAAGTTCCTCGACTACACCAACGACAACGCCTCGGTCTACCCGTCCCCGACGGGCGCCATGGTGGGCATCGACCTCGCCTACAACCTCCACTCGGCCTTCGGCAACTGGATCCCGGGCATGAAGCCGCTCGTGATCAAGGCCATGGCCAAGATCATGAAGTCGAACCCGGCGCTCTACGTGCTCCGCGAGCGCGTCCGCAAGGCCCTCCAGCTCTACGCGTCCGAGCCCACCGAGCCCTACCTCTCGAGCCAGAACTACGGCGAGCTCTTCTCCAACCAGACCATCTGGTTCGTCGACGACTCGAACGTGTACCGGGTGACCATCCACACGACGTTCGAGGGCAACATCACCACCAAGCCCATCAACGGCGCGCTCAGCGTGTTCAACCCGCGGACGGGGCAGCTCTTCCTCAAGATCGTGCACACGTCCACGTGGGCCGGCCAGAAGCGCCTCTCGCAGCTGGCCAAGTGGAAGACGGCCGAGGAGACGGCCGCGCTGATCCGCTCGCTCCCCGTGGAGGAGCAGCCGCGGCGCATCATCGTCACGCGCAAGTCCCTCATGGACCCCATGGAGGTGAACCTTCTCGACTTCCCCAACATCGTCATCACGGGCTCGGAGCTGCAGCTCCCGCTGCAGGCCCTGCTCAAGATCGAGAAGTTCGGGGACCTCATCCTGAAGGCGACAGAGAACCAGATGGTGCTGTTCAACATCTACGACGACTGGCTCTCGTCCATCTCGAGCTACACGGCCTTCTCGCGGCTGGTGCTCATCCTGCGGGCGCTGCACGTCAACACGGAGAAGGCGCGGATGCTCCTGCGCCCGGACAAGACGGTGCACACGGAGCCGCACCACGTCTGGCCGACGCTCACGGACGAGCAGTGGATCAAGGTGGAGATCGCACTCAAGGACCTCATCCTGGCCGACTACGCCAAGAAGAACAATGTGCAGGTCAACGCCCTCACGCAGTCTGAGATCCGGGACATCATCCTCGGGGCGGAGATCACGGCCCCGTCGGCGCAGCGCCAGCAGATCGCCGAGATCGAGAAGCAGGCCAAGCTCGCGGCGCAGGTCACGGCGGTGACGACCAAGTCGACCAACGTGCTGGGCGACGAGATGATCGTCACCACCACGAGCCCCTACGAGCAGTCGACCTTCGCCACCAAGACGGACTGGCGCGTGCGGGCCATCAGCGCCTCCAACCTCCACATGCGCGTCAACCACATCTACGTCCGCTCCGACCAGGTCCGCGACGACGGCTACACGTACGTCCTCCCCAAGAACGTCCTGAAGAAGTTCATCTGCATCGCCGACCTCCGCACCCAGGTCGCCGGTTTCATGTACGGCGTGTCCCCGGAGGACAACCCGATCGTCAAGGAGGTCCGGTGCATCGTCATGGTCCCGCAGTGGGGCGACCACCAGAAGGTCAACCTCCCCGAGCTCCTCCCCGAGCACGACATGCTCGCCGACCTGGAGCCCCTGGGGTGGATCCACACGCAGCCCAACGAGCAGCGGATGATGCAGCCGCACGACGTGGCCACGCACGCGCGGCTCCTCGAGCACCACCGCACCTGGGACGGCGAGCGCTGCATCTGCGTCACCGCCTCCTTCACCCAGGGGTCGTGCACCCTCGCCGCGTACAAGCTCACCCCGGCCGGGTACGAGTGGGGCCGGGCCATCTCGGACCCGTCCAACCCCGAGGGGGCCAGCCCGACGCACTTCGAGCGCGTCCAGCTCCTCCTCTCGGACCGCTTCATGGGCTTCTACATGGTCCCCGACACGGGCAGCTGGAACTACAACTTCATGGGCGTCAAGTTCGACGCCCGGCGCAAGTTCGGGCTCAGGCTGGGCAACCCCAAGGAGTTCTACCACGAGATCCACCGGCCCACGCACTTCCTCGAGGTGTCGGCCATGGACGGCGGGGCGGACGGGGACGCGGACCGGGAGGACCACTTCACGTGAGGGAGGGGGGAGGACGGGCCGCGGCCGCGGCAGGGCGCCGGGCCGCGAGTGTTTCGGGAGCCAGGGGGCCCGACGGGGGGACCGCGCGTCCCCCGGGCCGCCCTGAGAGGCGGGGTTCACCACAACACTCTCGTTTCCATAGGCAGGGGACGGCAGTCCCGGTGTTAGAGTACAATAGCCGGTTCAACAGCCGAAGTGAGCGTGCCGGGGAGCGCGCCGGGCGCCCCCGGCGCGCCTCAGCTGAGGAGCACGTAGAGGGCGAACAGCCCCATGGCCACGAACAGGAGCGAGAAGGAGAGGTACGTGCACGTCTTCTTGTGGTGCCGCGCCGCCCGGGAGAGCTGCCCCTCGGCCTGCTTGGTCCCGTCCGCGGCGGCCATGGTGGCGCTCTCGATGTCGTAGAGCTGCTGCCCCTGGTCGTTGACCAGCACCGCGAGGTCCCGGAAGATCTCGTTCACCTCCCCGATCTGCGCCTGGATCTCCCGGATCCCGCGGTCCCGCTCCTCCAGCAGCCCCTCGCGGTGCTCGAGCTCCGCGTCCAGCCGCGCGCTCCGGGCCCGCTCCGCCTGGAGCAGCGCCACCCGCTGCTGCTCCTCCTCGCCCGCGGGCGCGCCCGGCCGCGCGTCCTCCTCGACGGGGTCGGGCTTGGGCGCGTGCTCCCTCTCCCACCGCACGGCCAGCTGCTGCGCCTCCCGGAAGTCCCGCAGGACGCCCCGGAGGTCGCCGGCCAGCCGGGCCTGGCTGGCGCTGTGGGGCCCGGCGCCGGCGGCCCGGACGGCGGCGCTGGCGTGCTCGGCGTCCTGCACGATCTCCTCGGACACCGTCTGCAGCGTCTTCCGGTGCGTCGCCGTGTCCCCCGGTCCCCCGATCGCGTCCACCAGGCGCCGGAACCGCGTCACCTGCACGGGCGGGAGCCGCGGGGGGGGGGGTGGAGCCGCGTGGCGGGATCGCGGGTTCGCGCGCCGGATTTGTCGGACGCAGTGGTTCCTACCCGCTGAAACACCCCGTCGGGGCGCCCCGCGCGGGCTCACCTTGTTCGAGATGCCGAAAATCCTTGCCGTGACGTTCGGCCCCTGGCTGGTGGTGACCTCCCCCGCGCGTTCCGACGGCGCCGGCGCCTGGTCCCGCCCCATGCTCGGCACCCGCTCCCCTCCCTGCACGCGGACCGTGCCCCCGCCCTTCTTCACGTACTCGGCGAAGCTCATGGGCGTGGTCGGGGGAGTTCCCAGGGACGGAAAGAGGAGGAAAGGGTTTGCGTCCGCACGTCCTCGGGGAAGGCGGGGACCGGAAGTCCTCTCGACGCTCGGGCAACTGGAGGGGGGCGCGCCCTCTCCAGCACCTGCAGCGCGTCGGGGGGGTGGAGGGACCGCAGCCCCGCCACGTGGTCTGGCAGTTTTGCCGAAACACTCACCAGCGCGCCCGGCCGGGCGGGGAGGGGGGGGAGCGGGCGGGGGGCTGGGCGGAGGGGGCTCTTCTGTCCCGCCCCTCCCTCCTGCATCGGAGAGATCCCGCTGAATCGTCACTGACTCGGCCGCATCACGCAACGCAATACCAAGCCCTCACTGGCCTTGCACCACCCCGCACGCCCTTTCCTTCATATCCGGTAGGGGATAACAGGTGGCGAGACACTCAAACCGCGAATTAGACTACGTCGCCGACCATGCCGGTCGCGGATAATGGAGGGGGGAAGAACCCGAGCAGGGGGGAGGTTGATAACGGTGAGGCCCCCCCCGGACCCGACTCCGCCCTGCTCGTCCCCCTGCTGGGGACGAATTTGCTGTATTCCCGCACCGTGTCGGATATGTCGCCGACTGATTGGAGCATCGTCCCGCCGAACTCACGGAGGACTCGGGAAACTGGTCATTAGGTGGTCTGTTCCGGGCCTTCACTTTCCGCAGCTAAGGAGGAGGAGGCCTCGACGGCGCCTGTCCCTGAGAAGGTGAGCCGCCGCACGCGCATCATCCGTGCAAAAAAGGGCGAATCCCGGGCGACGTGTGGATCCCGTCCCCCGGCGTCGCTCCCGGGATCGCGCCCCGTTGGTTCGAACCGCACTCCGTTCCCGAGGGTGGCACGTCCTGTATTCTCCGTCGTATTCAAACATTTTACGGCGTTTCGGCCCCTCTCGCTCCGAGGGTGGCGCGCTGGCCCCGCGTGGTGACTCCCTCGGTCGCGGCCCGTCCCGAGAGAGGGTCTCCCCAATCGCCGGGCCCCCCCCGGGATACCCCGCGCGCCGCAGCGCCCCTTTCTCCCCGCCCGCTCGCGGATCATCCGTGGCTCCCCGCAAACGCGTTCCCCCCCTCCCCGAACGAGCGCCCCCCGCGCCCGAATCGACCCGGACTCCGATCCGCTCGGTGCCTGCAGGTGCAAGTGGACAAGTCGCCGGTCTACATCGTCGAGAAGAAGCTGGGGAAGGGCGGTTTCGGGCAGGTTTACGTGGGAAGGAGGGCGCAGCAGACCAAGGCGAGCCCCGCCGGGCCCCGGGGCCCCGCTCCGCCGGCCTCCCCCCCGGGCCCCCCCCCCCGCGCCACCTCAGCGCCTGCCCGGCGCCCCGGGCCCCCTCTGCGCCGATCGCCCCCCCCCCCCCCCACGGCCCCGCAGGAGCACTGCGGCCCCAACGCCAACCTGGTGGCGCTCAAGTTCGAGCACAGGAGTAGCAAGGGGTGCTCTTTCGGACACCCCCCCTACGAATGGTCCGTGTACTCGTCCCTGGGGGGCGTCCACGGCATCCCGCAGGTCCACTACAAGGGGCGCCAGGCGAGTCCCACGCGGGCCCCCCACCCACCCTCCCTCGCGCCCCGGCCACGCCCCGGCGCCCCGCCCGGGCAGCCGGCCGGCGCCGCGCCCCGCCGGCGTGGGCCGCGACGCGTGTGTTCGCCTCCCCCTGCCCCGCAGAGCGACTACTACATCATGGTGATGGACATGCTCGGCCCCTCCCTCTGGGACGTCTGGAACTCCCAGGGCCAGACCATGACGCAGGAGATGGTCGCCTGCATCGCCATCGAGGCGCTCTGCATCCTCGAGGCACTGCACGGCAAGGGTAAGCGACCCCCCCCCACCCACCCGCACTACCCCATGCCTGCGCCGCACCCCTCTCTCCCTCTCGCGGCACCCCCGCCCCGGACGGCTGTGACGACTCCAACCTCGTTGAACCTGACGCGACGGGGGCGCCCCCGGGCGCCCCCGCCCGCGCTGATTACGACACAACTTGTTGCATTCCCGAGCCCTCTTCCCCCCCCCCTCCCGGGGCCCGGCGCACCTACCCGCCCGACCCTGACCCCCTCGACAACCCCCTCCTCGGACCGCGCAGGCTTCGTGCACGGGGACGTCAAGCCGGAGAACTTCCTGCTCGGGCTGTCGAACACGCAGAACGAGAAGCGGCTGTTCCTGGTGGACCTCGGGCTGGCGACGCGCTGGAGGGACCCGCTGTGCGGGCAGCACGTCGAGTACGACCAGCGCCCCGACGTGTTCCGGGGCACGGTGCGCTACGCGTCGGTGCACGCGCACCTGGGCCGCACGGCGTCGCGCCGGGACGACCTCGAGTCGCTGGCCTACACGCTCCTCTTCCTGCTCCGGGGGCGGCTCCCGTGGCAGGGGTACCAGGGGGACAACAAGGGCTACCTCGTCTGCAAGAAGAAGATGCAGACGTCCGCCGACCAGCTCTGCCGCTACTGCCCCCCGGCCTTCAAGCAGTTCGCTGAGGCCGTCATCAACACCAAGTTTGACGAGGAGCCAAAGTACGCCGTGTTCCGGATGTGGTTCCTCCAGCTCTCCCAGCCGGGCCCCAACCGCCCCATCCTCCTCGAGGGCCTCGAGAAGGTCGGCCAGAAGCGCCCGCGCGACCTCGAGGCCGAGGAGGAGATGGTCCTGCCCAAGAAGAAGGTCCGCCTCGGCCTCCCGGCCCAGCAGTGGATCACCGTCTACAACGCCCGCAAGCCCATGAAGCAGCGCTACCACTACAACGTCGCCAGCACGCGCGTGTCGCAGCACGTGGAGAAGGGCAACGACGACGGCCTCCACCTGTCGTGCGTGGCCTGCTGCCAGGAGCTCTGGGCCCTCATCATGGACGCCGGGACGGGCTTCACGTCGCAGATGTTCCACCTGTCCCCCCAGTTCCTCCCCAAGGACTGGATCATGGAGCGCTGGGAGGAGGGCTACTACATCACCGCTATGGCCGGCGCCTCCTCCGGCGCCTCCCTCGTCGTCATGTCCCAGGGCACCCCCTACACCCAGCAGTCGTACAAGGCAAGAGACCCGGACCGACCCCGCCGTCCCGGGCCCAGCCCAGGCCCGAACCCGTGCCGCAGCCGGCTGGCCTGCCCCCCGCCCCCCCTCCCAGCGGCTGACCGCCCACTCCCCGCACACCCGAAACGCGACCGCAGGTGTCGGACTCGTTCCCTTTCAAGTGGATCAACAAGAAGTGGAAGGAGGGGTTCTACATCACGTGCATGGCCACGGCCCACACGCGGTGGGCGGTCGTCATGTCGCGCAACGCCGAGTTCGTGGACCAGTGCGTGGAGCTGGACTTCCAGTACCCGTCCGAGGGGATCCACCGCCGCTGGGACGCCGGCTTCCGCATCACGGCCTGCGCGGCGACGCAGGACCAGGCGGCCTTCGTCCTCTCCATGCCGAGGTGGCACGCGTTCGACGAGACGCAGGAGACGCTGCGCACGTCGGCGTTCCCGTCCGCGCACGTCAAGGAGAAGTGGGCGAAGAACCTTTACATCGCGGGGGTGTCGTACGGGCGCACCGTGAGCTGAGCCCCGGGCCCGGCGGCGCCCCGCGCAGGCAGTGCGTTGGTCGTCTGCCCCGTCGCCGTGCGGCCCGCGGCCGCGCATGTGAGTAGTTCCACGAGCGTCTTCATTTTCGCGCGCGCGCGCACCCGCGGCCCGCGGCCCCGCAGGACGCCCGTCCCCGGGGCCCGCCCGGCCGCGCCGCGCGTAGATTTCCCCGCCGCGCCATCCCTTCTCTCCCTGTCAGTCGATCCGAACAATTCCCTGCCCACACCACATACTTGGCGAGCCGAGTGAGAGGCCGCCCCGTTCAAAACGTCGAGCCGACCGCCCCGTCACTGGAGCGCCACGAAGTGGTCGATCCGCCGCACCAGCGCCAGCCCCTTGCCCTCGACGCCGTCGGCGAGCCCCATGAGCGCGCTCTTCACGTCGGCCTCGGTCGCGTCCGGGGACTCGACCGTCAGGAACACGAGCGCCCGGTCCGCCCGCACCGCGCGGCCCATGTGGTGGAACACCCCCGACTCCCCCGTCAGCGTGTGCACGGGCCCCCGCAGCACCTCGGGGTGGGCCCGCAGCGCGTGGTGAAGCCAGACGACGGGGCCCTCGGCGGGACACCGCTCCAGGGCCCGCACCAGCGCCTCCTGCACCGCGCCCGCGGCCGTGGCGCCCGGGACGCCCATCCCGTGCTCCGACAGGTCCACGTGCACCGCGCACTTCTTCTGGCACAGGGACGGGAGGGACGCCTGCGGGGGCGCGGGGGGGAGGGGAGCGGGCCGTTGTTGCCCGGGCGCCGCGGCGGCGTCCCGCGCTCCCCGGGGGCGGGGGCGGCGGGGGGCGGCGTCTCGCGCGGCCGGACGATTGCCTCTGCGCGTGTCGCCGCGCACCGGACCGTCTCCACCCGCGGCGCGATCGCGGGCGCACCTGGATCGCCTTCTCGGCGCGGGCGAGGCCCGCCTTGGGCCCGGACAGGACGACGGTCATGGCCTTCCCCGCGTGCGCGTGGTCGTAGCCGTGGTACTGGAGGTGCGCCGAGAGGTCCTGCGCGTGGTCCTCCATCACGGTTCCCCGGAAGGTCGCCGTCTCGAGCGCCCTCGCGCACGACACGGGCGGCGAGGGCTGCCTCGCGCGCCCCACCCAGCCGAGCGCGTACAGGAGCGCCCCCGCCAGCAGCAGGAGGACGACGACGCCCGCGGCGAGCAGCCTCGCCTCCATCGGACCGCGGAATTCCCCGCGAAGGACGTTCCGCGCGGCCCTCTCGAGCTCCCGATCCACCCGCACGACCGGCTTCCGCTCGGCCTCCCGGGCCCGCCGCTCCCGCTGCTCCCGCTCCAGCTTGGCGTTCAGCTCGCGCTCCGCGTGGCGCGTCATCAGCCGCCGGGGCGGCATGGCGACGACGGGGTTCCGCTCCCGCTCCGAGATGGCCGAGCTGCGCCCCGAGTCCCTCCCCTCCCGCTCCTTCCCCGCCCGCGTCCGCGCCTTGCGCGACGGCGTCCCGTCCCTCGAGCCCCCCCGCGGCGTCGCCGTGCCGCTCGGGGCCGCCGAGCCCCCCGCGGCCTCGGGCGCCCGGCCCCTGGCGCCCTTGGGGGGCTTCCCGCGGGGGTAGTTCCGGTTCCTCGTCTCCACCATCGCGCCTCTGCCGCGCCCCCCGGCGACCCCGGGGTCCTTGGGGCCGCGCCGCCGGGTTAGACCCGCCCGGCCCCTGCAGGAACGCAGCCCGACGGAGGGGTGGCGGTCGGGGGCGGGGCGGCCGGGGGGCGCTTGCGGCGCGGCGGCCCCGCGCGGGCCGGCATTTCGGCCGTGCTACGGGACGACGGGTCTTCCGCGCGCGTGAGCCCAGCCCCAGCGCCCGACGAGCCGCGAGTTTCGACAGCCCCCGGCGGACGGCGGGCCGACGGGACGTCTGTGGGCCCCGCCGCGCGGTGTTCTTGCGACCGGCGCCCGCGATGGCGCCTGACGCCCCCGGGGACGCCGGCGTCCTGCACGAGGGCGCGCGGGTCTGGGTGCCCCGGGACGGCGCCTGGGCCGCGGGCGTCGTGAGCTCGGCGGAGCCGCTGAAGGTCCGGCTGGCCAAGGCCGAGGGGGACGCCGGGGAGGGCGCCGAGGTGGACGCCAGGGCCGACGAGGTGCATCTGCAGGAGCCCAACGAGGGCGTCTTCGTGGAGGTGAGCGGCGGGAGTCGCAGATCCGCCGACGCGGGCGCGCACGGCCCCGGAGCCCGGGACCAAAGGCGACCCCCCGCGGGACGCGAGGCTTCTCCCGCCCCGAGCGCGCTTGCAAGGGGACAGACGGGGCTGCACCCGATCCCGGAGCGTCACGGTGTAACGAATGCCCCCCGTCGACGGGGCCCGGCGCCGGATCTCCAGGCGACGGCCGCCCGGGAGGCCCGAACAGCTGGCCGAAATCCAAATTCGCCCCCCGCGAGGGGCCGGCCCGCCCGGCGCTATCCGGGTACCTCGCGCCACGAAACCCATCCTTCCCCCCGTAACTTCACCGTGTTGACCGCAATCTCGGCACGAACGGCGCCGGAGGGCCCTCGTCGCCCCCCGGCTGCCACCAGGGCCCGGTGCCTGGGGCCCTTGGCTGGGGGCCCCCCCCCCCCCCCCCCCCCCCCCCCCCCCCCCCCCCCCCCCCCCCCCCCCCCCCCCCCCCCCCCCCCACCCCCCCCCCCGCCCCCCCCCCCCCCCCC
>Ga0181582_10002511_pt1 | contig 14556 bp, 13 predicted proteins | sample 071ome_32_FD_132438 | JGI IMG/M metagenome (GOLD analysis project Ga0181582, IMG submission 132438) | Coastal salt marsh microbial communities from the Groves Creek Marsh, Skidaway Island, Georgia - 071405AT metaG (megahit assembly) | ecosystem: Environmental > Aquatic > Marine > Intertidal...
CTGAAGTATTCGTGAACGGGTATCTAGCACATGAAAAAACCGACTTCTGCGTTGTAAATCTTCGCAATAGCTTGCTATTACGTGCGATTCACGCCTTGAATTCGATTTTTTCATGCACAATCTACTTCCATTCAGAATACTTCAGATGTTCCTAAGAATTGATTCAGATCATTTTCAGTTTTCCGAAATTAGCCAAAATAGTCTCATAGTTCACAAAAATGAGGAGAGCAAAATGGAACTCTGGGCAGAATTATTTAGCGACTGGGTAGGTATTCTTTCTTTTAGTGTGATTGCCTTTGTTCTGGTAATGGGCGTTTACTACATGTGGTTCTTCCTGAAACACGTAGAAGACGAAGAAAAAAATATCAAGCACTAAGCAACCTCAACCTTTCACGCCTAAAAACCAAAGGTTTTTCCAAAAGCCCGCAGATGGCAAAATAAGCTTATTATTTTGTTATCTGGGAGCTTTTATGCGTCTGGACCATATTCGCGACACACTGATCACTGCTTTAAACCCGCTTCACATCGATGTCATTGATGAAAGCCACTCTCACAATGTACCGGAAGACGCGCAATCGCACTTCAAGGTCACGGTGGTCTCCGATCAGTTCACCGGCAAGATGCTGGTCGCACGTCATCGCATGATCAATCAATTATTAGCTGATGAATTTGAAAAAGGCCTGCATGCTCTGGCACTGCATACCATGACACCGGAAGAATGGTTTGAAAAAGGTGGCAGCATTCCTGATTCACCGCCATGTCTGGGAGGCTCTAAAGCACAATGAAATATATTTTTTACCCGATTCATTTAATCGTGGGTAGCTTGATTCGCCTGATAGACTGGTTGACTTCGCCTCGAAAAATGCAGCGTCCCCCTGAAAAGCAGGCTGACGTTGATGAACAGACCCGGCACCTGACGCTTTATCACTATCCGGCTTGTCCGTTTTGTGTCCGGGTACGCCGTAATATGCGCCGTTTAAATCTGGACATTAAGCAGGTGGATCCGCGCAAAAATGATCTGGCGATGCGGGAATTAACCGAAGAAGGCGGTAAAATTCAGGTACCTTGCCTGCGTATCAGCGAGAGCGACGGCAGTCATCGTCTGATGTACGAATCAGCCGATATCAATGCTTATCTGGATGAACGTTTTGAAAACACCTAAAAACGGATTTTGCCGATAACCTTGTAACCATCTCTGTCCGGCACATAACTCCAGTCGTGGGTCTGTAAATTTCTCAACGCATCCCACAGCGCATCATCATAAGAACGGTTACTAAAGCCGCAGCCAATGCTGCGACGTTCCTGCTGGACCTTGCGTAAGGGCGGAATGTAGCGAGCCTCGATGATTATCGCATAACCATGATCCAGCGCCGTCTGCCCGCGCATATGCCTGATATCCAGACCCCGGTCATAGTTGTCATAGCCTTTTTCCGCCAGCAGTTTTTCAGCTTTTTGCTGCAATAGAAAAACATGTTCAAGCCCGCTGACAAACTCGTAATCCAATACGGACCCTTTCCAAAGCGCTACTGCACATAATGCAGAAGCCTGCGCCGGCACAAACGACAAAGCGCCTGAGATCAATATCAATATTGCCAGTATTTTTTTCATGATGTCATTGACTCCAGTTCTTCCCAGCGTTCATACAATTGCTGCAATTGTTGCTCGACGTCGGCTAACTGTTGTTGCATCTTCGGCACTTTATCCGGCTGATCTTTATAGATCGATGGATCACCTAATTGTTCAGTCAAATCCTGTTGCAAAGTCTCAGCCTGCTCGAGCATGGCCGGCAATTGCTCAAGTTCACGTTGCAGTTTATAACTGAGTTTAACCGGCTTTTTGGCTTTTGCCGGAGCGGCATTATTCGCGGATCTGCCCGCCTTGAGCGCTTCTGCATCGGCTTTGAGCTGTTTTTGCTGCGCCTGATGCTTTTCCAGCCAGTCGGAATAACCACCAATCTGATATTCAAGCTTGCCATCCTGCTGAAACACCACAACAGCCGTGACCACATTATCAAGAAACTGACGATCATGACTGACCAGTAACAGGGTGCCTGCATAATCAGCCAACAACTCTTCCAGCAACTCCAGAGTTTCTACATCGAGATCATTAGTCGGCTCATCGAGCACTAACAGATTGGATGGTTTTAAAAACAGTTTGGCCAGTAATAATCGATTACGTTCGCCACCCGACAAAGCGCCTGCGGGCTGGCGCGCACGCTGTGGCGTAAACAGAAAATCCTGCAGATAAGACATGATATGTCGCGGTTTGCCGTTAATGACAACCTGATCAGAACCTTCTGCAACATTATCCAGTACCGTCGCATCATCGCGGATCTGATCGCGCAACTGATCAAAAAATACCACCTCAAGCTGAGTGCCGGTCTCTACCGTGCCGCTATTCGGTTGCAGACGTTGTAACATCAGGTTCAACAGCGTTGATTTACCGGCACCGTTAGGACCAATAATCCCCAGACGATCACCCCGCATCAAGGTTAAGTCGAGATCTTTGACAATTGGCTGATCACCCCAACTGTAATTGACCTGCTGCATTTCAATCACCATTTTGCCGGACTTTTCAGCCTGTTGTAACTGCATGCGGACATTGCCCTGCTGCTGGCGACGTTGACGGAACTCATCCCGCATGGCTTTTAAAGCCCGGACACGCCCTTCATTACGGGTTCGACGAGCTTTGATGCCCTGACGGATCCAGACTTCTTCCTGTGCAAGCTTTTTATCAAACCGTTCATTGGCCATAGCCTCTGCATGCAGACGTTCCTCGCGACGACGCAGATAATTATCATAATCACCCGGCCAGTCAGTCGCACGACCACGGTCGAGTTCTATAATTCTGGTCGCCAGATTACGTAAAAAACTTCGATCATGGGTGATGAACAACAATGCGCCTTTCCATTCGAGCAGAAACTCTTCCATCCAGGCTATCGCGGCCAGATCCAGATGGTTGGTTGGCTCATCGAGCAACAGCAAATCCGGTTGAGTCACCAATGCCCGCGCCATGAGAACCCGACGTTTCAAGCCCCCGGAAAGTGACTCGACACTCGCATCGGCCGGCAATGACAAACGTGAAATAACCCTTTCTACTTCCTGCTCAAGCTGCCAGCCATCAGCGGCCTCCAAAGCTTGCTGTACCTCGGACAACTGTTCCAGATTCTGTTGCGAAGGATCGGCAGTCACCGCAGTAATCGCATGATGATAGTCTTTAAGCAGACGTGCTTTTTCACCTAAAGCTTCGGCAATGATTTCAAATACCGAACCGGAAAAACCGGAGGGCACTTCCTGCGCCAAACGCGCAATAACCAGACCTTTACTGCGCGCAATATCACCGGAGTCAGCTTTGATCTCGCCGGCAATCACTTTCATCAAAGTGGATTTACCCTCACCATTGCGCCCAACCAGACAAACCCGCTCTCCGCTGGCAATCGACAAACTGACATCCTCAAGCAGCGGCGGTCCTCCAAAACCATGTTGAACCGATTTAAGCGTAATGAGATTCATAAAAACTCCGGCAGGTTTATCCCTTGCACAATATAAGGTGAATATGACTAGGCAGCCACATAGCGAGTGGCTATTATCACAGCTTATTAATTTCAAATCATCAGAACTATTGAGTCGCGGCTTATGAGCAAACATGTTTCTCTTCAATCAGCCTGGTCAGGTGAAGCCGACTGCAAAAACTGCCAGTTAAGAAATACCGTATTGTTTTCCGGTCTTGAAGAAGATGATTTTGAGAAAATACATCAACCTATCGATCAGTTTACCTTTGCGCCCGGAAGCTTTTTATATCGCCTGGGTGAAAAAGCTTCTCATTTGTTCACCATCCGTTCAGGCAGTGTAAAACTGGTTCAGTACCTTCCTGATGGTACTCAACGCATAGTTCGCATTGTTCAGACAACTGATATTACCGGACTTGAAGCATTACTTGATCAGGATTATCAACATGATGCTATTGCTCTGCAGCCTACCGAGGTCTGCAAGTTACCCGTACCTGTGATCAAAAAGCTCAGCAGTGAAAACCCCAAACTGCATCAGGAGCTGATGCAGCGCTGGAACCAGGCATTAAACGAAGCCGATTTATGGTTAACCAAACTGTCTACCGGTTCAGCCAAACAACGCATCGCCCGTTTGCTGTTACATATCTTTGAAAAAAATCCAGAGGGCACCCAGTCGCTTTTCGGGCGCGAAGATATCGGCTCCATGCTAGCCATTACCACCGAAACTGCCAGCCGGGTTATTGCAGAATTCAAGCGTAACGGCATTCTGATTGATGCCAGTCAGGGCAATTACTATCTGGATGCAGCCAAACTGCGTGAACTGACCGAGGTTGACTAGCGCTACTTTGCCGAGTAACGGTTTTTTACATAGTTATCGACGATGTCAATAAAACGTCCGGCGATGTTTTCACCTTTCAAGGTCAGAGACTTTTCACCGTCAATATAAACCGGTGCTGCAGGTCGTTCACCATTACCCGGCAAACTGATGCCAATATCGGCATGGCGACTTTCTCCGGGACCATTAACCACGCATCCCATAACCGCGACATTCATGGATTCGACGCCGGGATACTGTTCACTCCAGAGCGGCATTTGTCGACGCAAATGTGATTCAATATCTCGCGCAAGTTCCTGAAAATAAGTACTACTGGTTCGACCACAACCGGGGCAGGCAATCACCTGTGGCATAAATGACCTGAAGCCCATTGATTGCAAAATCTCCTGGGCAACAACAACTTCCTGAGTACGAGCTCCACCCGGTTCGGGAGTTAGAGATATACGAATGGTGTCACCGATACCCTGCTGCAATAAAACCGACAAAGCGGCTGTCGACGCGACAATGCCTTTTGAGCCCATCCCAGCCTCAGTAAGACCAAGGTGCAGGGCATAGTGACTCTGCTCAGCCAATTGACGATAGACGGCAATCAAATCCTGTACCCCGCTCATTTTGCAGGACAGAATAATACGCTCGGCAGGCAAACCTATTTCAACGGCTTTATCAGCATTATCCAATGCCGAACGCACCATAATATGATGCATGATCTGCGAGCCTTCCAATGGTTTGGCGGACTGCAGATTTTCATCCATCATTTTAGCCACCAGCGCCTGATCAAGACTACCCCAGTTCACGCCAATGCGAACAGCCTTATCATAACGGGCCGCCGTTTCAATCATCGTGGCAAACTGGGCATCGCGTTTTGCACCACTGCCAAGATTACCGGGATTGATGCGGTATTTATCCAGCGCCTGAGCACAGTCAGGAAAATCAGTCAGTAAACGATGGCCATTAAAATGAAAATCACCCACCAGCGGCACCGATAAACCAAGTTTATCGAGGCCGTCACGAATCAGTGGAACTGCTTTTGCAGCCGCTTCATTATTAACTGTAATGCGCACCATTTCTGAACCGGCACGATAAAGTTCAGCAACCTGTTTAATAGTAGCGTCAACATCAGCAGTATCGGTATTGGTCATAGACTGGACAACAATAGGATGGTCGCCACCGACCATGGTATGACGAACCTTTACAGCGGTAGTTCTATGACGTTTGTAGGCAATAAATGGCATCAGGATTCACCCGCTAACAATAAATACCGGCATGATAACAAAGCCCTAAATGGAATAAACCTATAAATAAAAAAGCCTGCGCTGATAACCTCAGAGCAGGCTTTAAAACTGATGTAACCGGTTGCTTATTTGAGCTTACCGATACCTAGCATTTTAAGAATATATTTTTCATAAACAGGCTCGGAAGTGCCTTTTTTCATCTTGCGAATGAAATACTTTTCAAAAGCAATCTTGGCCATATGAACCCACTTGCCTTTCTTGAACCAGGCAACGTTGCGTGGCGGAATCTGAGGCAGAGCAACAAAGGCTGCACCGGTGTCACCCATATCAGCCAGACAGATAGCATTCCAGGTCGCTTTGGTATCAGGCTCTTCACCTTTTATATCATTGGCCAGATTGTGCACCATTGCGGTAACCATGGATTCAATCATATAACCGGTTTTAGGCGCACCGGTCGCAACAGGTGTCGCTTCAACCGGCGGAATCGCAATACAGACACCCACCGAGAAAATATTTTTATAAGTTGGATTACGCTGATAATCATCAACAAAAACAAAACCGCGTGGATTACACAAACCTTCAACATTCGCCACACAGTCGACGCCTTTAAAGGCAGGCAGCATCATTGCGTATTTAAATTCAAGCTCGTGATCTTTGACTTTATCTCCATTGGCGCTCAGCTCTTCAACGAACATTTTGCCGGATTCGACTTTGGTGGTCTTGGCATTGGTAATCCAGTTAATGTGATGGTTACGCAGTTCGGATTCGAGCATGCCTTTGGAGTCACCGACACCACCGAGACCCAAATGACCGATATAAGGCTCTGACGTCACGAAGGTCATAGGTACCTTGTCGCGCATTTTGCGTTTACGTAAATCAGCATCCATGATGAATGCAAATTCGTACGCAGGACCAAAACAGGAAGCAAACGGCATCGCACCTACCAGCACATGGCCCGGATCTTCAAGTAATTTCTGATAATTAACATAGGCGGCTTCAGCATGATCGATAGAACATACTGAATCAGTATTACCGGCTACAGGACCGGCACCTTCAACTTCTTCAAAAGCCAGTCGCGGCCCGGTTGCAATCACCAGGTAGTCATATTTCAGGACTTCACCGCCATCGAGTTCAAGCTGATTATTTTCCGTGTCAATCTTGTCACATCGTTTGCCGATGAAATTAATACCGCGGCGCTCGAGATGTTTACGAATATCGAATGTAATGCTGGCACGATCACGCCAACCGACAGCTACCCACGGGTTTGATGGAACAAACTGGAAATAGTCTCTTTCGTTCACAACTGTGACATCATGCTCGCGACCCAGGTAGTCGCGTAATTCATATGCAGCAGGCATGCCTCCGGTGCCAGCACCGAGAACAACAATATGCGCCATAATTTTCTCCGAGGAAGATGTGTGTAAGGTTTATTATTATCGCTGGCGGCTTATACCGCTCTTAGAACCGATAATCTTATCCAATTAACTTATAAAATCAAATCTTTAAAGTTATCAAGGTTATTTCGATATGAGTTTTTTGATGTACTGAACAACCTGATTGCGTTGCTTGACCTGTCCCAGCACCAGATACTCGAGGATATTGATGTTTTGCAAATTCCATTCGAGGCTATGGCGCATTGCCTGTTCTCCGCATAACAGAAAACGATCACCGGACTCAACACGATAATCCATACCCGGCAGCAAGACTCTGCCCTCATGATTTTCCAGCATCAGCACGATAATACTCATTGCCTGATCACGATCGTAGCGTTCAGCCACTAAACGACCTAATGTGACGCCATGCCCCATCGTATGCATCTGCATCACTGCCTGCGCCTGGGCTTTATCAATTTTGACTTCCCAGACTTCAGGCACTCTTTCATCAATCAAACCTGAAATCCGGCTTACCAGCTGACAAGCCCATTCGTCATCCTGATAAGTCGCCAGTCCCATGAACTCATATAACAGTGGCGAAGCCAGTAAGGCGCGAATCTTGTTGGCAATAATCCCACTGGGATTCATAACCATATTGCAATTCAAGGCTTCAAAAAGCTCTTCATTATCTTTGTCGTTTTTACGGGCGATAGTGAAAAGTTCTGCATTCATCTCCAGCGCTGTCGCAATAATCGAAAGATTATTGGCATCATTATCGGTTCCGGCAACCAAACCGACCGCATCTTCAATGCCAGCCTGAGAGAGTGTTTCTGCCTCGGTACCACGCCCGTGAACAAACAAACCTTCTGGTTGCCCGGTTAACTCGGGGTGCATTTCAACGACCACTATTTCAATCCCTTCCTGACGCAGGCGATGATAGATAGCCTTGCCAAAACGCCCAAAACCACAAACAACCCACTTGCCCTGATTAGGCGGATATACCGGATCACCCGGTTGCTCATGCAACATGCCCGTCAACCACTGCTGTAACAAATAAGTACAGGGGGCCTGCAAAGCTGTTGCCAGCATAATACCGAAAGTATCAAACGGGTCGATCACACGGTCAGTACCAAATGAAGCCATATTAGCTTCAATGTCTTTGGAGTCCGATCGACATATGACCTTTAGAGGCGGGTTAAGCAGCTTGCTGGTGATGGCAATTTTCAGATTAGCCTCATTATCATTGGTTATAGCGACCACGCCGGCACAATGAGGATGTTTCAGACCGGCTTCAATAAGATGCAGAGGACGCCGCGCATCGACACACAAAGCCGGCACCTGTTCCGACAAATTAGCCAGTTCAAGTTCACTGATCCGATCCTCATCAATATCCAGTACCACAGCATGCTGATGATGATCGAGCAGGGATTCGATAAGTTCAGAACCGGTTTTGCCATAACCGCAAACCAGGTAAAACGGTTCTACACGGGCCCGCACAATGCGCGCAAAACGTTTCTCGGCAAACGCCATCTGAAATGCCGGCGTCTGAATCAGCTTGATTAATGTACCAATCGCATAAAACCAGCCGATCACCGTGGCATAAATACAGAATACCACCCAGATTCTTTGCGCCTGACTAAATTCATAAGGCAATTCGCCAAAGCCGATGGTGGTGGCCATATAGCTGACAAAATAAAAAGCCTGAAAAAACCCCATGTACCAGACATTGCCATCTGCATCCTTACCCGGGATCAGTACCAGACCCAGAATGGCAATCGAATAGGTCAGGATCAGCGTCAACAAAGGACGCCGCATCTGACGAAAAACCAGATACAAAACTGTATCCATGGTATTGACCTAGCGACGCATGATGACGGTTTCAATCACCAGCAACACTACCGAAATAATGTTGGCCATCAAGGCTCCGCCGGACAATGAAACGACACTGGCAATAGCTGATTCAGTCAAACCATTCTCAGAGGTATAGACGGAAACTGTCCAGATCAGAGCAGCCGAAAGCAATTGCAACACCGCAACCAGACTGGTCGCCAGCATCAACGCACCTAACTGGGTACGATCACCGAATTTCATCACAGTTGCGATCAGATTTACCACAATAACGGCAAACAGTTCGTATACAGGGTGATGATCGGGATTGGAGATTTCGCCGACAAAAAAGCCAAAATTCAGCGTCGCGGCAAGAATGATAAAAAAACCAAAAATAACTTTTTCAGGATTCATATGGGCTCCGTTTGCAGCGGTTATTGTTTTAAATCAAATATCTTTCGACAATCATAACGCAGTAGTTGAAATTTGCAGTGATCTGAAACAACAATCGGGTTACGCTTTATAAAACTCTATATACCCAGTCCAGCTAAGCATGCATTTATTTAACTTACCTTCTACTGTGCCTGAAACTGTCGCTGCTGTTGATCTTGGATCCAACAGTTTTCACATGATCGTTGCCCGCTTCGAAAACAAACAGATTCAGGTCATCGATAAAATCAAGGAAATGGTACGGCTTGGCGCAGGCTTGCAGGATGATAAAACCCTGGATAGTGAAACCGCAGATCGCGCGATCGCCTGTTTGCAAAGGTTTGGGCAACGTTTGCAGGGCTTTCCGGCCGGCTCGGTTAGAGCCGTGGGCACAAATACGCTTAGACAGGTCCGTGACCCCGGTTTTCTGGAAAGAGCCGAAACCGCCCTCGGTCATCCGATTGAAATCATCGCCGGCCGCGAGGAAGCCCGCCTGGTTTATCTCGGTGTTGCGCATGGCATAGATACCGGGGACACCCGTCGCCTGGTGGTCGATATTGGCGGCGGCAGTACCGAATACATTGTAGGACAGCGTTTTAAAATCTTTAACCGTGAAAGTCTGCATATGGGCTGTGTAACCTACAGCCAGCGATTTTTTGCTGATGGCGAAATCAGTCGCCAAAGCATGAAACGCGCTATCCTTGCCGGCCGTCTTGAAATCCGCCCGATCCGCAAAGTTTTCGAGCGCAATGCCGACACCTGGAAAATCGCCATCGGCAGCTCCGGTACAATCCGTGCGATCCGCAAAGTCGTGCAGGCCATGGGATGGAGTGATAAAGGCATCACCAAAAACGCCCTGCAAACGCTTAGACAAACCATGATAGAACAAGGCAGTGTTGCCAACCTCGATCTACCGGGACTCAGCGAAGAACGTCGCAGTGTTTTCACCGGCGGAGTTGCAGTATTAAGCGCCATTTTCAAATCACTGAACATTGAAACCATGCAGGTTTCAGATGAAGCCTTACGGGAAGGTCTGCTTTATGACATGGTTGAGCATCTGGAAAGTGAAGATGTTCGCGACAAAACCATCAAGAATTTCTCCGAGCGGTTCAACATTGACAAAAGTCAGGCCCGCCGGGTAAAAACCACGGCATTGCAATTACTTTCCCAAGTCACCGGAGACTGGAATCTGCAACATCAGGATTTTGCCGATCTGCTCGAATGGGCGGCACGTCTGCATGAAATCGGTCTGGCGGTATCCCATAGTCAATTCCAGAAACATGGCGCTTACATCATTGATAACGCCGATCTGTCTGGGTTTTCGCGTCAGCAGCAGCATATTCTGTCGATTCTGGTACGGGCTCACCGACGAAAAATCAGTATTGACCTGTTTAATTTCAAAGCCGATCTGATCAATCATTCGATCATGCGCCTGGTGATATTATTACGACTTGCAGTACTCATGCACCGGGGGCGGAACAACGCACCCAAACCGAAACTTAAACTGAAAGTTATTGATCAGGAAAATTTACAGATCCGTTTTCCCGACGAATGGCTGGATGAACATCCGCTAACCAAGATGGAGATGAGCGAAGAGGCCCGCTATCTTAAAAATATCGGCTACAAAATCGACTATCAGTGAATTGTTTCTTCTTTACTAAAGACGCTATCCCAGAGAAACAGCACCACACCTAGCGTAATCGCACTATCGGCCAGGTTAAATGCCGGCCAGTGCCAGTTATTGACATAGAAGTCCAGAAAATCGATAACATGCCCGTAAATCAGCCGGTCAATCACATTACCGATAGCGCCGCCAATAATCATCACCACACCAAGCGCCAGCGGCCATTGGCTTGACTTTAAAGAACGCAGAAAAAACACCAGATAAACACAGACAACAACCGCCAGGCCAATAAAGAAAAATTGTTGCCAGCCACCGGCGTCTGCCAGAAAACTAAACGCCGCACCACGGTTGTAAGCTAGCGTCAGATTAAAAAAATCAGTCACCGGCAAACGTTCATAAAGTTCGAAACTACGCTCCGCCCATTGTTTGGTGATCTGATCCAGAACAATCACCAGCAATGAGAGCCATAACCAACGTAACATAAAAACGATTCAACCAAGGTTAAGCAAACTGACGTTGCTCACCGTCTCCATCGACATTATCGACACAGCGACCGCATAACTCAGGATGTGCTGCATGCTGACCGACGTCTTCACGCAAATGCCAGCAGCGTGCGCATTTCTGATGTCCGGAAGCCTTGACGACGATATCCAGACCCGCAATGCCGGTTGCCGCCGCATCAGCCGGTTTATCAGCAGAGGGATGCAAGCGGGCATAAGAGGTAATCAATACAAAACGCAACTCGTCACCGACCTTTTGCATATGCTCAAGCCAGTTCTGATCACAATAAATATCCAGTTCAGCCGCCAATGAAGAACCAATAACCCCGTCTTTGCGTGCCAGCTCCAGCTGCTTGGCAATAGCCGCCCGCGCTTCGAGCATTTTGCTCCAGTATTGACGCCCAAGTGGCTCATCATCTGCGAGGCCGGCAAGCTGCCCGTACCAGGTTTCAAACAATACCGACTCACCACGTTCACCGGGCATATGTTCCCAGATTTCTTCTGCGGTAAAACTGGTAATAGGTGCCAGCCAGCGCACCATGGCTTCCATGATGTGATACATGGCTGTCTGACAGGAGCGCCGCGCCAGACTATCTGTTTGTGTGGTGTATTGACGGTCTTTGATGATATCCAGATAAAAACCACCTAAATCGACAACACAGAAATTGAATACTTTCTGGTAAATCAAATGAAATTGAAAATCCCGATAAGCCGCGATAATGTCATTTTGCAATTGCAGGGCACGGTCAACAGCCCAGTTATCCAGTGCCAGCATCTGTGAGGCCTCAACCAGATCTGTAGCCGGATCAAAACCATTCAAATTAGACAACAGGAAACGCGCAGTATTACGAATGCGACGATAGGCGTCCGCATTGCGTTTGAGAATCTCATCTGAAACCGTCATTTCACCGCGATAATCAGTTGCCGCCACCCACAGACGGACAATATCGGCTCCAAGGGTTTTCAGGACAGTCTGCGGCTTGACCACATTACCAATCGACTTGGACATTTTGCGGCCATCAGCATCGACAGTAAAACCATGTGTCAGCACACCTTTATAAGGCGCGCGATCATTCATGGCTACCGAAGTCAGCAGGGATGACTGGAACCATCCACGATGCTGATCAGAACCTTCCAGATAGAGATCTGCCGGAGAATGCAGTTCATCGCGCGGCTCAAGCACGCAGGCATGAGTGACGCCGGAATCAAACCAGACATCGAGTGTATCGGTGACTTTTTCGTATTGATCAGCGTCTGCGCCAAGCCAGTCTTCTGCGGTTGAAGAGAACCAGGCTTCAATGCCCTCCTGTTCTACTTTCTGCGCAACCTTTTCTACGATTGCCATGGTTTCAGGATGTAATTCACCATTTTGAGCATTAACAAACAATGTTATCGGCACGCCCCAGGTGCGTTGACGCGAGATACACCAGTCAGGACGGTTTTCCACCATGCCTTCAATACGTGCCTGACCCCAGTCAGGCATCCATTTGACCTGTTTGATTTCCTGCATGGCTTTATCACGCAAGCCGGCTTTTTCCATACTGATAAACCATTGCGGAGTCGCACGGAAAATAATCGGCGTTTTGTGTCGCCAGCAACAAGGATAGGAGTGCGTCAGTTTGCGGTCATGCATCAAACTGTCATGCTGAGTGAGCACTTCGATGACTTTTTCATTCGCCTGAAAAACATGTAAACCGGCAAACAATGGCGTACCGTCGACATAGCAGCCATTACCGGCAACAGGATTATTCACCGGCAGGCCATAACGCATACCCACAATGTAATCGTCCATACCATGGCCGGGCGCCGTATGCACCGCACCGGTACCGGCATCCAGGGTGACATGCTCACCCAGAATCACCGGCACCTGTTTATCGTAAAAAGGATGATGCAGAGCTTGCTGCTCCAGCGCATCACCGCGACAGTAGGCAATCACATGATAGTCTTCCAGCCCCCAACGCAGCATCGCATCTTTCATCATGCCTTCAGCCATCACCAGTCGCTGATCACCGGCCTGAACAATCACATAGTCCAGTTCGGGATTAACCGCGACGGCCTCATTCGCCGGCAATGTCCATGGCGTGGTGGTCCAGATCACAACGGACAAGGCACCATGACCATGGCCATCAGGCACATTATGGCAACAATTGATAAAAGCCTCTTCATCAACCACACGAAACTTCACATCAATCGCATGAGATTCTTTATCTTTGTATTCAACTTCAGCTTCGGCCAGTGCTGAACCGCAATCTGTACACCAGTGTACCGGCTTGGAGCCTTTTGTCAGATGACCATTAGCGGCAATCTTCCCGAGCGAACGGATAATGTCAGCTTCCTGCGCATAGTTCATTGTCAGATAAGGATTATCCCAGTCACCCAACACACCAAGTCGTTTGAAATCTTCCCGCTGGGTTTCGACCTGTTTGTGCGCATATGTCCGGCAGGCTTTACGAAATTCCGCGGCGCTGATTTTTTGGCCGGGCTTGCCATGTTTCTTTTCAACCTGCAATTCAATAGGCAGACCATGACAGTCCCAGCCGGGAACATAGGGCGCGTCCTTGCCATCGAGTGTCTGACTTTTGACAATGATGTCTTTGAGAATTTTATTCACCGCATGACCGATATGAATTTCGCCATTGGCATAAGGAGGTCCGTCATGCAGGATATATTGAGGCCGACCTTTACAGGCTTGACGAATCTTTTGGTAAAGACCATTTTTTTCCCAGCGCATCAACATTTCCGGCTCGCGATGCGGCAGATTGGCTTTCATGGCAAAACCGGTTTGCGGAAGATTCAGGGTATCCTTGTAATTACTCATATGTAACCGTCTTGGCAGGTTGCAAAAAATTGATGCGGATTTTAACTGTTATTTGCATGACTTCCTACAGGCAACAGACATGCAACAGCAGGTTAAAGGAACGGATAAATATGCGTGAACGGCTATGTTGCAACATTTACCGGCATTCTGAATAGTTAAGAAGCCGTTTAAGACGAAATCCCCAAAATCCGGCGAGCCTGCACGGCATCTTCGTCTATACGTTTTTTCAGTGCTGCAAAATTTTCAAAATCCAGTTCGGGGCGAATATGTTGAATAAATTCAACCTGCACATGCTGACCATAGACCTGACGGTCAAAATCAAACAAAAACACTTCCAGCAGATAATGGTCGTCACCTTCGACCACCGGCCGGTTACCGATACTGGCAACGCCATTGAGCCATTGCGGTTC
>Ga0181582_10002514_pt1 | contig 14545 bp, 7 predicted proteins | sample 071ome_32_FD_132438 | JGI IMG/M metagenome (GOLD analysis project Ga0181582, IMG submission 132438) | Coastal salt marsh microbial communities from the Groves Creek Marsh, Skidaway Island, Georgia - 071405AT metaG (megahit assembly) | ecosystem: Environmental > Aquatic > Marine > Intertidal zone...
CGCCCGCCACCGCAACCACACGACGCACATCACATCTTCGACGCGTCGAGCACGCTTCTCGGCGTCCACACGTCGCGCGCGTCGCGCAACTCGTCACCGTCTCCATCCTCTCGGTCAGCGCCGGTCGCAACTTTCCGTCGACCCGACGCGCCGCTCGACGCGCGTTCGCCCGCGCGCGATCACACGCGCGCGCGCGTCACTCGCGCGCGTTCGGACGCACGTCGCGTCGCGTACACGCGCGCGCGGCGGCGACGCGCGAGCGCGTGTGCGGCGCGCGCGATAACCCCAGACGACGACGCGCGCAGGCCCCCTGGACGAGGACGCGAGGAATTCCACGCGGCGCTCGGGAGACGCCGAATACGACGCGTCGATCGCCTCGGGGGGGGGAAACATAAACCCTACGGATGCACCGAACGATGGCGCGCGCGAAGGCGCCGCGCGTCCGACGCGACGGCGGACGGTGACGCGGCGCGCATGCGCGCGTTGACGCGCGCGTTGACGCGTGGACGTCGATGCGCGCGCGATGCGCGCGTCTGCGGTGGTGTTGACGCGCGAACGATGGCGCGGGAGAGCGATGCGGTCGGGAAAGATGTGGACGCGGACGGGCGCGCGGTGAGCGGGACGCGCGCGAGTGGACGAGAGATCGCGATCGATCGATCGGGATTACGTCGTGCGCTGGAGCGACGACTCGCGGAGACGTCGGGGACGCGTGATGGTGGGAGTGGGGGTGGAGAGCGGGACGGGTTGTTGGGACACCTCGCGCGCGCGATGAAGTTTTCGGGCGGGTCGATCCCGGTGAGCGAGTACGTTCGGGAGTGTTTGACGCATCCAGAATACGGATATTACATGCGGGGAGACGTGTTCGGTCGAAAGGGGGACTTTGTGACGAGTCCGGAGATCTCGCAGGTGTTCGGCGAGCTCTTGGGCGTGTGGGCGGCGCTGCAGTACGAGGCGCTCGGATCGCCGACGACGCTGCGCGTGGTGGAGTTTGGACCGGGTCGAGGGACGCTCATGGCGGATCTCCTGCGAGGGACGAGCAAGTTTGACAAGTTTACGCGGGCGGTGAGCGTGCATTTGATCGAGGTGTCGCCGGCGCTTCGCGAGCTCCAGGCAAAGACGCTTCGATGCGTTGACTTGGAGAACACGTCATCTGATGGGAAAGATCGATTGGTGATTCCGAAAAACTTTCTAGAAAGCGACAATTCGAGCGGCTCGAGCGGCCGGGTGAGTGAAGTGCCGATGGGTGAGGCGCACACGCGCGCGAAGTCTGAAATTAACGGCGCCGGCGTGTTCTGGCACGATGCTTTGGATAGCGTCCCAAACGGTCCGACTCTGGTCATTTGCCACGAATTCTTCGATGCCTTACCGGTTCGACAGTTTCAACGCACCGAGCGCGGTTGGTGCGAAAAGATGATCACCATCGACAGCGGGTTGACGGATGACTCTGCGGAAAAGGTTCCCGGGCGCGAGTTGGAGATGGTGCTCTCCCCGGGGCCGACTCCGGCGAGCCATATGCTCGTTCCTAGACGACTCAAAGGTCTTCCAAGCGAAATAGTTGACAGCATGCGTTTGCTCGAGCTTAGTCCGCCGAGCATGACGCTTTGGGATAAACTGGCTGATCGTATTCAGAAGAATTCGGGCGCCGTGCTCGCCATCGACTACGGCGAGGAGGGCCCGCTCGGGAACACGCTCGAGGCGATCAAGGATCACAAGTTCGTGCACGTGCTTGATCATCCAGGTGAGGCGGATCTCTCTGCGTACGTCGATTTCGGAGCTTTGCGCCAAATCGTGGACGAGAAGCCGGAGCGAGGCGTGAGGTGTTACGGGCCCGTGACGCAGCAGCAGCTGCTTCTTAGTCTCGGTTTGATTCATCGCCTGGAGCAGCTCGTGAAGAACGCGACGAGCGAAGTGCAAGCGGATGAATTAGTAAAAGGTTGTGAACGCCTCGTCGGTGACGGCGCCGGAGACGCTACAGCGGGCGAACCGCCAGGCATGGGCGTCCGTTACAAGGCGATGTGCATGGTGTCTCGCGGTTTGCCAAAACCGGCGGGATTTTAGTCCAGATGCGAGCCTCGTCTCGTTACGATTTGTAAGATATCACTACAAAGTGTATACAATAGTGTCGTATCATGTTATTACGAGAAGGATAATTTCCTTCGGAGGACTCGCCCCGCGATGCGTCGAGCGGTCAAGTGTACAGGGAATAAAGAATAAGAATAAGAATCAGAAAGAATCGCTTGTGATGTGCTGCTCGTTCTTTTCAGAACAAGGAGACCAGCGAGAGATCGTTCTGAAACACGCCATCGTATCCGAGTCCACCGATCAGTAATAAGCAGCCGTTTCGGGCCGGCATCATCACGTGACCGGTTCGATGTTCTCGAACGTGCGTGATTCGATCGCAACTCATGGAATCTCCATCCGTTTCCTCCATCACTGGATGCTGGATTGGAAGCCATTTGCGGGAAGTGGTATCGAGCATGGCGAAGCCGCTCTGGAAAAATGTTAAACCTTGCATGGAGGCGAGGCCCTGTTCATCCGTCGAGAACTTGCCCACCGCGCCCGCTCTCGCCGAGCCTCTGCCGCCGCATAGAATAATTCTATCCCCAAGGACCACAGCGGCGTGTCCCACTCGAGGAGCCGGTGGGATACCTTCGGCAGCGAATCGCTCCCACCGCAGAGGCACGCCTTGAGTGCCCAGGTTGAGCCGCCACACGTCGTTAAATACTTCCGAAATGTGACAGCCGCCGAAAATGTACAAACTCTTATCGACAAGGCAGGCCGTCTGACCGGCCCGCGGAGGCGGCGACGGGGATGTGGTGCCGTCCAACAGCAACGTCCAAGTTGCGACGAGCCTATTGTTTTCCACCACGAGCTCGAGCAACCAGGTGTCGTTGAAGCAGTGCGTCGTGTTGGAGCCGCCGAACAAAACGAGCCGTCCGTCCAGAGACACCGCGGAGTGACCCCAACGAGCGGCCGGAACCGGGTTGTCGAGCGGGTTATGCGGGTGCGCGCGCACGATTGGCTCGCGCCAGATCAAACCCTCGCCCCTCGCGGCGGCTTCGCTCACTCTCACCCCGCGCTCGCCGTCGGCGCAGAGTACGCGCAAAGAATTGGAGAAGCCCTCAAAAAATCCTTGAGAACCGCCAAAGAGGGCGACAACCTCGGAGCTTTCCACGCCGTTCACTGCCATCGCGGTCAGGGTGCCGGAACAACGCGGAAATGGATGCTCCAATCCCTCGGACTTGACGTGGAGTTGCTTCAGCCGGAGCTCGGGCTCATCGAGATCGAGGAGGTGCAAGTCGTTGAAAAAATCGCTCCCGCCGCCTTGACCGCCGAAGAGCAGGATTTTAGAACGATCCCCGATCGCGGTGCACCGGTGCAGATACCTCGCCGCGTACTTCGTCTCCGCGGGCTCAAGGCTCGACTCCGCCGTGGTCTTGCTCCACCGCAGCGCTCCCGCCTCGGGTCGATGCCACGCCTTATACTTGAGCATCCACCGCGCCGGCGGCGGCGTCGCGCTCGTCGCGCTCGTCGTCGTCCGCGTCCTCACACCTTCCCGCCGCGTTCCGCTCACGAGCTCGCCCTCACCCTCCAACCTCTTCGGCAATATCACGCTCGCCTCCGATCCCAGCTTACTCGCCAACAACTTCCTCCACACGCCCTCGCTCCGCGCCGCGTTCCGAAACGCCGCGCACGCGCGCGCGCACGCCGCCACGTCCCGCTCGCTCCCCAACCGCGCCACGATCTCGATCACGACGTCACGCGGCAACGCCAGCTCCACGCCCACGTCCGCGTTCTCACTCCGCCTTCCTTTCCCATCCTCATTCGCGCGCGCGCGCCCGTCACCGTCTCCACGCCGCGCGCGCCGCGCGCGCGCGCCGAACATGTCCCACCGAATCACGCGTCGCCCGTCGTCACCGCACGAGACGGCGTCACCGCGTCGGTGACGCGTCCGACGACGTCCCACGTCCCACGTCCGACGACGTCACGCGTCGCGCGCTCGACGTCGCGCGCTCGACGTCGTCTCGCGCGCCGACGCGCGCGCGGTGACGCCGCGTCGGCGCGCGCGCGAGGGGCACATCGAGCGGTCGTGACTCGTCAACGTGTCCCATCCATCGCGACGCTTTTTCCGCGGTCGCGAGAGACGCGCGGTCGCGCGAGAGATCTCGCGAAGACGGGCGAATCGTCCGCGCGTGTACGGGATCACGCGCGTGGGTCGTGATTCAAAGAATCCAACGTCCGCGGCACCATCGCGCGTGGGCGTGCGCGTGTGAGGTTTTATTTGGAAACGTCGAGCGTCAATACGTCGTGACCACGGTTCAGGTTGGATCCGTGTCCAATACGTCGAGGTCACGCGCGGGCATCGGTGAGGGGGTCGGTGAGGGGTCGGGACTCGTGATTTGCGTCACGTCGAGACCGCGGATTGAGTAACACCCATGCGCGCGCGACGGAGACGCGCGCGCGCGGAGGACGGAGGATGCGCGCGATGGTTGTCTCGGACGAGAACACGCCGTTGGTGCGCGAGAACGCGTCGTCGCGACGGACGTGGGCGTGGACGCTCGCGGGCGTGGGCGCGCTCGCGCTCGCGGGCGTGGGCGTGACGCGGACGGATGGGACGCTCGGGGGGGTTGGACTGCCGCGCGCGGCGCTCGGTGAGAGCACGGGGGATAAGGAGACGATGTTTACCGTGGTTTCGAGCCTGCAGTGCGCGTGGGCGTGCGCGGAGAAGTCGGCGACGGTGAAGAAGGCGCTGGCGGCGACGGACGCCGCGCCGCCGACGTGCGCCGACGCGCGAGCGATGCAGAGCGATGATTGCATCGTGCGCACGTGCTCGTGCATCGAAAAGAGTGTGTTTAAGACGCGCGTCAATGGATTGTGCGATGGTTCGCCGAATGATGTGTTCTTGGATGCGTCGGCGGCGTCCACGGCGTCGGAGTGCGCGCAGGAGTACGCGAGCGCGTCAACGGTGGACGAAAAAGTCGCGGGCAAAGAGCTCTATACGGGTGATTCTCTGGCTTCGCTCGGTGTTTCGCAATCGCCCTCGAGTCTTGGTGCGGCTGACGTCTGGAAGCCCGCGCAAGGTAATCTTTTGCCTCTCGCCCCGAAGGAGAATGAGCGCGCCGGAACTCGAGCGGCGGTGACCTTTAAACTGTACACGCAGTGCAAAACGAAAAACGTGAAAGAGATGGGTGGCGACTTTTGGTTTAAACCGCTCACGGGCGCGTATATCGTTCGTCACAATTACGGGACGAAGAACTTCTTTCCGCACCCAGACGAGAAAGTCAGCGACGGGAGCGCGTTGCGCATGCAACGAGCTGAGCTCGAGGACGGAGTCTACGGATACACTCTCACCACGAACCAAGTCGACTACGAGTACGGTTTCATATTGCGCAACAGCGAAGGCGATGTTTTCAGCGAGATTGGCGAAGTTGACAAAGTGCCACTTTCGCGGGAGAGGTGCGCGCGAAGGTTCGGCAAATATTTCAATCGCGTCATCACAGACGAAAAGAGTAATGCAGTGGAATACGTATTCGGTGAATGCTCGTCGACGTGCGATGGATTCACGGACGAAGCGTACTGTCTCGCGCCCTTCACCGGTGTCGTCGGTAACACTTTGGCTTCGGCGGTATCCTTGGGAAAGATTGATGACGCGCGCCTCGTGAACTTTGCGTCCGGCGTCGTCTACGGAAGTTCGACAATCATCGATCCAGCCGGTCGGGCAGAAACGTTCCGATACAACGATGGAGCCAAGGATGAACAAATCTGGATCATTGCCATCGGTGATTACTTCAGAGACGAGGTTAAAATGGTTCAAGTCAAAGTTGTTCGCGATCCAGCCACGTCCGAGGGTAAAGCGTACATGACGGCTCAGCGAAAATACAAGCTGAAGAAAAACGCTGGCTACGACTACCAAGAGTGGAACACTGACTACAAAGGCAATGGTTGCGCGAAACAGTACTGCAACGTCGCTCGGTACGATATTCCCAAATTTTGGGACCAAGGCACAGCCATGTCGGGCCTGAGCGTGCAGCGAATGGAATTCACCAAGCTTGCCCTCGGGGACGCACCTCCGACGCCGGTCAACTACAACATCAAAGACAAGGGTGACGGTACCGATTTCCTCTTGACGACGGGCGAACAGATTCTCGCTCCTGGACAGTGGGGTGAAGACATGGACGTTCGCCGTGTCATCATGAAGAACGCGGTGCTCTGCGGTGGTTCCATCAACTACAGAAACTGCATGTTCGGCAAGGCGTTCCCCGTGGACCCGAGCAAACTAAGCGCGGAACTCAAAGGTGCTTACAGCGCACCTTCGAAAAATGAAAAGCAGTGGATCTTCGTCATCATCGAGGACGTATACTTCAAAATGATTCGAATCTCCGTCACTCTCACTGCCAGTAAGGGTGTTCACGCTAGGGTGGTCGATGCCGGATACATTTCGCACTCTCGCACTGAAGACGTGACTACGAGCGACTCCATGGCGTACGACGTCTCTTCGCGCTACAATTCAAAGTCTTACATGCCAGTAGCCTCTGGTTTCGACGCTGGAGGCTACGGCGTCGGTGGTTTCAAATTTGATATCGCCGCCGAAATGTCCACATCTCTGCGTGGAGTCACGTGCTGAGCGTCGCGCACGCCAGCTGAAACGGCTCGAGCTGTGTCGGTTGAATCGCGAGTCATTCTCTGCCCATCGATGATACGAGTATTTATCAACGGATCGGAATTTGATGGACATTTTCTGTCTTCTATATCACCACCGCGCGCTCGTCCAGTTTTTGCAGTTCGAACTAATTTACTCACAATACACATCGTATATCCGAACACGCCGCTCGGCGATCGCGCGCGCGCGGGGAGCCCTAGGCGGTGCCGCGTCGGCGCGCGCGATCGCCGCGCGTCGTCCGCGCGCGTCATCGCGTCGCGCGCGCGCGAGGGATTTGCGCGCACATTTTCTTCATCGCGCGCGCGTTCGGTCGTCCATCGCGTCGGCACATCGCGCGCGTCACACGCGCGCATCGCATCCGCACCGCGCGCGCGCGCGTCGCGCTCGGGCGATGCTCGCGCGCCCGACGTCACCGGGGTTGGTGCCGTGCGCGCGCGCGCGATCGGGTGATGAGGCGAGCGCGTCGCGTCAGAAGATATGCCACGCGCTGAACGAGGGCGCGCGGTCGCGCGTGGTCGCTCGCGCGACGCGCGCGGGGGCGAGGGAACTCCCGCGCGGGGGCGTATCCCCCGCGCACGCCAGCCGTGGGACGATGCGAGGGAATTCGGTCGTCGCGGAGGCGTTTAATAAGGATAAGCTCGGTCAGATGAGCGAGTGGACGGATTGGTCGAGGTGGACGGATTCGTCCTCGGAAGAGGACGCGCGGGAGCGAGCGCGGGCGGCGATTCAGCCCAAGGCGATCATGGAGTCGCGCGAGACGGGTTCGAGCATGGACGACAGCGAAGACGACGCGTCGTACGACAGCGCGGGCGTCGATGCGCTCGAGGCTCAGGTTGCGAAGATTATGCTTGCGGTGGAGAGGTTCACCTCGGGAGGACGCTCCTCGGATCCGATGATGATGCCGACGGCGGAGGAACTGGCGGCGCTCGAGAGCTCGCTCCTCGACGATGACGAGGCAAACGCGAGCCTGGACATTCCGGAGAGTGAGAAGCTGTTCTCATCCAAGTCCACGAAGAAAACGTCGACGGCGATGTCTCGGCGAGCCGGCGCGAGCGCCGCGAGCTCGAAGACGAGTCGACGCGCCTCCGAGAGCGCGCTTGTCTGCGACGAAGACAGCGCTGTCGCTGAAGTCGCATCCGGCGTCGTCACCAATGGATTGGCCGCACGCAGCGCGCGCGCTCGAGCCGTCGCTCGTGGCGTCCGCAGTCGACCTGCGAAGACATCCGTGTCTCAGATGGTCCAAACGCAGTCCAAGGAGCGAGTTCGCGGCGTTGAGCTTGAGCCGCGCAAGGTGCAGAAGCAATCCATGCTGCGCGTGGGCAATAAGCGTCCAGCGACGGACTCCATGCGCTCGTATCTCAAGGACATCGGCTCCGTCACGCTCTTGAACGCGGATCAAGAGGTGGAACTCGCGAAACGCATCCAGGATCTCATGCAACTCGAGAGCATTCGCGAAAATCTCGTGGAGGAAACCGGCCCAGGTGTCGAGCTCTCTGAGCAACAGTGGGCGGCGGCTGCCGGTTTGAACGTTCAGGCGCTGCGTCAGCGCCTGCGCGACGGAAAGGCGGCGAAGAACGAGATGATCCAGGCTAACTTGCGTTTGGTCGTTTCTATCGCGAAGAAGTACGCCAACACGAACATGAGCTTCCAAGACTTGATCCAGGAGGGATGCGTCGGTCTCATTCGCGGCGCCGAAAAGTTTGATTTCCAACGAGGATATAAATTTAGCACGTACGCGCACTGGTGGATTCGCCAGGCGGTGACACGATCGATCAGTGACCAAAGTCGCACGATCCGATTGCCCGTGCACTTGTTCGAAATCATCAGCAGAATTTCCAAGATGGAGCAAAAGTTTGCTCTGTACAATGGCCGCCCTCCAACGCTTGAGGAGGTATCCGCGGAGATGGACATGTCTGTTGAGAAAATCGCGCAAATAAAAAAAGCTGCGCAAGCGCCAGTCTCACTTGCGCAGACTATGGGTGGGGAAAATAAAGGGCGAACCGTCGAAGATACTCTCATTGACGTGAACGCTGAGGGTCCTGAAAAGGTGAGCGGCAAGTCGCTCCTCAAGGAGGATTTGGAAAACGTTCTGAACACGCTCAACCCACGAGAGCGCGACGTTTTGCGACTTCGCTACGGCTTGGACGATGGTAGAGTGAAGACTCTCGAGGAAATCGGCACGGTGTTCTCCGTCACTCGCGAACGCATTCGCCAGATTGAGGCGAAGGCGTTACGCAAGTTGAAGCAACCGTCCCGCAACTCAATTTTGCAAGAGTACTTCGACGAACCGATCTCGAACTCCAGGGGCTCGTCATCTTCGGTTTAGGTAGCTAGTGGCCGCCATTGAACACACGAACGCTTTGTGTAGTACGCAGCGCGCTGATTCTTTTATGTAAATCACAATTCACAAATCAAGGGTCTAATAGATTTCCTCAAACGGCAAACTTCCTGGCTGCATGATTCCCATGCCCGCGTTGAAAAGCGCAGCGAATCCCACGATAGAGAGCGCAATAAGAATGCCCACGCGCTTCACTATCGCCTCGATGCTTTCGTCCGTGTCCGAGCTGATGTCCAGGTCGCGCAAACCGCTCACGGAACTCGTGGACGTCGCGCCCTCGTTCGCCCGCTCCCTCTCAAACTGCTCCTTTCTCACCGCCCCCACGGACCGCGCCTCACCAGCCGCGAATTTCTTCAACTGATTCCGCATCAACGCGCTCGTTTCCATCCGCATCCGCCCCGGATCCGCCAACGCGTCGTCGAAGCGCAACCCGCACGCCTCCATCTCCCGCATGTACATCTTCGCCGCCTCCACGTCCCCAAACGCCGCAACGCAGCACATGGCGCAATAATTCAACTCCCGCCGCTCTTCCAGCGTCAGATCATCCCTCGCCAGCGCCTTCTCGAACATTTTATACCCATCCATGCGCGCCCCTCGCTCGTACGCCGCGACACCGTCCCGCAGCAGCGTCGACGCACCGCTCGCCGCTCGACACCTCGTCCAACGCGCGCGCCGCGCGCAACGCGCGCTCCATCGTCCCGTTCGCGCGTCACCCGCGTTCAACGTCGTCACGCGACCGCGCGCGAGCGCCATGACGCGCGTCGCGCGATGCCGCGTCTTCCGTCCGTCCGTCCGTCCTCGTATCTCGCGCGCGCGAGCGCCGTGTGATGTTTTTTATCACCTTATCCTCGCCCGCACTCGCGCGCGCTCGATGCTCGCCCTCGGATCGCGAACCACCGTCCCGTGCGCGGCGCCGCGCGTCGCCCGCGCGAGCGCCAAGCGCTCGACGCGCGCTGTCAAGGTGCGACGCGCGAATTGATCACGCGCGGTTCGCCGCGCGCCGGCGCGCGCGCGGTGGACCGCGGGCGATCGCTCGATCGCTCGATCGAGAGGGGTCGATCGATCGGCGTGACGTCGTCGCGTGTGGGTCGACGGTTCGATGCGCGCGAGGGGGGAGGGGTGATGTGACTGACGTGCGCTCGCGCGTGATGACGCAGTGCGCGGCGACGACGCCGGTGGAATCTTCTCGCGCGCTCGCGGCGGCGGCGTCCACGGCGGCGCTGACGCTCTCGGCGTCTCCGGCGTTCGCTGGTGATTTGTTCGGCCCGGAGTACTCCGGTGCGGTCGCGGTCGGCGGTACGATTATTGTTGTCGGTACGGGCGCGATCGTGGCGCTTTTGCTGCCGTTCATCACGGGTACGCTGAACCCGATTCAGATGCTCGTGAACCTCACCTCCAAGGACGCGAGCAACTATCGCAAGTTCAAGCGCAATGGTGAGCCGATGGAGCACGGCGTGCGACCGGGTCACAGGTGGTACAAGGTTGCGGCGTACTGCAACGGCAAGTACATCGACTTCGCGGGCGTGAGCAAGTCCATGGAGGCTGAAAAGAAGGCGAAGGCGTCCCCGGCCAAGTCGCGATAAACTCACCTCGCGGCGCGGACGGGTGCTCGACCTCAGGGAGCTCGATAGCTCGCGCGCTTCGGCTGAATACAAATTATCGTTTTGCCCGTCAAACACTTTCCTTTGCTCGAAAAAGTGCGCAGCGCGACATGAATCCGCGCGCTCGCGATCCCGGCGTCGCCCCCTCCCAGCCTTCCTCACCTGGCCTCGCGCTATCGCCGCACACGTCCGCGCTCTCGCCCTTCGCGCGCGAACTCACGAGACGAGTCGATCGCGATGACACTCGCGACCGTTCCTCGCGCCGCGCTCGTCTCCAGGCGCGCCGCGCACGCGCAAGCTTCGACGAATCCTCGCGCGCGGCGCCGCCGCGTCCCGCCCGCGCTCTCGACGCGCACATCAGTCGCTCCGAGCGCATTGGCGAGCGCTGAGGACGCGTACGACGTCATCGTCGTCGGGGCGGGTCACGCTGGATGCGAAGCCGCGCTCGCGAGCGCGCGCGCGGGGGCGAGGACGCTGTTGTTGACGCTCTCGCTGGACCGCGTGGCGTGGCAGCCGTGCAACCCGGCGGTGGGGGGACCGGCAAAGTCGCAGCTGGTGCACGAGATTGACGCCCTGGGAGGGTCCATGGGGGTGATCAGCGATAAAACATATCTTCAGAAGCGTGTGCTCAACGCCAGCCGCGGGCCCGCGGTCTGGGCGCTGCGGGCGCAGACGGATAAGCACGAATACTCGCATGAGATGCGAAAAACGCTCGAGGCACAAGAAAATTTGAGCATTCGCGAAGGCATGGTTACCGAGCTCTTAATCGGGGACAACGATAATGTGCGAGGCGTCATGACGCACTTTGGCATGGAGTTTGAGGCTCGCGCGGTCGTTCTCACGACCGGGACCTTTATGAACGGACAAATTTGGGTCGGGCGCAAGACGCTCGCCGCGGGACGCGCGGGCGAGGCTCCGAGCGAAGGATTGACTGAGTACTTGCAACGTCTCGGATTCGAGGTCGATCGACTGAAAACTGGAACACCGGCGAGGGTGGACACGCGCTCGATCGATTACTCCAACTTGGAAGAGCAGCCCGGAGACGAAGACTTGCGCTGGTTCTCGTTCGATGAGGATGCCCATGTCGTTCGTGAACAAATGTGTTGCCACATGACGCGCACGACAGCGGCGACGCACAAGCTCATTAAAGATAATTTATTAGAAACACCGACCTATGGTGGTTGGGTCGGGGCGAAGGGGCCGCGCTATTGCCCGTCCATCGAGGATAAAATTGTGCGCTTTGCTGACAAGGAGAGCCATCAAATTTTCCTCGAGCCCGAGGGTCGCAACACCCCCGAGGTCTATGTCCAAGGATTCAGCACCGGTCTTCCGGAGCGACTGCAGCTCGAGCTGTTAAGAACGCTTCCGGGGCTCGAAAATGCGAAAATCCTGCGCCCGGCGTACGCGGTGGAGTATGATTTTTTGCCCGCGTATCAGTGCAAACCTACGCTCGAGACGAAGAAAATCGCTGGTTTGTTCTTCTCCGGACAAATAAACGGAACTACCGGGTACGAGGAGGCCGCCGCGCAAGGATTGCTGGCTGGTATAAACGCCGCTCAAGTAGCCAAGGGTGGGGCGAGCAACGGCGTGAAAGAGCTCATTCTTCCGCGTGAAAGCTCGTACCTCGGCACGCTCATCGACGACTTGTGCACCAAGGATTTGCGAGAGCCTTACCGCATGCTCACGTCGCGAAGCGAGTACAGGTTAGTGTTACGCTCGGACAACGCGGACATGCGCCTGACTCCTCTCGGGCGTGAGCTCGGTTTGATCTCGGATGATCGCTGGGCGAAGTTTGAGAAGAAGCGAGATGCCGTGGATAATGAAATCCTTCGCCTGCAAAACACTCGTCTCAACGTCAAGGACGAGTTCTGCCAGCGCGCGCTCGACGTTTCGGGCTCGGGATCGCGCCAGAGCTACACTTTAGAGGAGCTCCTCAGGCGTCCGCAGGTGGCGTACTCTATGCTCGAGGAAAGCGGCCAAGGAAATGTCGAGAATCCTCTCACGCGATGGGAAGCCGAGGCGGTGGAGATTCGCGTCAAGTACTCGGGCTTCATCAAGCGCCAAGAGGTCCAGGTCGAGCGCGAATCGAGTAAATTCGGTAAACCCATCCCGGAAGATATCGACTACGCCTCCATCACCACCCTGCGCAAGGAGGCGCGTGAGAAGCTCGCCCGAGTGCGTCCAGCCACCGTCGGCCAGGCGTCGCGCATCGGCGGCGTCACCCCCGCTGACGTCTCCTCCCTTCTCGTCCATCTCGAGGTGCGACGTCGCCAAGGCGAGAAAACATCCGCGACACTCTCGAATTAAGCCATCAGAGACGATTGTAAAGCCTTCGCGCGTCTCCCGTACCCCTCGCGCGCCCTCGCAGCGGCGTCTCGCGTACATTCATCCACACATCCCCATAAACACCCGATCGTACGCGGCGACCCCATCCGCGCGGAAGCCCTCTCGACGTCACACACCAGCGCACGAATGTTCGCCGTCCAAGCGAGCCTCGCCGCGCGCGCGCAAGTCGCGCAAAAGCGTCAAGGTGCGGACCATAATTCTCTTCGCGGCTTTCTCGACGTGCGCGCGTATCGACGCCCGCGGGCGTCGTGGGCGTCGCGATGGGCGAACGCGCGGGGTGAGGGTTGTAGGGCTTTCGCCGCGTCGCGAGGGGGCGCGCGACGCGTGAGCGCGGTGCCGCGGGGGCGATCGGAGCGATGTTGAGGGGTGATATCGGTCGGAAAATATTTTGCGCACGCGAAGCGACGTCGCGCAGACGGGAGAACGCGAGACTGACGAAGCGACGGATTGATTTTCGACAACGCAGTCCCGGCCGCCAAGCGCGCGCAAACCATCGCGCGTGGGCACACCGTGAAGCTCCCGGAAGGCGTCACCGCCGAAAAGCTCGGCCGTGATGTTTTCAACACGACGTATTACCCGAAGGCTGAGGATGCGGATGCGTCCCGCAAGCCGTGGGTGGTGATCGACGCGGAGGGCATGCGCCTTGGTCGCATGAGCACCGCGGCGGCGGTGTACCTGCGCGGTGGCAACTCCGGCAGCTACTCCCCGTCCTTCAACATGGGCGTGAACGTTGTTGTCATCAACGCCGACAAGGTCCAAGTCACCGGCGACAAGGCCACCCAGAAGAAGTACTACAAGCTTGGCATTAGAGGCAAGCCGGGTTCGATGAAGGAGGAGACGTACGAGAGCCTGTTCGCGCGCCAACCGGCTCGCGTGGTTGAAAAGGCGATTCGGGGGATGTTGCCGAAGAACCGCCTGGGTCGGGAAACTTTCACGCACCTGAAGGTGTACGCGGGCGCGGACCACCCGCACGCTGCGCAAAACCCGACCGACGTGACGGCGGAAGTGCGCGCGGCGACGCACAAGGCTGACATGTAGGCGGATCGTATGCGGCCACCCTGTAGAGATTGGTTATTTTTTAGAATGCATATAGCGTGCAATAAAAGTCACAAACGTGATGACGAAATTGTAGATTTCGAGCGCTCCGTTGATGTTAAAAGTTGCCTAAAAACTCGCGCGTGTAGAAACCTACTTGGATAATTCATCCGAGCTGCCTCACCTCATGCTGGGCACGATGTCGTCTATCTTCAGAATCATTCTCACGCATTCCGTCGCCAGAGAGAGCGCGCTGGTTGACACCAGCAAAGGCTGAAGCACGTTCTCGTCTCTCATGTTCGAGATGGAACCCTTACGGACATTGATGCCGTGGTGCACGTGGCCCGCCGCATGAGCGTTGCGCAGTTCGGTGACAATTTCGATCGGATTCAAACCTGCGTTCTCCGCCAAGGTGTACGGAATCACTTCCAAGGCTTCCGCGAACGCTTTCACAGCGATAGCATCCATCCCACTCAGCGTGCGTGACCAGTGTCCGAGCTTTTGAGAAACCTCCACCTCGGGGGCGCCCCCGCCAACGATCAAAAAGCGCTTTTGCACCAAGCA
>Ga0181582_10002522_pt1 | contig 14525 bp, 14 predicted proteins | sample 071ome_32_FD_132438 | JGI IMG/M metagenome (GOLD analysis project Ga0181582, IMG submission 132438) | Coastal salt marsh microbial communities from the Groves Creek Marsh, Skidaway Island, Georgia - 071405AT metaG (megahit assembly) | ecosystem: Environmental > Aquatic > Marine > Intertidal...
GAGTGTGCTGACGAGGAGCTCGCGGTCCGGATCGACGCCCAGAAGGAGCCCGGCCCGGGTCTCATCTCCGGAGGAAAGAAGGCCTCCGCCGTAGAGTCGCGCGGCCGCGTTCGAGACGTCCTCGTTCGCCTCGACCTGGTCGAGGAGTCCCTGGACGTCCGTGCCGTCCTGTCCCCCGATCGTGCGGTACATGTTGCGTTCGGGCAGGTAATCGTCGGCATGCACCTGGACCTGACCGACGAGGAGCCGCGTGCCGTTTTCGACCAGCTCGGCAGCCATGCCGTCGGTGAGGCCGATCATCAGCACGGCTGCGAGATAACCGAAGGCCAGGCCGGATGCCGTGATCAGCGTACGGGCGCGGTGCCGCCACAGATTTCTCCACGCTACCCGCCACCAGACCGAGTCGCCGGACATGTCAGCGACGCGCGCGAAGGTTTCGGAGACTGAAGAAGCTCTCGTCGAGGCCGATGTCGAAGTCGAGCTCGTGGTAGATCAGCGTCGTGCGCTCTTCCGGTTTGTCCGCTGGAATCACGTCCATGCGGGCGGGCACAAGTCGTCCCCCCAACGTCACGAAGCCGGAGAACTCCATGCTTCGTGCCAGGTCTCCGTCCTCGTCGTAGTAGCGGACCGACGTCGGCATCTTGTCGCGTTTGCGGACCTCGTACTCCACGCGTCCCCACACCACCGGGGCTTCCGGCTTCGGGATGAGAAGGAACTCCCAGATGTCCTCTCCGTCGCGCTCACCCTCGAACGCGATCTCGAACTCGTAGTCGTCGACGATCCGGCTCTCCTTCACCAGGTCATCGTTGGTGAAATGTGAACCCATCCACGAACCCATCATCAGCGATGGCGGGACCTTGATCGTTCGGTCGACGCGGGGGAGGTAGTTCCAGACCTCCTGGTCGGCCTTGAGTGTCGCCATTCCGGCCTCTCGCGGGGGAGACTGCACGCGCACCAGCGAGTACTCGGTCCCGAGCGACCACACCTCCATGTCCAGCTTTCGAGCCCAGTGCTCGGTCGTGATCTCCATCGAGACCACACCCCGGCTGGATTCGCCCCGCATGAGCCTGTCGACCTCGTCGAGAATCTCACGCGCCGTCTGTGCCTCGACCGCCGCCGGACCGACGGCGAAGAGGAGGAAGAGACCGGCGCTCAATGCATGGACACCCTTCATGCCAAACCTCCCTTCTGATCCCGAAACCTCGCGGGTGTTACGCAGGGTTCCAAGCACGCGTCCGCGGTCGAGGTTGCGGCGGGCGGGCCCGGGCACCCATTACTCGGTGCGTGTCCTCGGAGATGTGAGGCGGAAGGGGTCCGCTACGCAGGGTGGACGACGCGCAGGGAAGCCATGGAACTGGTGTTCTCGAATATCCATATCTGGCTGTCCGACCTCGGCCGGCTGGCGTACGTCGTCGCTCCGCTCGTGATGACGGTCGTCGCCATCCTGCCCCTTCCTGCGGAGGCCCCAGCACTGGCCAACGGTGTCCTGTTCGGTCCCTTCATCGGATCGGTGATCACCTGGTCGGGAGCACTCGCGGGGGCATGGATCAGCTACGAAATCGCGGCTCGCTGGGGCCGATCCATCGCGCGGCGGTTCACCAGTGACGATGTCGTCGTCCGGATCGACAGGGGGGTCGAGAGGGCCGGCTGGTGGGGCCTTCTGGTGCTGCGCTTCGTCCCGGTCGTCGCCTTCACGGCGTTGAACTGGGGTGCGGGTCTGAGCGGTGTGCCCCGTTGGCGATTTCTCTGGACGACAGCCCTCGGGATCGCACCGGGTGCCGTCCTGTTCACCTCGTCGGGGTTCGGTCTGGGTGCGCTGTGGCGGCGCTCTCCTCCACTCGCCGGGGGGCTTTTGATCCTCCTCGTCGCGGCGGGGTTCGTCTGGGCGTTCCGCAGGCAGCAGCCAGCGGCCTCGTAGCGGGCCGCGCGTGTCGGACGAGGTCAGCCGTCTGCGAGGTCGGTCGCGAGATGAATCGCATGCGCGACGGCATCATTCCGGGTTCCCCCGCCGAATCCGCGTCGGGCCAGCCACGAGGTGAGGCGCCGGCGCACCTTCTGCTTCTCGTCCGACCACGTGTCGTCGACGAGCGCCTCGAGGACCGCCCGGTTCTGCCGGGCGACCCACTTTTCGACAGCAGCACGGGCAAGATCCTGATCACTCGTGCGCTCGGAGTCGAAGACACCGTCGATCGCCCGGTGGGCGAGTTCCGGTGAGATCCCTTTGGTACGGAGTTCCGCTGTGAGCGCGGAGCGGCCTTTGGGGCGGTGACGGAGGCGGTCGCGCACGAATGCGGCGGCGACGCTCGCGTCGTCGATCAGACCGCGTTCTTCGAGGCGGTCGAGACAGAGATCGATCCGAGCCGGACGAAACCCCTTCTGACGCAACCGCCTTCGAAGCTCCACGCGGGTTCTGGCCCGATACGAGAGCAGGTTGAGGGCCGCATCCCGTACCCGTACGTCAGCATCGTGATTGAGCAGAGCGTGGCGAGCGGGTCTCGTGAGAGAATCTCCCACACCCAGTCGGCTTCGTTCGAGGGCCTCCAGCATGACCTCGAAGGGCTCGGAATCGTCGTCCAGATGGATGAGCACCTTCAGGCCGCGGGGCCTGCGAGGCTGAATCCGGGTGATGGAAGGAGTGGTGCTCAAAATCCGATGTTGGTGCCCGTGGCGTGGAATGGGGGAGAAGGGTCGCGGTCGGTACCACACCAGATCTGAGCGGGTTCCGGTGTTCACGCCATGCACCGATCAGCCACGCTGCATGTACCAGGCGTCCATGAGAAGGTCGTGATAGAGAGTCAGTGCCTTCCCGTCATCGAGTACGACCGTCAGGTAGTCCCGTGAAATCGTGTGACGCCACCATTCATCGTCGATACGCCAGCGTTCCCGGATCACGGCTACGCGCCGGGCTGGTTTCCCCGGGAGTCGGACGTAGATCGGGGTGCCGTGTTCGTCAGTCCTCACCACGACGGATTTGGGGGTGCCGAGTGGTTTGAGGCGGGGGCGGTGATGCATGGGCGGAGCGGGTTCAGGGATCGAAGCTGAGTAGGGCATGACGGCGTTCGGGGATCCTCGACCACGGGTCGACCTCGACGACCCGATACAGAGGTGAGTGCCCTATACGTAACTTGAGCTCCTTGACTGCATCTCTAAGGGATACAGGGACTTCTCCTTGATTGAAGTCAAGCTCTCCTGCCGCTCGTGCCCCATCGATATTCCGGTCGAACAGCTGGGTCTGCGTACTCTGAACTCCGAACTCGGTGAGTTCCAGAAGGAGCGTTTCGACAGCCCGTGGTGGAGGTGCGATCGCCATCTTCGCACGCAGTGGTGCGGCGATTCGTTCCCGGTCGGAGGTCGGTTCCCGAAGTACGGTTTCGACGAACCAGGAGCCTCCGCCCTCGAGACGAGCACCCATCCGGACACCGGTCACGCTGCGACCCCGACGAGCGGGGCGAGCCAGGGAGCGCTCGACCAGTCGATCCAGGGCGCTGTGCAGTGTGCCTGTGAGTCCGATGGGGTTGGGGAAATCGAGGGAGACACGGATCGGGCGGGGGCGATGCCACGGGCGGACGGGGTCGATCCGGCGTGCCGTGGCCCAGTTGAGTGCATGTCGGCCCTCTTCACCGAACTGCGCGACCAGGGCGGGCTCGGGGAAACGCCGGAGTTCACCGAGCGTGCGGACGCCGAGCCGTTCCAGCCGCTGGATGACGAGCGGATCGACGGGCAGAGAGCCGATCGGGCACTCGGTGAAGAACGAAAGGAGCCGGGGCTCGGGGACGATCACCGGCCGGCCGGATCGTGCGGAGGCCGCGGCGACCCAGGCTCCGAACTTGCCCGGTGCCACCCCGGCGCGGGTCGCAGCGACGAGGGGAGAAGGGAAGACCCGGAAGAGGAGGCTCAGGGCGCGATCCACCTGCCGGGTCGACGAGCCGAACAGGCGTTCGAGGCCGTCCATGCCCAGGAACACACGGCCTCTGCCGGCCGGTTCGATCACCGGCGTGAGTTCCGTAAGCGCCTCGAGCATCGTGTCGACTGCAGCGTCGTAATGGGCAGGATCGGGCTCGAGGAGCGTCAGTGAGGTGCACAGCGAGACGGCCTGGGAAACGAGTTGCCCGGGGCGGACCCCGGCTTCATGGGCGCGTTCGGAGACCTGCCAGACGGTGCGACGGGTGCGTTCGTCCGGGGAGAGCAGGGCGACCGAGGTACTGTCCAGCTCCGGAGAGCGGACCAGTTCGAGCCGGAGCTCGAAGGTCGGGAGCCAGAGGCAGAGCGCCTGCCGGCTTTCCGTCGATGCCCGGGACGTGGTCGGCTGAAAGACGGTACCGGCCCCGGGGCCACTGGCCCAGCTGGTGTCGACCGCTGCTGTGCTCAGCCAGTCGTTGTCGGTGCTGTGGTCATGAGCCCACCCACGACCTTGGCGGGTGGGAACAGACTGCGCGGAAGCGCGGGAACGAGCCATGGCCGGATGAGACACCTGAATATGGATGACGGAGACGACGATCCCCGGTCCCGAGCGCTTCGCCACACCCACACGCCACACATCTGGTCGGTACCGGGGATCGAGCCCGAACAAAAGCCGAATACTATACCGAACATAAGCCGAAGATCGGCGGGCGCAAGCAGGGCCACAGGGTGCGGTGCACGACATCGCACCGTATGCTGTTCTGCCCTCCTGTCACAGCCGATTCGAGGCTCTCTCGATGTTCGTAGGCCATCTCGCCGCAGGGTTGGGCGCAAAGAAGCTCGAACCGGACATGCCGTTGTGGGCCGGGATCGGAGCGGCCTTCGGAGTCGACCTGATCTGGCCCGTCTTCCTTCTGGCTGGCCTCGAGGTCGTCGAGGTCGATCCGGGGGCTACGGCTTTCACTCCACTCGATTTCGTCTCGTATCCGTGGACCCACAGCCTCGTGCTCGTGGGGGTATGGGCCATCCTGGTGGGTGTCGCGGCGTACCGGGTGTTCAAGAGCGGGCGGGTGGCCGCCCTCCTCGGTGCGCTTGTCGTGAGCCACTGGGTCCTCGACGCGATTACACACCGGCCCGATCTGCCCCTCTGGCCCGGCGGGCCGGTGGTCGGGCTTGGGCTCTGGGACTCGATCCCCGGGACCCTGATTCTCGAAGGTTCGCTCCTTCTGGCAGGGGTCTGGCTTTACACGGCGGTGACGCGCGCAGTGACCACCGCCGGCACGTGGGCTCTAGTTGGGCTGCTCGCGATGACCACGCTGATCTGGGTCAGCCAGCCGTGGGCTCCACCTGCTCCGAGTGCGACAGCTGTCGCAGGGACCGCGCTGACGCTCTGGATCTTCCTGCCTTGGGCGCGCTGGATCGAGAACGGGCGCGTGCTTCAGAAGGACACGTACGGGGATTGAGCCCGGGCGACGACCGAACATGTACGTCGACGTAACGGAACCCTCGTCTCGTCGCCTGAGCTGGAGCCTGCTCGACGCGCCCGCTGTGACAGAGCCGTTACAGTATTGTAACGGCAGGGTAACAACGCCGTTCTCGGCTTCGTCGTGGGGTTCGGATCGGTTGAAGCTCGTGGCCGCTCGGATACATTCGCGCCATGTGTAAGGTCGGATTGCACGACGACTTCCGAACCAGGAACCAGGGACGATGATCGATTTCCGGGCCGAGGGGTGCGCGGCCGCGCGATGAAGCCTGACGCTCCCGACCCCCTGAGGTTCGACCCGATGCCCCCCGCGCCTGGGCACCTCCGCATTCGGCACCGTCTTTTCGGCGGGTTTGCCGGCGTGGTCACCGTGATGACCGTGTTGGCCGTTCTTCTCGTCACGTCCGGACTCCGCCGCGTGCTCACGGAGACCTTTCAGGAGGAACTGAGCCGCCAACTCGCTCTGGGTGAGTGGATCATGGAGGGCGCGGTAGACGCCGACCCCGATGTCATCGCACGTGAAATCACCGCGCGGGTCGGATACCGGGTGTCACTCATCTCGCCTGAGGGCCAGGTGCTGGGCGACTCCTACGTTGAGCCCGAGCGACTCGCGGAGGTCGACGACCATTCGGACCGACCGGAGGTCAGGGGTGCATTGGCGGGAGAGGTCTCGTTCGCCCAGCGCACGTCCGCGACCGTAGCGGAGCCACTCCTGTACGGCGCCCGCCTCGTGACGCTGGACGGCCAGCCCATCGTCCTGCGGATCGCTGCCCCGCTCACGGATGTGGATCGGGCCGTAAGCCGTGCTCGAGATGCCCTCATGCTGGGGGGACTCCTCGCCATGATGGCGGCTCTGTTGATCGCGTATTTCGTCAGCGGGGCGCTCAGTCGCCCCCTGGTCCGGTTCGCCGCGTTGTCCCGTCGTCTCGCGAGCGGGGAACTCGACGCGCGCGCGCCGGCGGACTCGGGCGTGCCCGAATTCGACGAGCTCGCTTCGGCCCTCAACCGGCTCACGGAGGAGCTGGCGACGCGGCTCTCGGAGCTGCGCCAGGAGCGTGACGGGATGCAGGCGCTCATCGACTGCATGGCGGAGGGCGTGGTCGCGCTCACCAATGATGCGCGCGTCTTCCGCACCAACCGCGCCGCTCGTGCTCTGCTCGACCTGGATTCGTTCACCGAGGGCACACCGGTTCAGGAGCTCGTGAGGCACTCCGAGCTTCGCCGAGTCCTGGTGGAATCCGCGGTGCGTCCGATCAGTCAGAAGGAAGTCGGGTTCGGGGCCTCACATCTCATCGTCTCCTCCCGCACGCTCGACACCGGCGGAGCCGTGACCACCCTTCTCGACGTGTCGGAGATCCGACGCCTCGAAACCGTGCGGCGAGACTTCGTAGCCAACGCGTCGCACGAACTGAAGACTCCGCTCACGTCGATTCGGGGGTACGCCGAGACGCTGATGGAGGGTGACGCCCCCGAGCACCTGCGTGAGAGCTTCATTGCTTCGATCCGCAACAACGCACTGAGACTGCAGCATCTGGTCGACGACTTGCTCGACCTGTCGCGCCTCGAATCCGGAGGTTGGATCGCGCGGCCCGAGCCCGTTTCGGTCCGGGACATCGCGGAAGAGGCGTGGAGCTGGTGTGAAGATGCCGCGACTCGACGGGACATCTCGATCGAGATCACCGCGGACCAGAAGGTCTTCGCCGATCGCCAGGGACTGAGCCAGAGCCTGCGAAATTTGCTCGAGAACGCGGTTCGACACAGCGATGACGGTGGCGTGATTCGCGTGCTCACTCGCGAGGTCGAGGAGAACGAGGCCTTTATCGAGGTTTCGGATGAAGGGGAGGGTATTCCGGCCAAGGCTCTGCCCCGAATCTTCGAGCGTTTCTACCGGGCGGATTCGTCCCGAGCGCGCGATTTCGGGGGGACGGGACTGGGGCTGGCGATCGTGCGGCATCTGATCGAAGGCATGGGCGGGCGGGTCGAGGCCGAGAGTGAACTCGGTTCGGGTGCAACGATCCGACTCGTTCTTCCCACACGGTCACCGTATCGCCTGGACGACGACGGGGAAGGAGTTGTCTCCCGGTCGGGTGACGAAGAAGTGACGCAGGACCCCGCGGCCCCGCGGGCGCAGTCTTCCACTCTGTTCCCGGGAGCCGCGAATGGCGCGGCCGCGTAGGAACAAGACTCAATCGGAGGTAGGTCTCTTGAAGCGCCTTTTCACGATCCTCGGTGTTCCGCTCGTGCTCCTCGCCTGCGGCGGAGGTGAGGACCGGACGATCATCCAGAACACGGGATCCGACACCCTTCTCAGCGTTGCCCAGGGCTGGGCGGAAGCCTATGCCATGGTGGATCCGTCCACCGCGATCGCCGTAAGTGGTGGTGGGTCCGGGACTGGAATTTCGTCGATGATCAACGGCACGGTCGACATCGCGAACTCCAGCCGCTCGATGCGGGAGAGCGAGTACGAAGCCGCACGCGCTCAGGGCCTCGATCCTCAGGAGTTCATCGTGGGATACGATGCGCTCGCGATCTTCCTGCACCCGGACAACCCGCTCACCTCGATCTCGCTCGAGCAGCTCCGCGGGATTTACGGTGAAGGCGGCACGATCGAGACGTGGTCTCAGCTCGGGATCTCCGTTCCGGGTTGCGGAAGTGACGAGATCGTGCGTGTGAGTCGCCAGAACAACTCGGGTACATACGCGTATTTCCGCGAGGCGGTGCTCGTCGAGTCCGAGTTCAAGCTCGGTTCCCGGGACATGCACGGCTCCAAGGATGTCGTAGACCTGGTGGAGAATACCCCGTGCGCGATCGGGTACAGCGGCCTCGCGTACGCAACCGATCATATCGCGATGCCGTGCGTGCTTGGAGGAGAGGACATGGCGTGCGTGGCGCCGTCCGTGGACACTGCGATCGACGGTTCCTACACTATCGCCCGCCCGCTCTTCATGTACACCGCCATGGCGCCCGAAGGGGGAGTCAAGGAGTACATGGACTGGATTTTCAGCGATGAAGGGCAGTGCATCATTTTCGACAAGGGTTACGCACCGGTTACCAACGTGACCTGCGCCTGACCGGCCCCTCTGACTCGAAACCAACGGCGAGGAGCCCCGTGGAAGAGTCCACTTACACGCATTACGAAGAGCGAATGCAGGCGGATCTCGAAGAGATCCGTGCGAAGGTCGGCCGACTCGCGACCCTGATCGAACGTCAGGTCGGTGACGCCGTTCATTCGTTCCTCGAGAATGATCGAAACCTCGCCAACGATGTGGTGCTGGGTGATCGACGCGTAAATCGAAGAATCCGCGACATCGATCACATGTGTCACGCCTTCATCGTTCGACATGCGCCGAGCGCGGGGCATCTCCGATACGTATCGGCGGTGCTCCGCCTCGATGTGGCGCTCGAGCGGATCGGCGACTACGCCAGCACGATCGGTCGTGAAATCATTCAGCTCAGCGGACGCCCACCGGAACACATCGTTCGCGACGTGGAGCTGATCAGTCATCAGGCGCGCCGGACGCTGCACCAGGCGCTGGTGTCCTTCCAGGAGGGAGATGCCGACCTGGCCAACGAGACCTACGGCATGGCCGGCCAGACCGACTCCACGCTGGAGAAGGTCTTCGAGGAACTCCTTGCAGCGGGTGAAGGCAAGGAGATTCCTCTGCGCGACGTGTTCGCCTTGCTGAGGATCATCAATCTCCTCAAGCGCGTCGCCGAACAGGCGGAGAACGTGTGCGAGCAGACGCTGTTCTCGGTCACGGGAGAGACCAAGGACCCCAAGTCGTTCCGGATCCTCTTCCTGGATGAACGGAACGACGGAGTCTCGCAGATGGCCGAGGCGTATGCCGCCAAGGCCTTCCCGGAGAGTGGTTCCTATGCGAGCGCCGGGTGGGATCCAGTGGATGTACTGGACCCCGGACTCGTCGAGTTCATGGACCGGAGCGGTGTGGACATGCGGGGCAAGAAGCCCTCAATCCTCAGGCCGATCCACGAGGAGCCGAGACACTGGCACATTGTCGTCGGGCTCCACCCGGAGGCGCGCAAGCACATCCCGCTGCTGCCGTTCCGCACGCTCTTTCTCGACTGGTCCAACGTCGTATCGGTCGACGGTCATCCGGAGGACCTTTCCGAGGAGCAGATGGATGAGGCGCTGAAGAGTGTGAAGCTCAGCGTCCGTGACCTGATGCTCACGCTTCGGGGGCCCGATGCCCGCTGACGTCCAGGCGGACGCCCTTTCGAGCAGCATCGCCGACGACCTCAACACGCGAGGTCGAGACTGGTACATCGACCGGGCGGTTTCGGTTGGCGTGTTCGTCGGGGGCGTGTCCGCGATCGTCTTCATCATCGGGATCTTCGTCTTCGTCACCCGTGAAGGGCTTGGCTTCGCGTTGGGCACCCTGGACTTGAAGGAGTTCTTCACGTCCATGAACTGGCGGCCGACCTCCGAGCGGAATCCCACATACGGGATCCTCGCGCTCATGGCGGGTACGGCCAGCGTGACCGGGCTGGCGATGCTGGTGGCCGTACCCTTCTCGCTCGGGGCGGCGATTTACATCGCGGAATTCGCGTCGGGCCGCATGCGGGAGGCGCTCAAGGTGCTCGTCGAGCTTCTGGCCGCGATCCCATCCGTGGTGTGGGGCTTCATCGGCATGTCGATCATGAACCCCCTCATCATCGACATATTCGACGTACCGGTGGGGCTGAGTGTCCTCAACGCGGGCGTGATTCTGGGCCTCATGGCAGCACCGATCATGACCACGATCGCGGAAGACGCGCTCAAGGCGGTGCCCGACTCGTACCGCGAGGCGGCTGAAGCCATGGGGGCAACGCGCTGGCAGGTCGTCTTCAAGGTCGTACTACCGGCCGCGAAGAACGGTCTGATGGCGGCCGTGCTCCTCGGCGTCGGGCGCGGCTTCGGTGAGACAATGGCCGTGCTCATGGCGAGTGGTCACGCCATCAATATTCCGACCAGCCCCTTCGACTCGGTGCGGGCCCTGACGGCGACGATTGCCGCGGAGCTGGGTGACACCGCTCGGGGCTCGGATCACTACGGGGTGCTCTTCACCCTCGGGATCTTCCTCTTCGTCGTGACCTTCGTCATCAACCTCACGGCGGACATCGTTGTGAAGGGAGTGGGCAAGAAACAATGAGCATGTTTGCCCGCACGGCGCTCGACCAGCAGAACCGCCGGGTCGAGTGGCTCGTGAAGACGCTCTTCCTGATGATGACCGTGCTCCTGATCGTGCCGGTTGTCCTCATCATGGGAATTCTGATCCAGCGCGGTGCACCCGTGCTGTCGTGGGGCTTCCTGACCGAGGTCCCGACGAACGGAATGACGGCGGGAGGGATCTTCACGGCGCTCATCGGCACCATCTGGATCGTCACCGTGGCCCTCATCGCCTCGGTCCCGATCGGCGTGGCAGCCGCGGTCTACCTCTCCGAGTACGCCCCGGACAATTGGCTTACCCGGGCGATCAACCTCGCCATCATCAACCTGGCCGGGGTCCCGTCGATCGTGCATGCGCTCTTCGGACTCGGTGCGTTTGTGGTGTTTTTCGGCTTTGGCCGCAGCATCCTCGCCGCATCGCTGACGCTCGCGGTGATGACGCTCCCCATCGTGATTGTCGCCACGCGCGAGTCGCTGCAGGCGGTTCCGCACGCGTTCCGGGAGGCGTGCTGGAATATGGGGGCGACGCGGTGGCAGACGATCCGCAAGGTGGTCCTCCCGAACTCCATCAGCGGAATCCTGACGGGCGTGATTCTCGAGGTCTCGCGTACGGCGGGAGAGACGGCGCCCATCATGTTCACTGGAGCGGCCGCTTTCCTGCCGTTCCTTCCGCAGGGTGTGCTGGATCAGACGATGGCGATGTCGTTGCACCTGTACGTCGTCTCGACCCAGGTGCCGAATGTGCCTGACGCGCTCCCGTTCGGGGTCGCACTGGTCCTCATCTCGATGGTCCTGGTGATGAACGCCTCGTCGATCGCGTTCCGGGTTTACCTGCGAAACAAGCGCAAATGGTAGACGCCACTCCCAAGCTCTCTGTCCGGAACCTCACGGTCCGGTACGGAGACAAGACTGCGCTCGACGGGATCTCCCTCGATGTGCTTCCGAACGAAATCTTCGGCATCATCGGACCGGCGAATAGCGGCAAGACCTCGTTTCTCCGTGCGCTCAATCGCATGGAAGAATTCGACACGAACATGACGGTCGAAGGGGAGATCCTGTTCGAGGGTCAGGACATCACTGCCGTGCGGAATGTCTACGCACTCCGCCGCAAGGTCGGGGTGGTGTTCCCGTTGCCGGTCGGCCTTCCAATGAGCATCTACGAGAACGTGGCGTTCGCGCCCAAGCTCGCCGGGATCAGGAAGAAGGCCCAGCTCGACGACATCGTGGAGCGCTGTCTGACGCGTGCCGCGCTGTGGGACGAGGTCAAGGATCGTCTCAACGCGCTCGGGAGCCTTCTTTCGGGAGGTCAGCAGCAGCGACTCACGATCGCCCGCGCCCTCTCGCAGGATCCCGAGCTGCTCCTCCTCGACGAGTTCTCGATCGCGGTCGACCCCGTGACGACGATGCGCATCGAGGATGTTCTGAAGGAACTCAAGGACGAGATCACGATCGTGCTCGTCACCAACCTCGTGCAGCAGGCCCGCCGCCTGGCCGACCGGACGGCGTTCTTCCTGGAGAGTGAGCTCGTGGAGATCGCCGACACGGAAGAGCTCTTCACGGGCACAGTGAAGGATCAGAGGACCCGGGACTACGTGGAGGGCCGGTTTGGCTGAGATCGCCATCGAGACCCGCAACCTGAACCTCTGGTACGGGACGTTTCAGGCGCTGTTCGACGTGAACATCCAGGTGAAGCAGGGGATGATCACGTCTTTGATCGGGCCGTCAGGTTGCGGAAAGTCCACCCTGCTGCGGACCGTCAACCGGGTGAACGAACGGCTCGGCTACGTTCGTACGACGGGTGCGGTCAACGTGATGGGCGAAGACGTGTTCGCCGAGGGCGTGGAGCTCGCGCGACTGCGCAAGGAGGTCGGAATGGTCTTCCAGCGTCCTAATCCTCTCCCGCTCTCGGTCCGGGATAATGTTCTCTTCAGCCATCGAATCCATCGCGGAGACGAGAAGGTGGCCCGGGCGGATGAGGACGCGCTCGTCGAAGACGCGCTTCAACAGGTGCTGTTGTGGGATGACGTGAAGGACCGCCTGAACCAGCGGGCGACGTCGCTGTCGCTCGAAGAGCAGCAGAAACTCTGCATTGCACGGCTGCTGCCGGTCAAACCGTCCGTGCTGCTCATGGATGAGCCGACGTCGGCGCTCGATCCGAAGGCGACCGAGGCGCTCGAAGCTCTGATCTGGGGGCTCCGCGGGTCGTATACGATTCTGATCGTGACGCACAACATGGCTCAGGCTCGCCGTGCGAGTGAGGAGTGCGCCTTCATGCTCCTCGGCAAGATGATGGAGGTCGCACCGACGGACGATCTTTTTCTGTCGCCGAAGTTGTCCGAGACGGCCGACTACATCGAGGGCCGGTACGGCTGATCGTCTCGTTCCCGGGGCACCTGCCGAACGCGCCTTTTTGTGACCCAAGTGCGTGCTTGTGACAGATCTGTGACACAAGCGTCACGAGATCGCCGCCTTGTCGAACGATCGTTACGCGTTCCCCATTGTTCCGAAGACTTTCCCGACAGGCTCATGTTCAAAATACGGATCGCACTGCCCCTTCTTCTCGCACTTTCGATCGTCCCGGCTGACCTGGTCGCTCAGCAGGCGGACAGAGGTTCTCGCGGCATCTTCATCGAGAGCGCGGACGGGATCTGGAGCACGGCGCTCCAGTTCCGTCTGCAGTTCCGCATCTCCAACCCGTACGACTCGGACCCGAACGATCTGGGCGATTTCGATACCGAGACGACCAATACGGCGATCCGGCGGGCTCGGATGAAGGTGAACGGGCGCGGCTTCCAGCCGTGGCTCGCCTACTACATGGAGTTCGACGTCGGCAGCGCGAGTCTTCTCAACTACGAGTTGAAGGTCGAGCCCTCCCCGCGGTTCAGCTTCAAGGTGGGGCAGTGGAAGGCGAACTACACGCGCGAGCGTATCGTGTCCTCGGGGCGCCAACTGACGGTCGACCGCTCTCTCATCAACCGGCCGTTCACGATCGACCGCCAGCAGGGCCTTTCGATCTATGGTCACCTGGCAGAGGGTACCGCGGGGGACCTGAACTACTGGGTCTCGGCGTTCACCGGGATGGGGCGGGCCGGCACTCGAAACGACGACACCGACCTCATGTACATGGGCCGCCTTCAGTGGAGTCCGCTCGGGAACCAGGTACCGTTCCGAAGCGGTGACAACGCCCGTTCGGAAGAGGCACAGTTCTCGCTCGCCATCGGTGCCAACACGAACAACAGCCCATGCACTCGATTCTCGGGAAGTGGCTGCGGAACTCTGGAGGGCTACTCCTCCGACGGTGACTATCGTGTTCAGCAGGCGATGTTCGAGACCGCCTTTCACTACCGCGGTTTTTCGTGGGCGCAGGAGTACCACTGGAAGAACGTCCGGGACAACGACACGTCGGCCGAGACGGAACTGACCGGGAACTATGTGATGGTTGGGTACTTCCCGAGCGAATTGATCGAAGGCGTACCCGAGCCCCTCGAACTGGGGTTCCGGTGGTCCGAGTTCCGTCCGGACGACTCGGTCGATGCCTCGGACTGGCGGGAGCTGACCTTTGCCGTGAACTGGTTCTTTGCCGATCACGACAACAAGATCACTGCGGAGTACGCCCTCTTCCGCGCTCAGCAAGCGACCTCGGAACGAAATGACGGTCGCGTGCGGTTGCAGTGGGATATCCAGTTCTGATCCCACTCGCCTCGAGGCCCACGTGATCGTCGGCCTCCTTGTGAGGTGAGGTCCCCGGAGCAGACCGCCCAAAGCGGAGGTCGGCTCCGGGGTTCTTCACGTCCGGCTCGACGTGACCGCAGCGTAGTGCGGCGACGGTCGGCGAAGTTCATCCGGCCCCCACCAGCCGGGTCTTCGCGGAGGGCCCCCGGGCGTTCTATACTGTGCCGCTGCGCTCCTCGAACGCCCCGTCACCCCGGGCTTCGCAGCGCTCCCCTCTGACCTTCTATCCCGGCCTCTCCATGA
>Ga0181582_10002526_pt1 | contig 14508 bp, 8 predicted proteins | sample 071ome_32_FD_132438 | JGI IMG/M metagenome (GOLD analysis project Ga0181582, IMG submission 132438) | Coastal salt marsh microbial communities from the Groves Creek Marsh, Skidaway Island, Georgia - 071405AT metaG (megahit assembly) | ecosystem: Environmental > Aquatic > Marine > Intertidal zone...
GTTGACACTGCCCGCGAACGTGCGTGCGAGCACCTCATCCCTGCCGCTGAAACGCGTAAAACGCGTAACATCTGTCTGCACGACAGCGTCACCGTTCACCGCGTCGCACACGTCACCCGAAAACTCCCTTTCGTGATAGCCTCTTGGAGTAACCACCGCCATGCCGTCACCCACGTCCAGCGCAGACATGGCGAGCGTGAACGCCGAACGAACCGTCAACGCCTCGTCCTCGTCCACGAACTGCCCCGAAGCGCTCATCGGTCGAACCAGCGCGACGCACGGCGCGTCAAAGAACGAAACCGGATCCCACGCTTCGACGCTTCGCTTGCTCGCGCGAAACGTCACCGACGCCGCTCGTCGCCCTCGTGCCTCAACCAACAGCTCCCGGAGCGTTGCCCGACCCCCTCGCGCGCTGACCGAATCATCACATCCCCCAAAAAACACCTCACACCCGTACGGCTCTCGTCGCCAGTGCAGTCCGTGTCGCTCGAGCGCGAACGAGCCCGCCGACCGCGCGCCCGTCGACCGCTCCAGCTCTCCCTCCAGCACCCGCCGCAGCGCCTCCTCGACGTCCCGCGTCAGACGCTCATGCGGCGTACGAATCGAATAATCTTCGTGCGCGCGCGCGTCGTCGTCAGACGCCGCATCGTCGCTCACGCGCGGATTTTCTTCTACGACCGACGCGCGCGCGTCCGCCATCGCCGTCCGCTCGTTCGTCGCGCTCGCGCTCGAACGCGCCGACGCGGTCGCCCGAGCGCCCACCGCGAGCGCGCGCCGCCGTCCGCGCGTGCACGCGCGAGATCAGACCCTCCAGCGACGCGCGCGCGTCGCCGAGGCGCGCGAAGCACTGCCGCTGCGTCGCATTCGCCCGCGCATGACGACCGCGCGCGCGTCTCTCCGCGCCGTCGCTCTCTCACCGTCGCTCGCCGTCGTCTTCGAGCGCGCCAACGCGCTCGCGCTGGGCGGTTGGATCGCTCTCGCGCTCGGGAGCGCGCTCGAGGGAGGCGAGCGGTCGCGCGTTGGACGCGGTGTTCGCGACGCGTGCGAGCGCGTCGTCTCGTTCGTCGTCTGGACGCAGTGCATCGCGTACGCGACGCTGTTAATTCATCTCGTGATCGCAGGCGCGAGCGATCTGGACGTCGAGAAGGCGTCGTTTAGCTCTCTCGCGGGCGTGCAGGCGCTGTTTCGGTGCGCGCGGGCGGCGTGCGCGGGCTGGATTCATTACTTGGCCTTCGATCTCGCCGTCGGGCGGGCGTTGGTGCGTCGAGAGCGTGAGTTCGGTGTTCCCGTGTGGTTGACGATCGCGACGACGGTGCCGCTGACGTTTTTGGCGGGACCGGTGGGATTCGCGTGGAGCGGCGGCGTCTCTCGCGCGTTCCACGTCGCGAGAGCGAGGTGGGAAAAGAAGCGAGCGTGAGCGCGGAGTCATGGCAGTCGGAGGGCACGATCGTGTGTTGTTCGTGGGTTACGTCGGCGTCGCGTCGCTGTGCTTCATGATGATTGGTTGGATTTGGTTTGCGCCGGGTAGTTGTTCCACGAAGTACCGCGCTTCCGAATCCGAGGCAGCGGCTTTCTCGGATGGGTTCGTCCCGGCGACGCTCATCACCAAGTATCGGAATCACTGGGGCGTGTGCGTCGCGCACGTATTACCGGCGAGCGTTTGGTCGGCGATCGCGCCGTTTCAGATTCATCCGGCGGCGCGGCGACGCTTTCCCACAATACACAGGTACGCGGGGCGAATTTTCCTGCTAATCTCCGCCATCATGACGTACGGGTACTACATGATTCATCAGCGCGATTTGCACTTTCACGCAAACGACTTCCCGACGATTCCGAGGGACGAGCACACGTCGCTTTGGTTGAATTACTCAGCCGTACCGGGCGCGTCCTTCCAGCTCGTGGAGCACGCGGGCGCGGCGTGGTTCTTCTACACCGCCGCTCGGAGTTATCTAGCGGTGGCGACGTCGAAGAGGGACTTTTCCTCACATAGAATTTGGACGTGGCGCCACATCGCCGCCGGTCTGGGAGTCGCGCTGCAGCGGGTGTTCCTTCTCCTTCACCACGTCGCCTTTGCTGCCATCGGCGTCGACTCGCGCAAGCCCGAGCGCATGAAGGCCATTTTTTCCGATTCTCTCGTTCTTGGCGGACTCTTCGCTGCAGTTTACTGCGAAATGTGCGTTCGCAGACTAGCGATTAGCAAATTGAAATCCCCTTGAACGATCGAGCAAGCGCCGCGCTCGCCGCTCTCTTTCCCGCCGCGCGTGCGCCAAACCCTCGTCGCGCGCGCGACGACCACTTCACCACACTCGTGCGCGCTCGACCCCGATGCCGGTCCGCATCCGACTCGCGAGGTTCGGAACGAAGAACCGCCCCCATTACCGCCTCCACGTGTGTGATTCTCGCTCGCCGCGCGACGGTAAGCACCTCGAAATCGTTGGTCACTATGACCCGATCGCGCGGCGGGACGGTCATAAACACGTCGGTCTGAACGTGGAGCGAATCAAGTACTGGCTCTCGTGCGGCGCGCAGCCGAGCGATACGGTGGCGCGGTTGTTGGGGCAGGCGGGGGTGATTCCGGCGCCACCGGTGCGGGGCCAGAGCGCGCGGGGGTTCGCGGCGTCGGCGACACCATAGAGGTGCCGGTGGGACGCGCGACAAACGTTCGTTTGTGCATTAGTTAGACCTAGTTTTGAACGTTTGTGATGATACAATTATAGCTATGTAGCGATGACGCACGCCCTCATATTCTCGTTGACCTTCGGATGACGTCCTCGGCGCGTCGACGTACTTCAAGACGACTCACGTTCTCAGTGCATGCGTCAATAAGAGTGTCTCCGTGGAGCAAACTGGTCGCGCCCACGACGAAGTTGCATCCGCACTGACCTTTCTTATCCATGTGACGCAAGCACGCGATCTCGGCGTAGGTGACACCGCCGATAAAGAACACCAAGACGGTTGGTTTAGGCCAGAGCTCATCCCTGCCATCCTTCTCGGCTGACTTCTCGCGTCGCTTGTTGAACTCGCGATAACTCGCCTTCGCATTCTCGGGGCGCCCGTCCAGGGTCTCTGTTTGCGTGTACTCGAAAAGATCACCCGGCAAGTGCTTCAGCAGCTCCTCACCGGTGTTTTTCGGAGCGATGGATTTCCATGGACCTCGCGTCGCTGCCTCAACCAGTCGGACGCTCAGTGGCGCGTAGCCCGAGGATGAAAACGCGAACGTGACATCTGTCGGCTCTTCCGAGCCATCGACACCGTCAGCGATGAGTTTTAACGGCTTGCGCACCTGTGCAAATCCTCGAGGTCGCTTCTTCGCTGCGTCGCGATCGAGGAACAAACCAGCCTTTTCAAGCGCACGGAGCTTGAGTGAAATTTCCTCGCCGAACGCGTTGAGCATGTCGGAGTAAATCTTTTCATACATCTTTGGGGGCAAACCGTTGAAGCACACGCTCGCCAGTGCGATCATACGCAAGCATGGAATGGCCTCGTCACCTCGGTTTATCATCAACTCGATGTGCTCCATGACGGATTGAAACTGATCACCCTCCACACACAGGCGCTCGCTCTCGAGACGCTTCTGAAACCAAGTGTGCATCGTGCAATCGAGAAGATATTTTGCGAGCGTGGCGTGCAAGTCCAAACCGGTGCCGCCGATGTTAGCCTTGATTTTCTTCACAAAGTCCCCAATTTCGCTCACGTGCTGATCCGCAACGTTTGATCCTTTGATGGCATCGTAATTCTCCTTGATTGCCGTCGCGAGGTCGCGAATGACGTTACACGCGCGCCCAAAGTTCATGTCACGAATTTGATCGAACAACTTATCTGTATTGTTCAGCTTCGGTCGCATCGCCACCGGTCCTGCTTTGTGTGCGCGCGCGCGCGCGTATGCGTTGACTGTTCCATCGGCTTCCGCCTCCGCTTCCATGTCCGTCGCGCCGTCGAACGCGCGCTGCGGAATCGCCACTGCGCCCTTCTCGATGCCCAAAATCTCATCAATCAAGCCCTCGTACGTCAGTTGCGTGCACAACGGAGTCACCATGTCGACGTCTCTGTCGATGAGAACGATCATGTCAATGAGTGCGTCGCCGTCAACTCCTGGCTCGACGAATCCACGTTCGAGCGCGCCTTTATCATTGAGACGCTCCTGGAGCAGGATTTTGGCCACTTTGTGCGCTAAGACACCCTTTCCTTTCACCACCGGTGCGAGACCAGTAAAGTCGCGTTGTAATCTGTGGAGCGCCGCCGCCGTGTAGTACGCGCTCGCATCCCATTCCTCCACGCACGCTTCCGCGTGCGCCTCGGGATACTCCATCGTGAACACGTCCGGCTCAATCGGGACCAAGTCGCATTCACACGTCACCATGGTGACGAATTCCAGCGCGTGAAGCTTACGCAGCGCGTCCTCGAGCATCTTCGTCGTTCGCGGCGCGCACATGACGAACATCTTCGGCAACGGAGGCACCTCCGGAAATTGCTTCTCCGCCTCCCCCTCACGCTTGTTCGACGCAGAATCGGAAGTCTCGCCATCGTCGATCCCTCCTCCCATCCGTCGACGTCCCGCTGCGCTCGCGACGCGCGTGAGCAAAGCGTCCACCGCGCTCGATTTTTTCGCCGCGCGCGTCGCCGCCGCCTCCGCGCGTCGCCGCATCGCCCGCGCCCGCCGCTCCCGAAGCCCTGCGACGTGCTCAGCGATGGTCACCATGCACGCCAACCGCGGACGACACAAAAACACCACCACATCGCACGTATCCTCCTCCGGAATCTCCCCCCGCGGCTCCAGCGCGTAAAACATCCGCACGCCCGCCTCGCGCTTCAACCGCGCCACCGCGCTCGGCGCGCATCGAATCAATCCATCACGCGTCGACGCATCCATCGCCAACGCGACACCTCCTCCCTCACCGTCCCTCGCGCACGCATCGATCGCGCGCACGAGCGCATCCGCGTTCGCGCGCGCCACGCGCGACGCCGCCGCGCCCGACGCGCGCGTCGTCGTCGTCGCCTCCAGCGCCGACGTCGCGCGCACGTCCCGCGCCGACATCACCCCGACGCCTTTTACACGCGCGCGATCACGATCACGCGCACCACCTCACGAGCGACGCGCACGTTTGACGAATGATCGATGACGACGACGCACAATCGCGTCCGCGAATCCGTCGACGCACGCCGCGCGTCCAAACTTCGCGACGACGCGACGACGCGACGCGCGATGCGCGACGACGATCGCGACGACGAAAATGCGCGCGATGTCGACGACGTCGGTACGCGCGCGGACGACGACGACGCGAAGGACGATGACGCGCGACGCGACGACGACGACGACGCGCCGCCGCCGCGCGCGAGCGACGGCGCGAGCGGTGACGACGACGCGTGGACGCGCGCGCGATCGGTGATGGTGGACGCGGTGCGCGTCGCGTGGGATGTTGATGCGTGCGCGCGCGTGGGTGAGTTCGCGTACGCGTCGAGCGTGGACGATGGGTTCGCGGTGAACGCGCGGGCGACGGGACGGCGCGCGGCGAACGCGCTGCGGCGGCTGGAGGCGGCGACGCGAGCGCGAGGGGTGGGTGTGGATGAACGGATGGGTGAAGAGAGCGATGAGGACGTCGAGGAGATGTTTGTGAACGCTCTGGATGCGATAGACGCGCGGTGTGATGAGGTGGACGCGTGCGTGATGGCGGCGCGCGGAGACGACGCGCGGGCGACGGGAGCGTCGGCGCGCGACGCGGTCGCGGCGGGTGGGAGGACGCGCACGCGGCGCGATGTGGCGACGACACGACCGCAGAGCGCGTTCGAAGACGCGGTTGATAATTCGTTGACGAACACGTTTCACAATGGGTTGCTGAAACCTGTGGGGTACGACAGTTTCCAGGATTTCGCGCGCGTCACGCGCGCGCGTCTCGCGAGCGATTATCCAGACTTTATGCGCGCGAGCGGTGGGATGACACTGCCGACGCCGATGGACGATGAGCATCCGCTCACGGTTGTGGACGAGGAGGAGGCGCTCGAGGCTTTGGCGGCGCATCTCGAGGAGTGCAAGGAGTTCGCGGTTGACCTCGAGCATCACTCGTATCGCTCCTTCAAAGGCTTCACCTGTCTCATGCAAATCAGCACGCGCGAGAAGGATTTCATCGTGGACGTTCTAGCGCTTCGCTCGCGCGTGCGAGACGCCTTGGGGAAGGCGTTTGCCGATCAGAATACGCTGAAAGTGATGCACGGCGCTGATAACGACGTGCAGTGGCTACAAAAGGATTTCGGCATCTTCGTCGCCAGCCTCTTCGACACGGGTCAAGCCGCGCGCGTACTGGAACTTCCGAGCAAGTCTCTGGCGTACCTGTTGCATCATTACTGCGGAATAAAGGCGAATAAGAAATTCCAGCTTGCAGATTGGCGCTTGCGACCGCTCACGCGGGAGATGATGGAGTATGCACGAGGCGACACGCACAATCTGCTCTACGTGCACGACAGGCTGAAGGAGGCGCTCGCCGCACGAGGGCCGAATTGCATCGACGAGACGCTCGAGCGAAGCCGAGACGTGTGCCTGAAGCGATATGTTCTGCCGTCGTTTGACGAGGGTTCGTACTACGAAGATTTGCTGAAGACAGATAATCGCAAGGAGTTGAACGACGCGCAGTTGGCCGTGTACGCGGCGCTCTTCAAGTGGCGAGACGCCACCGCGCGAGAAGAAGATGAAAGCCTGGGATACGTCATGCCTCGAGAGCTCATGCTTCGCGTTGCTATCTCCGCCCCATCCACCGCACGGGCGCTTATGCAAGAGTGTCGGGGCGAAGTTCCCCTCGTCGCAAAACACGCTGAAGCGCTGGCGGATTTGATTTCTCGCGCACACTCCTTGGGGGCGCCAAGCTTTAAGCCCCCGCTATTTGACGCGGTCGCCGCGCCGGCTATGACGAGTTCGGGGATAAACGACGCGTCGGAGCGATCATCCGTGTATCGAAATGACTCTAACGATCTCACGACGATTGCACCAGAGCCCGAGCGAACGGTCGCGCCGGTGGCGGTGGCGCACACGTCGGCGGCGAAACGCAAGCGAGGCGGTTCTCTCGCCTCGTTGATGGGTGGCAACAGCTCGGTGGACGCGACATCGGCCTCGATCGTACCCATATCACAGATATTCGACGTGTGGGGAGCTGACGCGGCGCCGGCGCCGGCGGCAGTGCATGCAAAGATGGTTGTCGAGGAGCAAAATGTGGACACTCCGTCTGAGGCGCAACGCGACAAAAGCCCACCACGCGATGAAATTGAGCTTCCTGGAGGCATTCGCGTTCCTGCACCGTTCCGGAAAGCAGGCAAGGACTTGCCGTTCACGTTTCCGCCTCAAGGAGACGGCATCTTGTCGAAAGCTGAGGAGTCGGCGGACGCGCGGGCTGAGCTCGCAGCGAGACGCGCCGAACGCATGCGCGGCTACGACGAAAGCGATAGCGACAGCGATGACCTGGACGAAATGCGCGCGCAGGTGGAGGCGGAGATGAAAGCTTTCGACGATCCTGCCAGACACGATGTGTTCACGCAGCTCACGAAGAAGCGTTTCGGTAAGTCGGGTCTCAGCTTGCTCCTCGCCGAGAAGGAGGAAGCGCCGAAGAAGGGCTTCAACGAGCGCTTCAAGTCCGTGTATGAAGAACCATTCAAGGCTGGTCCTAAGAGTAAATCTTTCCCTCGATCAGGAAATAGATTCACGACGTTTGACAAATAGAAGATTTGTATTTTTACACGGTGCAACGGAGAATTTAACTTATTAGTAAATACCAATCGACTGACGCACGTTGTCGGCGCTGTACGCGGCAAGCTTGGCGACAGACTGCGGCGGTTCGACGTCCTTGTCGTGCACGTCGTGCACGAGGAACTCGCGAATGATGGTTTGCATTTTTTCGCTGACGAGGTCCACCGCGGCGGCGGCCAATACGCGTTTGTGCCAGGTCGAATTCGTGCGCAAATCTTCCTCATGGAACTGCAAACAATCGGCGCCGATGGTCTCCCACAAGCCTCTGAGCACGCCAACGAGCGCGCGCCGCTGCGGGAGCTTTCGGTCGAGCGAAGAGCGGATGCCATCGATGTACGCCAGGACCGGCGCCACGACGGCCTCTACCTCCAGATTCACCCTTCCCTCCTTGTCTTGCTTGGGCTTCGCTTTGAGAAGCTTCACCCTTAGTGAAGGACCGCACGTGAAGACGCCGTGCACCGCTCGTCGTAAGTATCCATTGTAGTGCGCCCGCAATTCCCCAAGCGTTTCTGCCAAACTGCGGCCAAATTCAACAGTGCCGACACTACCGCCAGCGATAGTCCAGGAGGTCAATCTCTGACCCACCCTGTCTTCCTCAGTGCGTCTAATTTCCATCGACTTCAATGCGTTGAGCGCCGCGGCGAGTGCCGGTGGAATACCGTTGTGCGCCGAATCACCTCGAATCAAGCGCTTTGACACTTGCTGCGACACTTGCTGTGTTCGCTTCGCCACAGACGCAACACCCTCTTTCATGCGGCCGATATTACTCATCCAGTTGGGTTTGCGCTGATGCTGTGGCTTCTGCCCGTCGCCATCTTCGTTGGTGGAAATCCCCAAGTGCTCCACCGTCTCGGCGATATGCTTCATGATCAGTCGCTCAGCACCGGCAAGGACCTTCTCAAGGGCGAGAGATTGATCGGGCCAGCGCGTTACTATGCGTTCGAATCCGTTAAGAGCATCATTCATCGCGGCGTAACACTCATCGATCGCTCCGCTGACCACGCCCTTACTGGTAAGCACCGTGTTGCACTTGTGCTCGAGACGACTGTTCGCTAGCTTGATCCAGTCATCAATGTGAGGTTGCCAGATGCTCCGAGTGTCCAACTTTACCGCGCTAAACCGTCTTCCTTCTTGCTCTTCCAGAGACGCCGACGCCTGAAGATTGCATGATCGTTCGATGCAGTCCAAAATTTCCTTCGTTGGCGGACCTGGTGGCGGCGCTGCTTCCAACGCATCCTTGAACGTTGCCGCGACCTCAAGACAGTAAATATCAGCCGTAATTGTGGGCAGAGAAAATCCTCCAGGGAAGCTCGAGGCGTTTTGAATCATTCGATCGATCTCAAGCTCGTTCTTTAGTCGCACGCACAAGTCTCCAATGGCGACGTACAACTGCATGACTAGATCCTTGTTGTTCACCACCAACTTGCGCTTTTCGTGGACGTCGAGTAACTTGTTCCTCTTGAAACACTTGTGAGCAGCGCTGGAAACTTCGTCCACGATGATTTTCAACGATGCGTTCGAGCACGGATCTCGTTGCAATGCCTTAAATAAGTCCAACGCAACGTAGAGCGCAGGCGCCGGAACAACCGGGGAGCCCGTCTGACTGATGCCACTGAAGTCGCACTCATCCAGCATCTTGAAATGCTCAAAACAACAGCAAACGAGTGTCATCACAGCGACGCGAATGCCATTTAGCATATGTGCCTCCGTTGCACCGAGCGAGCCATCGGCTTGCTTCTTCAGCGCCAGTTTTAAGTGCTCGCGAATGAGCGACAGACAATCCGCTGTGGGCGTCGCCACCGCTAAGAGGTGCTGTATGTAGCGAAGAGACGTGTACGTTTCCGTCACGCCATGACTTCTAGCGAGCTCAGCGAGTAGACTTTCCCATGGTCCGTGAATGGAAAGTCGACGCCAGGTGAATCCAAGTGCGCGAAGCGCCGCGGCGAGGGCAAAATCATATGCAGCTTGAGAGGTGAGCGCGCGGCTCGCCTCTGCCCAACCTTGCGTCGAGCGGTCTGGTGCCGTTCCCGCTCCGGGTGGCGCCAAAATCAACCCAACACCAACGGCTGTTTCGAATACGACCATCAATCTCACGACACCTTTCTCGTACTTATCCTCGTACGCCGCAGCTTGTTCTGTTGCAGGCACGTGCACGGTGACGAAGAGCGGAAGCTCAACAACTCCAACTTCTGACTTTTTGCACAAATCGTCGAGACGGATCTTCGCAGTTGCCATTTTCGATTTATTATCTTTGAGTGGTACTTCGACGATGAAATCCGTGTCGTCCCGCCCCAGCGGCAAGCGCTTCGGTTGCTCTTTCACGGCGAGTTGCACGCACGCCTCCGTGCTCACCTCGCCACCTTCTGTTCGAATCGTCATGTGCTGCCCTCTTGCTTCGATGGGTCTCTGCCAACCGTGTTCGCGAGGATCCCATCCCTGTGTAAACTTTTTGAGACCACGGTCGATGATTTCGACCTCTTTCGCTTCGACTGTGATCGCGATCCATCTTCCACCGCCGGCGCCGGCTAATGGAGCGTGGCCGCCGAAGGCGGTTGGAGGCGCGAAGCCCTTTTCTGGTGTCAGACGCATCTTTCCTTCAGGCGTGCGAGAACCTTCAGGAGCGCCAGCACCAACCAATATGTTGTCCAAGCCAAACGCTTTTCGAAGCTCGGCGCACCTGTTGTTGAAGAAGAAGACGGATGTTTGGGCATCGAGCCGCTTCTGCACCGTGTAGGTTGGCTGTTCGCACGATCGTTCGAGGCATGTCTGCATGCATGCTTCGTACGCGAGAAGTCGGGCGCGCTCCTCGCCGAGCCATGGGCCGAGATAGCACTCGGCTGCGGGGGGAAGTTCGGGCCCCTTGCGCTCTCGAATGAAGGATTTCCCTTCCTCCGTGTCTGCTCGAAGCGGTCGTAGCATCGCCGTTGATACCGGGCTGCCAAACTCGCCGCCACGTTTCGTGGGTGACTTCGTCGAATCCTTCGATCGCTTCGTCGTCCCATTCCCTTGATGCGATTGAGCGCTCTCGTACCGGTTCGGACTCATCGGCACCTTTTCGTGCGAGCGCTTCTTCGACACAGAGTCGCCCACCGCCGACTCTGGGAATGCCACCTGGCGATATTGTGGCCTCTCCACCGCGTGCACGAGCGGGACTCCCCACGGATCGATCGAAGCCGTGGCAAACGATTCGTGCGAGCTGTGCACTTGACCATGTTCAGTGGAAGATCGAACGTCATCGTCGCCCTGGATTCCTCGCTCATTCGTCCTCGACGAGAGCGCGCGAGCGCTCGTTTGAGGTGGCTTCCTCTCGGCACTCACGCGCGCGTTAATCTTCTCAACCTTCTCCTGAACGACGCCCATTTGCGCCGGCCGCTTCCCTTCGGCGCGAGTTCTCATTGCCATGGCACTCAGAGACGCGTTCTCGGCTTCCTCTTTGAACCGCACCGCGTGCTGTGTCATCGTCCGCGTCCTCGTCTCGTCCCCGTCGTCGCCATCTCCAAGTCTCGACGGCGCCTGCGCTCTTGCTCTCCGTGGTCGCGGCGTGCGCGGCGACGCGCCCGCAGCGACGTCCCGCCGATCACTGCGATCATCAACCCGCATGCTCGCCCACGGATCAGCGTCCGCGGCGATGCCACCGAGCGCCATGTTTCCAACAATCTCACCGCTCGTCACGTGAACGGACGCGTCGAGAGGACGATTCCCAACGGTGCGCGTCGCGCGATGCGAAGGATACGCGCTCGTCACGGCGCGAGTGCACGCTGGGTGTCACTACGATCGCACTGCGGTTCGTTACGCGCGCGGCGCGGTCGTACAGACGCGCGCGTGTGCGTGTGACGATTCATCGTCCCTCTGGTTCCCCTCTGGCGCGCGCCGCGGGCGGGACGCGAAACGGAGGGATATATTACACGGCGGCGAGCCATTCGACGATAATGCACACGAACGACCGCCTCCAGACTAACTATGACTGATACACTGGTAACGTCACCTCGCGGACTCACGTCGAGCTCGGCGCCGCGCCCGCGGACGGGGGCGCGCGTTTCGTCCGCGCGCGCTCCTTGGCGGCGCGACGCGCGGCGGCTCTCGCGCGTCGACGGGCGAGCTTCTTCGTCACCACGTTCAAATCGTCCAAATCGCTGTGCACGAACTCATCGAGGGTATCTTCCTTCGCGTTCCGTATGATGAGGTCGTTGATGGGATTGGGCACCAAACCGAAAAATCGCGCCCGTCGGATCTCGTCAAAAGACGCGAGCGGTCGCGCCATGCGCGTCCAGTTGAGCCGTTCGCCAATCTCCGACCCCGCCCCCGCGCACGTGCGACACGACACCGCCCCGCTCCCCGAACAAAACATGCACGGAAACTCACCAACTTTGGCGTTAATATCAGAGAAATCACCACGCGCCGTCGGTTTCGTCAGCTTCCCTCGACCTCGACAGTGTTCGCACAGCATCTTCCGCGCGCCGCCGCACGCGCGGCAGTTGGTGCGCATCCAGTGTCCGTGGGACGACATCGCGGTCGCGATGACGGTTCCTAAGAAACATATCTGCGACGCCACGCCCAGGATGCCCTTGATGTCGTCCTCCGCACCCATGACGGCGTCGATCACTGCGGAGGGTTTCCTTTCCTCGCGCGCGCGACGTCGCGCGCGAGAGCGACGACGACGAAAGCGAGAGAGACGCACGCGTCGTCAAAGCGTCGCGTCCGTGGAGAACGCGACGCGTGAACGCGTCGACGCGCCCGTATGAGCTCGACGTACAGACAACCGTTCGGACGCGGGAGCTTCACGTCGAGTAAACCGGCGAACAAGGCGTCGAAATCAACCGTGCCCGAGGGACTGCGCGTGAAGATCGATGCGAAGCGCATCGACGTCGACGCGCTGCGACCGTGGATCAGTGAGCGCGTGACGCAGTTGTTAGGGGTCGAGGATGAGGTGCTGAACGAAATGATCGCGAGCACGATCGAAAACGGGGCGACGCATCGCGATGGATCGGCGATGTTGGAGCAACTGCGCAGCTTTTTGGACGCCGACGCGGAGACGTTTTGCGTCGAGCTGTGGGAGATGTTGGCTTCGGCGCAGGAGAACGCGAGCGCGTCCAAGACGGGGAAAGGGGTGCCGACGAAACTCATGCGTGATGTCGTCGCGGAGCGCGCGAAGGCGGACGCCGCGTACGAGCGCATGCGGGCGAATCGCGAGCGACGCGAGCGACCGCGCGGCGACGGGCGAGGCAAGCCGTACGACAAGCCGAGGCGGAGAGACGACTCTCGCGAACCACGGCGTCGGTCGCGGTGGGAGGGTGTCGACGGTGCGCGGAGTGACGGGGAGGAGGACGCGACGAGGCGCTGATGGGTCGTAGGATGATGTAAATTTAAAACGGTGTAAAATCACGCGGCGACGGCTGTCTTGGGCCACTTTCCGTGAATCCAGCTCTTAAACTTGGCGCACGCCTTCAAAAAACCACCCTCCGCGGCGGAGTCGGCGATGACGTCGTCGCCGTCGACGAAGAGCATGCGCATGTTTAAGTCAACATCGCTTTGCGGCTTAGCTTCCCGGATGCTTTTCTCGTACGCCACCTTTTCGCTCGCCACGAGAGCCTCGACGTCTTCGCCGAGCTCCTTTACCCACGCGTCGTGCGAGAGCGGCTTACCGGTGAGATTGTGCACGAGACCCAAGAAGCCGGGCTTGCCACTGCCGGCGCGCCAGTACTCGGACTCGAGCTTGGGGCCGACGTTCGGATTGTCCACGATGTACCCCTCCGTGTTGAAGAAGTACTCGCGTGTCTGGTGCACGGCCATCTCCGCGAAGACGTATCCGTGGTAGTACGCGCTCGATTCATCGGCGAGGATGTGCGGAACGCTCATCAACGGGCGACCACTGAAACCGCCTTGAATCTTTTCTTCAATTTCGTCCGCGATGCGGCAGATGTTCTCCGTCGTGAGTTGATCCTCCGGCAGCTCGTACAGCGCCTTTTCCAAATACGGCACCGCAAGCATGCCGCGAAGCGCGAACACCTTATACGGATGCTTCTCGCGAATGTTGCGCTCGATGAGCTCCCACGGAATAACGTTACCGTTACGATCCTTGGCGTATCGCGCTTGCCAAGCCGCGTCCTCGCATAGCGCGTCGAGGAACATGGACTGCGTTTCCGCGAGCGCAACACTGAATGGAGCGCGCTCTTGAGCAAACAACGGCGAGCCTTGGACGATATTCGCGAAATGCGCAGCATGTCCGCCCTCGTGCATGAGCGTTGTCAGCGCAGTGTTCCCGCTGCCCACTTCGTCCGGAGTCGCGAGCGACGTGAAGTTGGACTCGGACGGGACCCACGTGCCATCACCCTTGACGAATGGGGGTGTCGGCCAGTGGCAGAAACCGTTCGGATACTTCCCGACACGATCGCACAGATCGAGACGCATGGTCGTTCCCTTGTACGCGATGTTCATCGCCCCGAACGATCGCCCCCAGACCTCGGGGGCGTTTTCGAACGGATAGTAAGGGTCGATCAACTGAGTCAACTCGCCGCTGAGGTAGTACGCCGTGTTCCATCCCTTCGTCGCATCCTCGCCCTTCTCGCGCTTCAATCGCTCGCGCGCGGCGTGCATGATCGGTCGCGTCGCTTGTTCGAGACCATCTAACATCTCGAAGCACTTCTTCTTGTTGAAACCCTCGGCTTGAGACACCTTCATGTCGTAAAAATCTTCGAAACCGAGTGCGCGCGCGAATCGGTTGCGCTCGGCGATGATGGCTGGGAAGCCATTATTGCACAAGAATGGCCCGTTCGCTCGAA
>Ga0181582_10002530_pt1 | contig 14484 bp, 10 predicted proteins | sample 071ome_32_FD_132438 | JGI IMG/M metagenome (GOLD analysis project Ga0181582, IMG submission 132438) | Coastal salt marsh microbial communities from the Groves Creek Marsh, Skidaway Island, Georgia - 071405AT metaG (megahit assembly) | ecosystem: Environmental > Aquatic > Marine > Intertidal...
CCCAGATCGTCTTTGCCGATGCCGATCTGGACGCGGCGGTGCCTGTTGTTGCCGCTGCCATTGTCCAGAATGCCGGTCAGACATGCTCCGCTGGAGCACGGGTTCTGGTAGAAGATAAAATTTTGGACAAATTCACCAAGAAGCTCAGCGCTGCTTTCAGCGGCCTTGTCGTGGGCACACCTGAAATGGATTTGAACCTTGGCCCTTTGATCAACCAGACACAGCAACGCCGCATCGAGCGCTATTGCAATCAGGCAGAGACGGATGGTATTTCGCTGATTGCTTCTGGGCGCATCGCTGATGATGTGCCGCAAGGTGGATATTTCGTTGCGCCGCGACTGTATGGCCCTGTTCCTCTTGATCATCCGCTTGCTCATGATGAAGTGTTTGGCCCGGTGTTGGCCCTGATACCCTTCAGTAATGAAGAAGAGGCGGTGAAGATCGCGAACGGCACAGAATACGGTCTTGTGGCCGGGGTCTGGTCAGGAAACGGGTCGCGCGCTGTTCGCGTTGGCCGCAAAATGGTCGCCGGCCAGGTGTTCATAAATGGCTATGGCGCTGGTGGCGGGATCGAGTTGCCTTTCGGCGGCATGCGCAAGTCTGGCCACGGCCGGGAGAAGGGCTTCGAGGCGCTTTACGAATTCAGTGCATCGCGAACCCTTGTCATAAAACACGGTTAGTTTGCTGCCATTCCGTGCAGCGTCCGGCGGGTCGGATGATCTGGATCCGGTCAGAAAGGACGACGTGCCGCTGCGGAGCGAGTTATGCCGCTTCGAGGGAGAGGCATCAAAAAATCTTCTAATCGTCAATGCTATTGCACCAAAAATGTTGGAAATTGGTGGGTTTAAGCGAAGTGCTATAAAAAAATTCAATATAAGTTAGCGTGGATTGGTATTTCCCAAACATCACCGCGGTTGGTGGAGTGGTAAGAAAGCAACGGTCAAATAAACCAATTAAATGGGGAAGGAAATGCAGATGTTGTTTTCGCGCCTAATGGGTGTCTTGGTTGCAGGATCGACAATGCTGGCAATCTCAAATGCGAGTGCCGGTGTGAACGAGCTGCCCGCTGACATCCAGAATTCTCTCTATAACCAGAATTTCTTGGATCCTAATCAGCCGATTGGTGAAAGTGCCTATCGTGACTGGGTCGCCAAGAATCCTCCACCCTGGAAAATCGGGTACGCCTCGTCATATGCTGGCAACACATGGCGGGCTGCGGTGATGGATCGCCTGCAGAACGAGCTTGTTCCCAAATGGAAGGAGCTTGGTATGCTGGAAGAAGTTGTCATAACGCAGTCCAACTTGAATGACGCAACGCAGATCCAGCAGATCCGCCAGTTGGTCGATCAGGGTGTCGACGCAATCATCGTGTGCTGTTCCAACCCGACCGCCCTCAATGCATCCGTCGAATATGCCTACAAGAACGGCGTCGCGGTATTCTCCGGTATTGGTTATCTGACGAGCCCATATTCCATCAACTCCTCTGCCAACTTCGTGGTCGGTGGCCGGATGATGGGTGAATGGATGGCCAATGAAATCGGTGGCAAGGGTCGCGTCCTGAATGTCGAAGGTATCCCCGGCACGTCCGCATCGGACAGCCAGAATGTCGGCATCGAGAAGGCGCTTGCGGACTTTCCAGATGTGAAGGTCAAGGGCCAGATTGCTGGCATGTGGACCGACCAGGTTGCGCAGGCCGAAGTTCAGAAATGGCTCGCCACAAACCCCGGGAAACTCGATGGCATCATCATCCAGTCGGCGTCCGAGCTTGGCGCGCTGCGCGCATTGCAGCAGTCCGGCCGCGATATGATACCGATCACAATTGGCTCCGAGCTTGGCGCGCTGTGCTACTGGCGCAACAACCCGGATTACGTATCCGGCGCGATCCACGCATGGCCGCCAGGTGATGATTTCGAGATGATCTGGAACATTATGATGCGGACACTCCAGGGGCAGGGTCCGAAAGTTCAGTCAATCCTTACCACGCCGGTGGCGATGAACAAGGACGAGATGATGGCAGCCATCCCAAGTGACTGCTCGGAGCAATCCGACAAGTGGTATCATCCGGGCATCGAAGCGTGGGCCGGCAAGGAATTTCTCGATAATTTCTTCCTGCGTCCCGCAGACCCGGAAAAGTACGACGTGGCATCACATCCGAAGTCGTAACGGGAACAATAACATCCTGGCCGTTTCACGGCGGCCAGGAATATATTCATCGGAAAATTCTGGAGGGGGCATTGTCGGCACTTGCGGCGAACCTGGTCGACGTGACCAAAAATTTTGGGCCAACCCGCGCGCTCGACCGGGTAAGCCTGGAGGCGTTCGAGGGTGAGGTTCATGCCATTATCGGAGGTAACGGCTCCGGCAAGTCAACGCTGGCCAAGATCATCTCCGGTGTTCTTCAGCCAGACTCCGGACAGGTCTCAATTTTTGGCAAGACAGCGACAAATCCAGCCGAGTCGAAGGCGCTCGGGATTTCCAACGTATATCAGGAAGTGCTCGTTGCGGATGAGTGCTCGGTTCTGGACAATCTGTTTCTTGGAGCCGATGGCTTGTTTGAAACTGCGGAGCCGCGAGAGGAGCGCTACGCAAGATCAAAACAGATCCTATCCGACCTGCTTGGTTTCGAACTTGACCCGGACAGCATCGTCGGTGACCTGCCGCTATCAATGAAGCAATGGATAACCATCGCGCGGGGTATGCTGACAAATCCGCGTCTCCTCATTCTTGATGAAAGCTCCGCTGCGCTTGATTACGAGGCAACCGAGCGGCTGTTCGCCAAGATGCGTTCTCTGGCAAGGGAAGGATGCGCAATCTTCATTGTGACGCACAGAATCGCCGAGCTTGTCAGGATCGCCGACCGTGCCACGGTGCTGCGCGACGGCAGGGCGGTCGGCACCCTGGAAAAGGCGCAGATCACGGAAGACAACATCATGCAACTCATCGCGGGGCCCGAGCGCCAGCGGGCGCAGGCAAGCAGTGGGCATGCTATGCAACGCGGAGAGCGGCCTGTTTTACGCGCTCACGACCTTCAGGTCTGGGAGAATACCGCACCTTTCGACTTCAATCTGCATCCGGGTGAAATCGTCGGTATCAGCGGACTGGACGGTCAGGGTCAGGCCGATTTCGTCAAGGTTCTTGCCGGCGTCCAGCAGCCTGAGAACGGTTGGATAAGCATTGTTCAGAACGGTACTGCGGAGCGGATAATCGACATGCAAGCGGCTCGTAGGGCCGGCATCTCCTATGTCTCCGGAGATCGCAAGAAAGACGGCATCCTGCCGAATATGTCGATCTTCGAAAACATGGTGATGTCGATCTATCCGGCGCAGTCGGTGGCGGGGCTCCTGCGATTTATCAGCCGCGCAAAGCTGAACCCGATATTCGAGCATGAAACGGCCCAGCTGGCCACGAAGATGGGCGACTCCGGAAACCTGATCGGATCGCTCTCAGGCGGCAACCAGCAGAAGATACTTATCGCCCGGTCCTTTGCTGAAAATCCCAGCGTCATGGTGCTGAATGATCCGGCGAGAGGCATTGATGTCGGTGCCAAGCTCGATCTCTACCGCAACCTCAGGGATTTTGCGGCGCGTGGCAACGGTGTCGTCTTTCTGTCATCCGAAATTGAGGAATTTACGGATCTCTGTTCACGTGTACTGGTGTTCCGCGGCGGTGTGGTCAGTTCCGAATTCAGTCCTCCCTTTGACACTCACGTCATTTTGAATGCAACATTTGGTCGGAGGGCTGATGAGAATGTGCAGGGTGATCAGGAGAGTAAGGTCAGTAATCTCGATGACTGGCGCCTGGCCAGAAATGGCGAAAGACCCGCTGCCAGATCGGTGCGGGTCCGCCCCAACCTTCCGCGGAGACTTGTAATGAACCAGTCGGGCTTCATGCTGTTATCACCTGAGATCATGCAAGGCGGTACCATTCCCTCGCGCTATGCGGAAACGCAGAAACTCTCCCCGCCTCTGGAGTGGGAAAAGGTCCCGCAGGGAACCCAAAGTCTGGCGCTCGCCATTACCGATCCTGATGTGCCTGAGGAATTCAATTTTCCGCGTAGTTTCGCGCATTGGCTTGTTTACAACATACCCGCAGACGCCAGCGGCCTTGTCGAAGGTGCGTCGATGACGGCCAGGATGCCTTCTGGTTCCCAGGAACTGAACTCTGATTTCGTGACCTTCAATATCCCTGGCTTTGGTCGTGGCTATGGCGGTCCCTGGCCGCCGAATGGCCCGCACCGTTATGTTTTCACGCTGTTTGCGCTGAAGTCGAAGAGCATAGATCTGGCCCAGGATGCAGATCTGGTAGAGTTTTCGCAGGCAATATTGCCGGTCACTATAGAGCAGGCAAGTTTCACGGCCATCTATGGTCCGGCCAACGCGGCACTGCCAGCCGCATGATTAACAGGAGAGCAAAATGAGCAATTTGGGTGGCAGACGTGTCCTTGATCTTGATTGGGTTGAAAGCTGGGCGCGTCGCGTAAACGAGGACCGTGTGTTGCCGGTGATCGGGCGTTTCTTCACCGTCCGCTTTGTTCTGGGGATCGACGACACCGACTTTCTCTGTGAGGTGAGGCAGGGAAAAATTGAACGGATTTCCGAGGGACTCGAACCATCCGACATGGGTTATGAGTTCGCCCTGAGGGCGCCGTCAACTGCCTGGATGAAGTTTAGCCAGAAGGTGCCACCCCCGATGTTCAACGACATCTGGGCAATGGCCCATCCGCTGCACAAACAACTCCACATCGAAGGCAACCAGAAGCCGTTCTGGCAAAACATGCGGGCGCTGACATGGATGCTGGCCCTGATGCGTGAAGTATAAGGAGAGACTGCGATGAACAAGCATGATCCGATCGTCGGAAGATATGTATATGTCACCTGCCAGGGCAAGACATACCGCACCTATTACGAGGAGAATGGCGAAGGCATTCCAATGGTATGTCTACACACGGCAGGATCAGACGGCCGCCAGTATCGTCACCAGCTGTGTGATCCCGATATCAGCGCGAATTTCCGGACCATAGTGTTCGATGTCCCGCGACATGGAAAATCCCTGCCTCCGGCCGGCTGGCACCTTGAGGAAGACGAATACAAGCTGACCACCAGCTTCTATGCCGAATTCATCGTCGAGTTCTGCCGGGCCCTCGAACTGAGCAAGCCAGTCATCATGGGACAATCCATGGGGGGCAATATCTGTCTTGAATTAGCCCTTCGATACGAGAACGAGTTTTCGGCCTTGATTGCGCTTGAGGCCTGTGACCATTCGCCGGGTTGGTGGATCGACCCGTTGCATCACCCGGAAATTCATGGCGGTGAAGCGGTCGCTACAGCGGTTTTCGGGCTGATGTCGCCGGAAAGCCCGGACGAATATCGCTGGGAGACTTGGTGGTACTATGCGCAAGGTGGGCCGGGGATCTTCAAGGGCGACCTCTACTATTACTCCGTTGATTCCGATTACCGCGACAAGGTCCACAAGATCTCGGGAAAGCTGCCAATCTATTTTCTCACCGGCGAATACGACTTTGCATGCACTCCGGAAATGACAATGCGCACAGCCGAAAAGGTGAAGAACAGCGAATGCATCATCTTCGGAGGTGGACATTTCCCGACATCGGAGGATCCGGACAAATTCAAGGAGGTAATCACGCCTGTCCTGAAGAAAATTCTGCAGAACGATCCGGAACGGCGTGGCGGTGCGGCCCAGAGCTGGTCGTCGGGTCACGGCGGTGGTGGGGGCGGACGCAACCGGCCTTCTGGCGACACCCCGCAGCGGAGGGTTATTGATCTCTAGATGAGCCAGCGAACCGGCTCGGCGGGAAATCCGCCGGACCGGCCGCCAAGAGGTGAGACAAGGAGCCGATGGTCACACAAGCCCAGTCACCAAATATCTATCTGCTGGTGCCGATCGCGCTTATGGCCGCCCTGCTTGGAACGGCGGTGATACGCGGGCCGAGCCTCGTGTCGCCGGCAGGCACGGGGGCGGCGATAATCGTCGCCGCGCCGCTGATCCTGGCGACCTACTCGCTGATGGTCCTCGCCGTCGCTGGGCGTGGCACCATCGACCTTGCGGTTGGACCGCTTTTGGCGTTCATCAATGTGGTGGTGGTGAAGCTGAGTACATCGGGAATTCTTGTCAGCCCGATCGCCACCTTCATCGTCGCTCTTGGGCTTGGTATGCTCTACCAACTCGCCTTTGCCCTGGTGGTCATCTATGTCCGGGTGCAGCCAATTATCGTGTCACTGTCCGGTTTTCTCGCCCTGACCGGCATAAACCTGGTGATCCTGCCGCGGCCGGGCGGTATCGCGCCCCCCTTCATGCAGGACTGGGGGCTCGGGACGACAATCTTCTCGCCAGTATTGCTGATCCTGGTGCTGGCCACCGCAGGCTGGTACCTCTTCACGGCGACCACCTTTTACTCCAACCTGAAGATGACCGGCTATGACGAGCGTGCTGCCTGGACATCTGGTGTCAAAACCGACATTGTGCGGATAGGCGCTCATCTGATCGCCGGCATCTATGTCGGGCTCGGCGCGATCTGTTACACCGCGCTAATTTCCTCGGGTGACCCGACCCAGGGGCAGAACATGACCCTGACTGCCGTGACGGCACTTGTTCTGGGTGGAGTCGCGCTATCGGGTGGCCGTGGCGGAGTCACTGGCGCGCTTCTCGGCGCAGTCAGCCTGTGGCTGATCGGCTATGTCCTCGCGACCTTCAATTTTGGCGCCATTCAGGCCTTCATTACGCAGATGATCTATGGCTTGATCCTGGTGGCATCGCTTCTGCTGACATTGCTGGTGCCCCTCGTTGGCCGGTATATCAGCTTTGTGTCCCCTTGGAGTGCCTTTCTGGTGCTTGGCTTCGTGGTCATTGGCATTATGCTCCAGGTGTCGACCATCGGGAATTACAACGAAACTGGCAGTGTACTGGTTCAGCAACCGCTGGCAGACCGCTATTTTCTGCTCGAGCCTGCCCGCGCCGTCGGTGAGGGTTTCGTCATGACACGTGTCCAACTGCTGGCGCTTCTCACCGGCGTCGCGGCGGTCTGTTTCACGGTGGCCGCCAGGCTTATGGACTCTGAGGCGGGCAGACGCCGTATGGGTCTGTTCCAGTATTTGTTCGTCGTGTCACTTTTGCTGGCGCTTTTCATCGTCATAGCGATACGGCCTGAAAGCGCCATCCAGGGGTAAGCGATGGTTGATCTGAACATGCCAGTCAAGCAAATCGATCAGGACGCCGACAGCGCTGGGAAACGGGGCAGGAGGCGGTCATTCGGCATGTTGCCAATACCGCAATCGCGCTTCGTCATCTGGGTAAATATCGCTTTGTCGCTGGTGATCGCGACCATTGGGTTTGGCGTTGGTTTCGGTGAGGGATACCTCTCCGCACAACAGGTTATCCTCTTTGGTGTCGTGACCGCGGCGCTGCTGTTTTTGCTGCTGAATTATGTTGCGATCATCTTTGAGGATCGCGCGGCGGCGGCGGATGGTGAAACCGAAGCGGAGGCGGAACACCGACGACTGCGATCGAGGACGCTGTGGCGGAACAACATCGTCATGGTGCTGGCGATGTCGGCACTTCTTGTCCTCTACCTGCTGCTGACCGCGTCAATTGAGGAATTTCGATCAATCAAGAATCTGATCGCATTTCTCGTTCTCGAGTTGATCCTGCTGTTCGCGTTCAAGGTGTCCGGTTATTTCGCCAGCGGGCGTAGCGCGTTCATCGGGTTGATCGTGCTCGGCGCGCTGATTGTGATCTCGGCATTTTCCATAGAGGGGTTCCTCTCTGCTCCGAATGTGCGGGCCATCTTGCTGTTCGCGGCCTTCCTGGGGATCGCCAGCGTGGGGCAGACGATGGTGGCGCTGCTGGGCGGTCTCGATTTGTCCATTCCCTTTGTCATCGGCGCGGCCAACATCGCCCTATTGTCGCTGATTACAGCAGGTGTGCCTTCCTATGTCGCATTCGGATTTATCCTTGTGCTCGGTGGTGCCGTCGGATTTCTGAACGGGCTGATGAGTTACAGGCTTCAGGGCCAGGCACTCATCGTCACCCTTGGCACCGGGTTTGCGGTCGCTGGCTTCACCCAGATAATGACGTCCATAGGCTCTAAATTCGCGGGGAATGTCTTTGGTGTCGTTCCGGGCTGGTTGAGCAATCTTGCCGCCATGAATGGTCGCTTCTTTGGCATGAAGTTTCCGCCAACCATCGTCATCTGGATCGTTATCGCGATTGTCATGATTGTCGGGCTGCGGATGACTGCTTGGGGACGCAATCTCTACGCGCTCGGTGGCAACCGAGGGGCTGCAAAGCTTCTTGGTATCAGCGAGCTGAAATACTGGGTTGCCTGTTACGTCATTTCCGGCGTGTTTGCGGCCTTGACGGGCGCGCTGTTGCTGGGTTGGTCCGGCGGTGCCTTCATTGGTGTCGGCGATCCTTATCTCTTCACGACGCTGGCGGCGGTGGTTATCGGAGGCACCTCGCTTCTTGGAGGTAATGGTGGCTACGGCTTTACGGTGATCGGTGTTCTGGTCCTGCAGGTCCTGACCTCATTCCTGCTGGGGATAGGGCTTCAATATGAGTGGCAGCAATTTATTTTTGGGCTCCTGATTCTGCCAATGGTCGCACTTTACGGGCGGTCTCCGCACATTCGAGCCACAGTATAGGATAGGGCTATGTTCACCACACTGTTCACGTCTGCTGATGTTGTAGCCAGCTCGCTTGCCGGACTGGCCATAATGAGTCTCGCAGCGGCGATCATATGCTTTCTGGGGCTCAGCTGGTCCAATGAACGTTGGCGGGTGCCCGAGGCTCTTGTCGGCACAGCCTGCCTTGTAACGGCTGTTTATTATGCTGGCGCGGCCGGCTATTGGTTCAATGCCAGTGAAGCAAGTGCCGGAGTGCGGTTCTCCGCCTGGTACAGTGTTCATCCATTGCAGGTAGTAGCCGTTTATTTCTATGCGCGCACACAAGGGCCAGTACCTGTCGGGGTTTTCTGGCGACTTGGTGGCGCTGCGATTTTGATGGTCTTTGGCCGATGGCTTGGAGACGCTGGATTCTTTGATGAATCTCTTGGGGCGATCTTGTCCATCGGCTTCTGGCTTTACATTCTGGGCGAGCTGTATTTCGGAGCGATACCTGACCGCATCAGAGCGGCGGCACGCCCAATAAAGCTCGGGTATTTCTGGATCAGGCTGTTGTTCACTCTGGGATGGGCTGTCTACCCGATCCTGCATTTTGTTGACACGGTGATCGGCGTTGGCCATGCGCCAGCGATTGTTGTGCTCTACAGCACTTTCGATATCGTCAACTTGATTATTCCGTCACTCGTTGTCGTGGCCGTTGCCGGCCAAGACAGATACTAATCGCCTCCGGCGCTAACAAAGGGAAAAAGTCATGACCAGTGCCGACTTGATTGCCATCGTCATTACCCTGACCATCTTGATTGCTGTGGGTGTTTACCTGCTGCATTGGCTCTATCGCCATTCCTCAAAGGATCAGAGTTTCGTGAGAACCGGATCTGGCGGCGAACGCGTCGTTATGGGTGGTGGGGCCCTCGTTATTCCGATCATCCACGACATCACGGTTGTGAATATGAACGCCGTGCCAATCGAGATTCGGCGGCAGGGTGAACAATCCCTCATCACGAAAAACAAGATAAGGATCGACCTTGTGACGGAATTTTCCGTTCGTGTGATCGAATCCAATGAGGGAGTCCGGACGGCGGCCCGTACCCTTGGGGCTCGAACCCAAGATCCGACTGCGCTGAAGGAAGTCATCCAGGGAAAACTGATTGACGCCATGTCGACAGTGGCGGCGTCAATGACGCTGGATGAAATCCATGAGGGTCGTCAGCATTTCATTTCACAGGTATCCGCATTGGCACGTGAAGCGGTGCTGCTGAATGGTCTCGAACTTGAATCGGCTTCATTGACCTCTCTGAATCAGGCATCGCTCAGCTATTTTGACGAGAGGAACCAGTTCGACGCTGAAGGCATGACGTTGATTGTGAAGGAGACCGAAGCCCGCAGGAAATTGCGCAATCAAATCGAAAATGAAACCAGAGTTCAAATCAGCACGAAGGATTTCGAGGCTGAACAACGCATCATCGAAATCGATCGTGAACTAGAATTCTCACGCATTGATCAGGCACGCGACATCGAAATGAAAAAGGCAAAGCAGGCCAGTGAGATTGAGACTGAAAGGTCGGCTTCACAGATTGCCATCACAGAGGCGCGTGTCCGCACCGAGGAGGAGTCCGAACGGTTCCAGATCAACAAGACACGTGCCGTGGAAGAGGCACGTATCTCCAGTGACAACCAGGTGAAGTCACTCGCCATTCAGCGTGGGAACGAGACTGACATCGCCGAGGTGAACGCCCGAAGCCAGCTTGAAAAGGAGCGATTGCAATCGCGGCAACAGATCGAGAGTGAGCGCGTGGCCCGCGAGCAGGAGATCCGCGAGGCGCAGATCCAGTCGAAACTGACTGTCGCCACTTTCGAAACCGAAGCTGACGGCAAGATTGAGAATGCCAGGCTTGCCACGCAGGGCGAGGTGGAAACAGCTCGCGTCAACACCGAGAAGTCAATCGAGCTTGCGAATGTCGACAGTGAAAGGATAGTCAGGATCACCGCACAAGAAGCACGCTCAGAATTTGAGCGCGCGGAAGTCACGCGCAGCCTGATCGTTGAGACCGAACGTCTTCGCATGGAAGAAGAAGTGCGTGCTCGCGATATTGAACGCCAGCATAAAATCAAGATGGCGGAAACAGCGAGTTATCGCGAAGTCGAAGATGCCCGTGTGGTGGCTGATCGCGAGATCGAAGAACTTCGCACTGCGGCTCGTCGCTATATTGAGCGTTTCGACATCGAGCAGCAAATGGAAACCGAGCTCGCAGATAAGACGCGGCTCATCGCTGTTGTGAATAAGGCCATTGATGAAGCGGTGGTCCGCACACGGGAGGCCGAAGCTCTGCAGACACTCGCGCAGAGTGAAGAACAGATTGAGAGCCGCCGTGCCGAGGAAAAGGCTACAAGAGCAAAATCTGTCGACATTATTGATGCTGAAACCCGCGCCGAGCGCGAACGTATTCGAACTGTGAAAATGGCGGAGGCCAATAAGGAGGCCAGCGAGCGCCACGCCGAGGCGGAGATGGCCGAGGCCCGGGCAGCAGAATTCCGCTATGGCGTTGATGCGGAGGGTAACCGTAAGCTGAACGAGGCCGAAAACAGCCGTAATCAGGAAAGCCGCCGCAGTGCGCTTCTCGAGGGTGTGGTCAACCGCCTGCCGGAAATCATTCGTGAACAGGTCAAGCCCATGGAGAATATCGACTCGATCAAGATTCTACAGGTGGATGGCCTGCCTGGCCTGAACAGCCCGACCGAGGGCGGCGGGACAGGGGAGTCCAGATCGGGACCTGATGGCAGCGTGTCTGATCAGGTCGTGAGTTCGGCGATGAAATACCGCACCCAGGTCGCCTTTGTTGACGGGTTGATGGAAGAGATCGGGCTGCCGCTGAAAAATCTTGGGTCTGCCGGCGGTATGTCATTCCGGAACTTCCCCGAGCCAAAAGATGACAAATCAGAAACCTGAGCCCGGCGAGGGTGTTGAGAATGACAGAGCATGACCCAAGCGGCCAGCTTGAACGGCTGAGCAGGCATGGTCTGGTAATGGCGATTTGGGCGCCGACAGTCTTCGTCGCCGTTATATTGTTCCATGCTGGATACATATATGAGACGAACTGGTGGTTTGCGGCGGCCTTCGGTTCACTGATTGTCGCATTCTGTGCGCATATCATCGTCAATGTGGTGTTGAAAACTGGCTTTACCGCGGGCGAAATCGCCCTTGGGAGCGCCATTCTCGTCGGCCTGACCCTTGCCTATCTCATCACCATTCTGACCGTGTCGGATATATTGGTGGACCGGTTGACGGTCCCGATCGGCCTTGGTCTTGGGACGCTCGTCGTCGTGGTTGTTATCAGCATGGTGATCTCATTCGGGCCTCGCCGTGCCTTTGAGAAATTTGACGTTATCCGCGACAACAATCTTCGCGCGGCGTCGCGTCTGCCGCATCGCGGGGGACGGCGGTGACGTTTCTTCTTGTGATCACGCTTGGCCTCTTGTTCGTCTATGCGCTCTATTTCGCGGCGCAGACAGCGCGTATTGGAACCGATCCCAGGGATTTTCTGGATGGCGGGATGGCGCTTCCAGGCTGGTCTGTGATGTTCATTCTGCCAGCCATAGGTGTGGCCGCCCTTGGTGTTGAACGACATCTCCTGTTGGTATCGCGCTATGGCCTTCAGGCGTCGCACGTCGCTGTTGGGCTGATAACTATGGCTGTTGCCGCGGTCATGTTCTGGAACAGATTATGGTTGGCAGCGCGGCTGGCCGGACTTAACACCCCCGGTGAGGCGATCGGGCGCTACTACGACAGCATTGCGTTGCGGGTGATCATGATGGGACTGTGCGTCCTGTTCGCTCTGCCCTATTCCGCGAATTTGTTGTCGCAAGCCGCGCTGTTGGTTCAACAGGCCACCGATGGCACAATCCCTCGGGAGATGGCTGTCTGGGTGTTCGCCCTGTCGATGGCGATCCCGGCCATCATAGGCGGTTGGCGCGCGATTGTGCTGGTTTTGGCGATGGAAGCGGTACTGATAGCCATATTGATTCCTGGGATCATGCTGTTCGGAGAGATCGTTCTGCCAGGGGATATTTTCCCGACCCAGCCAATGCGGGTGGATGACGGTATATTCTGGGACCGTATCCCGGGAGTTTTGCAGGGTTATGCCGGCGTTGGAAAGAATGTGCCGACGGGTGGAATCTTTACCACAGTTGCCATTTCATCAACCGCTATTTCATTGGTGGGCATAGTTCTCAGCCCGGCCACCCTCTATCTGGGGCAAACAGCGCGTAAGGGACATGCTTTTGGCATTGGTGCCGTCTGGCTGACTGGTGGGTTGGCGGCCGGTCTCTTGTTAATAGCGGTGCCGGTTCTTGCCGCGCGGATGCCGACCGGGCTGGTCAGTCATGCCGAGGCGCTGGCGGCGATTGTGCCGTTGGCTGGCGTTTCTGTCATTCTGCTTGGGGTCATGGGCGGCCTTTTCGCAATCAGTTTCTTTGTCGCTGGCGGTGCGCTGCTGCTCTTTCGTGAGCTGATACACACATATCTCTTGCCAAATCTGACTGACCGGGGCCAGCGTCTTGGTGCCCGTATAAGTCTTGGGCTCGGCTTCTTTCTGCTCGGTTTGATGGCGGCCTTCATGCCCTTTGTTTCGGCGGTCTTCGCGAGCGTGGCCCTGCCCCTCGCGTTACAGTTGCTGCCGGCGATGGTTGGTTTCGCCTTCATGCGGTGGATAAGCCGTGGCGCGGTTCTTGCCGGGATCGCGCTGGGGTCTTTACTGGTTGTTTTCACCGAACCACTAGGTCTGATTATCTTTGAGGGGTTGTTTGTCAATCTACCCTGGGGCCGTTGGCCGCTTACCATCCATTCGGCCGGTTGGGGTCTGGCGATAAATCTGCTGATTGTGTTCCTGTCCTCGGTGGCAACGCTAAAGGGGCCTGACATGTATCAGCGTTCGCGTTTTCACAGAGCGATGAAAGCGCATCCACCCGCTTCTGTGGCACGAAGCGGTCTCCTTTGGGGGCTGGCCATCCTGTGGGGCTTTCTGGCGTATGGGCCGGGCGCCGTTCTTGGCAATTTCTTCTTTAGTGATCCGATTTTCACTGAACTTCAGTCTGTTATGGGCGTGCCTTCGCTTTGGGTTTGGCAAATGCTGTTCTGGCTTTTTGGCGTCGTGCTGGTTTGGTGGGTATCCCACAGCGTCGGCTTTGGCCGGACGCATGAGGTGACTGGCAAACCGATGCGGCTTGGTATGCCGCGGAGCATGCGCAGTCCGGACTGGATCTCGTCCGGACTCAGCCGCGTCGTGAACAGGAGTGGTAACGTCCCTGCCGGTCATCCCGACAAGGCACCCGTGCGGGTATTGCTACCGGATCTGGAGAGCAAACAGCCAGATGTGAAACCCGGACGCGGCAAGACGCGTGTTGGCTGACGAATGCTATAGGCTTCTTAGTGGAGAGAATTGAGATGTCATCATTGACAGACGGGATTATCGACATCGCCATGCGTCCGGCCGACGCGGTGCCGGACCTGCCACTCACCTTTGCACGACTCTCGTTGCTCGACTGGATGACCTGCGCCATCGCCGGCGCCGGCGAACCGCTGGCAATCAAGCTCCGGCAAATGGCCGCCCTGGAAGGTGGGCAGCCTCTGGCATCCGTCATCGGCGGAATGCAGGCACCTTCACTTCAGGCACCGCCACGCATGGCCGCTCTGGTGAATGGCGCGACAAGCCATGCGCTTGATTACGATGACACGCATTTTGCCCATGTCGGGCATCTGTCGGTTGGAATCTATCCCGCCGCGCTGGCCATCGCCGAGATGCAGGACGCCTCGGCCGAGGACATGGTCACGGCCTTCCTGCTTGGCGCCGAG
>Ga0181582_10002534_pt1 | contig 14478 bp, 12 predicted proteins | sample 071ome_32_FD_132438 | JGI IMG/M metagenome (GOLD analysis project Ga0181582, IMG submission 132438) | Coastal salt marsh microbial communities from the Groves Creek Marsh, Skidaway Island, Georgia - 071405AT metaG (megahit assembly) | ecosystem: Environmental > Aquatic > Marine > Intertidal...
CCGCTCGATTGAAAGCCACGGTCCTGATCGTCAGCGCAACATTTACGAGTGGCACTCCATCAACCAATGGCTGGCGCGCCTGGTGGGGGCCGTCTCGCTGAGTCTGACCGGTAAGGCAGACCGCCCCTGGCAGGACGAGTACATCCTTATTGCAGAGGTCTACGAGTTCGAGCCCTGAGCCTTCTTCTGGCGCGGAATATCAGCAGGTCGGAAAACAAAGCCGGCTTCGTCGTGACAGCGGAACTCCGGGCACTATTCTGTCCTCCGGACGCTCCCCTGTTGTCCCTGCAGGGGAGCGACTCGGGCGGCGTCCGGATGCCGTCTTTCAGCGACCTCAGCTACCGCGGATGACCCGACCGGGGCGCGCGCCGGTCAGTTTTCCATCCGCCTGGATCAGCTCGCCTCTGACATAGGTGCCGACGTAGCCGCGTGCTTTGGCGAGCAGACGTGGCTGCCCTGCGGGCAGGTCGTACACCATTTCCGGGACCTGGGTGCCCAGACGGCTGAGGTCGATCAGATTCAGATCGGCGCGCCGGCCAGGTTCAATCACGCCCCTGTCATGCAGCCCATAGAGGCTGGCGTTGTCGCCGGTCAGCTTGCGCACCAGATATTCCAGCGGCAGGCGGTAGGGGTCGTGCTCATCGCGGTCGCGATACCACTGTGTCAGCACGTAGGTATGCACGCCGCCGTCGCAGACAAAGCGGCAGTGTGCACCGGCGTCGCTCAGGCCGAGAACGCTGAGTGGGTGGCGCAGCATTTCATGAACCGCGCCCGGGTTAGCGTCGGCATAGCCGGCGACGGTGTAGAGCAGGAAGGCATTTCCTTCGTTCTCCAGCAGCATGTCATAGGCGACTTCCCATGGACTGCGCCCCTCGCGGGCGGCGATGCTCGCGATGCTGTTGCTGGCATCCGGTAGATAGCACATGGGGTCACCGGCCGGGTAGGTCGTTTCCCACAGCGTTGGATTCTTATAGAGCAGGGAGAAGCCGGCGTCGTGCGGGTCCTCTTCAGCCAGGAGCCGCGCGCGCATGGCGGGGTCAGCCATGCGCCGCACGCGCTCGCTGGCGGGCAGATGGGCGATCTCGGCGTAGCTCGGCATGAAGCGCCACGGGTGTTCGCCGGCCATGCAGAACAGAATTGGCACCGGCCGGCCGGCGACCTGCGGGATGATCTGCAGTCCGTCGCGCGCGGCCTGTTCACACACGGCGAGCTGCCGGCGCCACTGGTCGCCGTCGCTGTTGTTCTGCGCCTGCAGGTACATGAGTCGGCAGCGCGTCGCTTCCGCGACTTCACGCATCATGCGCATGTCGCGATCGAGCCCCTCGACGTCTTCCCCGGCAGCACCGCGCAGGACCATTTCGACCAGACCGTGACCGCTGTCTTTTACCGCCTGTGCCAGGGCGATGAGTTCGCTGGCCGGCGCGTGGGTGCCCGGTACCGGAACGCCGTCAACGTCGACATGAACCGGTGTACGTGAGGTGGTGAAGCCCAGCGCCCCGGCGGCCATGCCTTCCCTGACCAGCTGCGCCATCTGGGCGAGGTCGTCATCGGTAGCCGGCTCATCATTCGCCCCACGATCGCCCATGACGTAGCAGCGCAACGCGCCATGGGTCAGCTGGGTGCCGATATCAAACGCGTGCGGCATGCGATCCAGCGCGTCGATATATTCAGGGAAGCTCTCCCACTCCCAGCTCATGCCCGCTTCGAGCGAAACACCGGGAATGTCTTCCACCCCTTCCATGAGGTTGATCAGCCATTTGTGCCGATCCGGCCGGGCCGGAGCGAAGCCGACACCGCAATTGCCAACGACCGCGGAGGTCACGCCGTGCCAGGTCGATTGCAACAACTCGGCGTCCCAGGTGACCTGGGCATCGTAGTGGGTGTGTATATCGACCCAGCCCGGCGTGATGGTCAGCCCGTCAGCATTGACGGTTTCGGCGGCGCTGCCGAGGTCGCGTCCGACGGCCGCGATGCGTCCGTCCTTGACCGCAATGTCGGCCTGATAGGGCGCATGGCCCTTCCCATCGACAATGCTGCCGCCTTTGAAAATCTGATCGAATGTCGCCACGTTGTGTCCTCCCCAGGTGCGAACGTTGTACTCAATATAGCGCTAAAGCGCGTCGCTGCCCTGAGACACTGGGGGAATCGGCAGGCGTAAACTGCGCTTTCCGTGTTACCAGCAAGGAGCACTTCATGAAATTCACCTGGTTCCACCTGATGCCCTGGCCGAACCTGCCGGACGATTTCCGCAGCAGCAACCGTTCGGTCTGGGTCGACATTCCCAGTTCTCTTTACGATCCCGAGCAGGGTCACCATCTCTATCACGAGTATCTCGATCAGCTGGAATATGCCGACGCGCTGGGTTTTGACGCCATCGCTGTCAATGAGCATCACCAGAACGGGTACGGCCTGATGCCGTCGCCGAATCTGATTGCGGCTGCGCTCACCCGGCGCACGAGCCGTGCGGCCATCGGCGTGATCGGTAATTCACTGGCGCTGTACAACCCGCCAATCCGTGTGGCGGAAGAGTTCGCCATGCTCGATGTCATGTCGGGCGGGCGTCTGATGGCGGGTTTCCCCGTGGGCACGCCGATGGATACGAACTTCTGCTACGGCCAGATCCCGGCGCTGACGCGTGATAAATATCTCGAAGCGCACGATCTGGTCATCCGTGCTTGGCGTGAGACGGAGCCTTTCGCCTTTGACGGCAAGTACAACCAGCTGCGCTGGGTGAACTGCTGGCCGAAGCCGATCCAGCAACCGCATCCGCCGATTTTCATTCCCGGCGGCGGGTCGGTGGAGACCTGGGACTTCTGCGTCGAGAATGACTACAACTACTCTTACTTGTCTTTCACTGGCTACCTGCGCGGCAAGGCTCTCCTCGACGGCTACTGGGAGCGTGTTGCGAAGGCGGGCAAGGATGAATCGCCCTATCGCGGCGCGTTTGCCCAGGTGGTCTGCGTTGCGGACACCGATGAAGAAGCTGAGCGGCTGTACCGTCCGCACGTGGATTACTTTTTCAACCGCTGTCTGCATGTGCACACGGGTTTCGCCGATCCGCCTGGCTACCGCACGGTCGCGACGATCAAGACGGGGGCACTGAATCAGTACAAACCGCTGACGCCGGATGCGCTCGGCGAGCTGCCGTGGGGACAACTGATCGACGAGGGCAACATTATTGCGGGCAGCCCTGCGACCGTCCGCGAGCGCATGGAAGATCTGATCAGGAACCTGCACGTCGGCCACGTGTTTCTACTGTTTCAGGTGGGCAACATGCCTGGAGAGCTGGTGCGTCATTCATCCAAGCTGTTCGCGGAGCAGGTCATGCCGCATCTGCGGTCGATGTGGCCGGACTGGTCAGATGACCAGCGCTGGTTCCCGCAGCCGATGAGCGATCGTCGGGAACTCGAGAAACAGCCCTCGCAGGCGATGGTGGCATGAGCATGCAGCAGCGCACGGTGACAACGAAGCGCGGCTGCGAGGTCGCATACCTGGAAGCGGGCAGCGGGCAGCCGCTGCTCTTTCTGCACGGCGCTGGCGGTCTGTTTCCGCAGAATCCGTTTCTGGAGACACTGGCCGGACGCTACCGCGTCATCGCCCCCTGGTGGCCGGGCTACGGTGAGTCCCGCGGCGAGGAGCTGCTCGAGGACATGCTCGATTTTGCGCTGCACGGCTGGGACGTGGTCGATGCGCTGGGACTGGAGCGTCCGCACCTGATGGGACATTCCATGGGCGGCATGATCGCCGCTGAGATGGCGGTCACAGCACCGCATGATCTGGATCGCCTGGTGCTGGTGTGCCCGGCAGGGCTATGGCTGGATGAGCACCCGATTCCTGACATTTTCAGCCTCATGCCCTACGAGCTGCCGGCGCTGCTGACCCATGATCCGGCCGTCGCTATGCGACTCCTCGCCGGCGCAGCGGAGCTCGACTTCAACAACATGGAGGTGCTGAAACAGTTCCTCGTGGTCAACGCCCGCCAGCTGGGTACGGCAGGCAAGATCCTCTTTCCAATTCCCAACCGCCGTCTGTCGAAGCGGCTCTACCGGCTCGCGGCGCCGACACAGGTGCTGTGGGGTGAGAGTGACCGGCTCATCGTGCCGGCGTATGCAGCGCGCTGGCAGGCCATGGTGCCGCACGCGTCCGTGCAGCGCTTCGCCGACTGCGGGCATCTGGTGCCCTACGAGCAGCCTGAGGCTTTTGTGGCCGCGGTCACGGATTTCCTCGGCTGAACCGCGGGCAGACGTTGCCAGCGCTGCATCCAGACGGTGACCTCACCGCGGATGCAGCGCGCCCTATGCGCCTGACCGGCTTTCGTTGAAAAAACGGTTGTCCACCGGTAGCGGGTCATGACCGCGCAGGCGTTCGAAAGTTGTGAGGTCGTCTCCGGTAAAGCCTGCGGGAACCGGCGCGGTGACGGCGGCGAGAAACGAGACTGCGGGCGGGGTATCAATTTCGTCGAAAAAACTGCGGATCATGGGTACTCCGGGTTCGAGTTCCAGCTGCGCGAATTTCTCTGGCGGGACATCAGCACCGAAGATGTAGACCTGATTCGGCATCCCTTCGGGAATAGTGATCCGACAGCTGTCGGCGTTCACTGAAATCGTCGTACCGCCGTAAACCGGGTGCGTGCCGCACATCAGGGTCGCACAGCAGCGCGACATGGCAGTGGTGTTGGCAGCGTCCTCACGCAGTCGGGAAAACTCGAGCAGCGCTCGCGAGGCTGCGTCCACGCGCAGCACGTTGGTGAAGTAATACAGATCGACACCGCGGCGGTAGGCCTGCACCGCCTGCGGCAGCGCTTGCTCCGGGTTGCGCGCCGCGGCAATCAGCGCGCGCTGGCGGCAGTCCCAGCAGAAGCATTGACAGCGACAGCGCGGCGTCGGGTCGAGGAGATCAATCCTGCAGCGCCCGCAGCGGCAGGCGAGGAAGGCAGTGCTGACGGTCATTAGCGTCTGGGAAGCGTGCTTAAGGCGCTGGCTGAGATCCGGGGAACGGCGGCCGGTAGTTGGATCAGAACCCGACCGCCAGGCCTTCCTTGCGGTGGTCGGAGCCGGCGATGTAGCCGTCGTCGGTCTTCAGGATCAGCTGAGCGCCGCCGAAATTGTGGTGGGTCGCCTCAAAGCGGACCTGGTGCCCGCGTGCTGCGAGCTCCTTGGCGACCGTTTCAGGAAAGCCGGGCTCCAGCGACACCGAGTAGTCGCCGAGCACCTGCCAGCGCGGTGCGTCGCTGGCGGCCTGAGGGTTCTGCCCGTAGTCGAATACCCGGGTCATCATCTGCACATGGCCCTGGGCCTGCATCGGGCCACCCATGACGCCGAAACTCATCAGCGGCTGACCGTCACGGGTGACGAATCCAGGAATAATGGTGTGGAACGGGCGTTTGCCCGGCCCCACACAGTTGGGATGGCCTTCCTCCAGGGTAAAACCGTAGCCGCGGTTCTGCAGCGCAATTCCCGTCTCAGGGACGACGATGCCCGAGCCGAAGCCGTAATAGTTTGATTGGATAAAGGAGACCATCATGCCGCTGGCATCAGCTGCGGTCAGGTAGACCGTATCGGGGCTGGTCGGCAGCGCTCGGGGCGGCAGCGCGGAGGCCTGGTTGGTGATTCCCGCTGCTGCGCGGGCCAGCGAGGTCGGGTCAAGCAGCTCGGCAGGTGTGACTTTGAGATGTGCGGGATCTGCGATGTGATCGGCCGCCGCGCGCAGGGCGATCTTCATCGCCTCGATCTGCAGATGCATGGCGTCCGCGCTATCGAGCGCAGGCGGATCGAAGTGAGCCAGGATGCCGAGCGCGATCTGTGCGGCGAGGCCCTGTCCGTTCGGCGGGATCTCATGCAGCGCGACGTCGCGATAGGACTGCCGCAGCGGTTCAACCCAGTCGGCTTTGTGCTGCTCGAGATCGCTGCGTCGCATCGCGCCGCCGGCATCGATCGCCGCCTGTTCGATGCGTGCTGCCAGCGCCCCGCGGTAGAAAGACTCGCCACCGCTTGCTGCGATCTCCCGCAGCGTCGCGGCAGCGTCGGGAAGTTTCACCCGCTGTCCGAACGCTGGCGCGGGCAGGAAGTGCGCTTCGAAACCGGCAAAGCCTGCATAGAGTTCCTCAGCCTCCTCCCAGTGAAACGCCGTTCTGGGCCCGACCTGAAAGCCGTTCTCGGCGTAGTCGATGGCCGGTGCGAAAAGATCTTCAAACGGGAGCTGGCCGAAGCGTGCCGAGAGCGCGACCCAGACGCTGACCGCACCGGGAACAGTGACCGCGTCCCAGCCGAACTGCGGCATGCTGTCCCGCGAGCCGAAATACTCCCGCGTCCACAGCGCTGGTGCCCGCCCGGAGCCGTTGATACCGCACAGACTGTCGCCGTCCCACAGGATCGCGAAGGCGTCCGAGCCGATCCCGTTACTGCATGGTTCGACAATGCTCAGCGTGATTGCGGTCGCCAGGGCGGCGTCGACCGCATTGCCCCCGCGCTGCAGCATTGTCAGTCCGGCCTGGGCGGCCAACGGCTGGGAGGTGGCGACAATGTTGGCCGCGCACAGCGGCGCGCGTTGCGAGGGGTAGGGCTGCGCAGCTTGAATCATAGAGGCTCCTCTGAGATTCCGGTCCGGGATCGTGGCGCGAGTATACTGATGCATTGTTCTGCGCCGCAGCCATTCTCCCCGCACGATGCTCACTCTGACCCGAAGCGTTGCAGACGACCTGGCGTCGTCTGTAGGCGCTGCCCGTACCCATCCGGCGCGTGACCGGCTGCCCGTCTTCCCGGGTGCTGCGGCTGGCCCCGCGCAGACAGATCCATGGAGCCTGGCGTGACATCCGCGCGGGCATGGGTGCTGCTGACTGCCGGGATCGCGCTGGTACTGGGCAGCGCGGTGCCCTGGCACCAGGGGCTGCGCGATGCGGCGCGGCAGACCGTTGCCGTTGAAGTGGACCTCGATCCCAGAATTCCGGACCAGTCGCGCCAGATCACCCTCGCATCCGGGGCGCGAGCCCGCCTGGTAATGGCGCTCACCGTGCATGTGCCGGAAGATCTTGAGACGAGCAGTGAGCCGCCGTCGGTGCGATACCGTTTCCCGTTCGAATACCGCATCACAGATCTCTCAGGGCACACGCTGGCTGGCAGCGCGCTGGCTATCGACCCGCATGGCGCGCCGAGAGTCGAGAAAGCACACGCCGTGAGTGTCCTCGAATCCGCGGTGAGACGGCTGCCCGAAGGCTACGAGGTTGAGGTGACCGCCGTGCTGCCTGCGTTTGAGCTTCTGGAATCGCCGGAAGTCGTACTGACCGCAGAGCTCGGGCAGGACCAGCGCTACGGGGCCACGCTGGAGGCGGTCACGGTGCGATTGGAGCACGGCCTGACCAGCCCGCTTGGTCATCTGATCGGAGGGCTGGTCATGTTTCTGTTCGGTCTGATTGCCGCTGTGATGGGATTCACCGCGCGGCTCAGCGCGGCACAGCCTGCCGGACAGAGTGCGCCGACCACGGCGCAGGAGGATGTTGCCGCGCTTCGCCGTCAAGCCCGACTATGTCATCTGGCGGGCCTGTGCGCGTACGCCGTACCTTTAGGGGTGCTGGTGCCGCTCGCGCTATGGACCCGCACCCGGCGACGACATCCTTATCTGGATCAGCAGGGCCGTGAGGCCATCAATTTCCAGCTGTCCGTGCTGGTCTATATCGCGCTGTCACTCGGGCTGGTGCTGGTTGTGGTCGGACTGGTGTTGGTGCCTCTGCTGCTCGTTTTTCATCTGACGACGACCATCGCAGCCGCGCGCGCCGCGGGTCGCGGCGAGGCCTGGCGCTACCCGATTACGCTGCGCTTCGTGCGTTAGGCGGACTTGGGGTCAGGTGCTCGGTGCTGCCCGGCGCGTCTGCCATGCGGCAAGCAAAGCGCGGGCTTTGTTCTGCGCCGGATCCATGATTGCGTCGTGCTCTCCGCGCTTACAGGCGAGTTCAATCACGTAGCCGTTGGGGTCTTCGAAATAGATCGAGTCGATGAAACGGTGGTTGGAGACCCCGCGCATCGGCCTGTTTTCCGCCCGGCCTTTCTCGATCATGCGTTCGAAGGTCGTTCGATCGACCTCGAGCGCGATGTGCAGGTCGAAATCATGCTGCTGCTTGAACTCGAACGGCCGGTCGGGCGCCTCGAAGAAGGCCAGAAAAGAGCCATCGCCCATGGCGAAGAAGGTATGCAGGACCTCGGTCTCTCGCCCGGTCATGGTTTCGGTGATCTCCAGCGCGCCGCAGAGCGGCAGTTCTAGAAAATCCTCGTAGAAAGCCCGCGTCTGCTCGCTGTCGCGACAGCGGTAGGCGTTGTGATGCAGCCCTTTGATCATGGTATTTCCTCTTAGTCGAATAGCACGCCAGGGTTCAGGATCCCGTTCGGATCCAGGGTCCGCTTGGCCGCGCGCAGCACTTCGCCGAACAGCGGTGGCCGCTGCTGCGCCCAGCCTTCCGCATGCATCCGACCAACGGCATGGTGGTGCGTGACGGTGCCGCCGGCGTCGACCACCGCCGCTGTCGCCTCATCCTTGATGGTTTTCCAGATCTCTTCCTCGCTGCGGTGTGGTGCGGGTCCGCTGAAGGAGTAGTAGGGCGCGGGGCCGTCGGTGTACACGTGGGTAAAACGGCAGGCCAGCGTAGCGCCCGGTCCCAGGGTTTCGCGCAGCGCCCGTCCAACGCGCTCGCGCACCGCGGCATCAAACGCGGGCCACTGGTCCCAGGTGATAGCCGTCTCGAAGGTGTCTGCGAGCAGGCCGAGGCCGACCGTCAGACCCGCATTGACCCCGATGAAAGCGTTACGCCAGGCGCCGACCGGGCCCTCGCGTCCGGTTGCCTGGCCGTTACCGTCGTCGATGACGACGTTTTCATCGGCTATCTGCCCGCCGCAGGCGCGGGCGATATCGACCGCGGCACGGATATTTGCGCCTTGCGCGATGTCAGCCGACTCAAAGCCGATGATGACCAGTGACTGCGTGCCGTCGAGGCCGGCGTTGTTACCCGCCTCAACCGGATCGAGGATGCGTAGATTGGCTGGCCACAGTTTGGCCTGTACCAGCTGGCGCATGGCCGCCGTGCCGCTCTCCCAGCTGGGAAAAATGACCCCCGCCGTAGCGCGGAAGGTCGGGCGTTTCTGCAGCCTGAGCCAGCATTCACTGATGATGCCAAGCGTGCCCTCGGAACCCAGGACCAGGCGATCGGGGCTGGGTCCGGCCCCGCTGCCCGGCAGGCGGCGGCTTTCCATCCAGCCGGCCGGTGTGAGCATGCGCGTGGACTCGACGAAGTCATCGATATGGGTGTGGTTTGTCGCGTAATGACCGCCGGAGCGGGTGGCGACCCAGCCGCCGACAGTCGACCAGGGAAAACTCTGCGGAAAATGTCGCAGGGTAAGCCCGTAAGGTTTCAGGGCTGTTTCCAGGTCAGGTCCCAGCAGGCCGGCCTGGAAACGGCCGGCGCGGGAGACCTCATCGATTTCCAGCACGGCATTGAGCTCGTCGAGGTCGATGGTCATGGCCCGCTCCGCGGTAGCGGGCACGTTGACGCCCCACACTACGGTGGTTCCCCCACCGTAGGGAATAGCGATGCATGCATTGGCATCGCACCAGGCCAGAGTTGCTTCCAGTTCCTGCTCGGTGCGCGGATGCGCTACGGCGTCAGGCGGCAGTGCAAATTCCCCGCGCGACGCTTTCAACAGCTCGACCGGGTGACCACCATGCGTGTGGGTCAGGCGATCGACATGATCCTGGCGCACCCAGCCCTGCAGAGCGGCGGGCACCCTGAAGCGTGGATCGCGTAGCGCGATCTCTTCCGGCCTGGGGATCCTGGGTGGTTTGACTGCCTGCCCGAGACGCGGCGCCAGCGCTTTCGCTGCAGCCTGCCGCGCGTCATCGCCGGGCTCATCGGACGCGTATCCCCAGGTCCAGTAACTGCGCCGTTCACTCCGTGCCACCATCAAACCGCCCTCCACTAAGCCAGCCGTGCGTCGAGGGTGCATTCTGGCGTACTCGCCGCCCTCCGACACCCCCGGCCGCTGGACCTGCTCGCGTTGCGCGCGGCGCGCAAAACTGTCAGCGTGCGCGGCATGAACAAGTCAGCGCCATTCCGACCGCGTCGTAGTTTTCTCTTTGTCCCTGGCAGCGGCCCGGAACTGTTCCCCAAGGCCATCAAGGCCGCGCCCGATATTGTCTGCATTGACCTTGAGGACGCGATCGCGCCGCCGCACAAGGCATCGGCGCGCCGCGGCACGCTGGATCTTCTGGCGGGGCGGCCGCCTTGTGGTAACAGCGAGGTGCTCATTCGCATCAATGCGATCGGCAGCCGGGATGGCATGGCCGATCTGCTCGCCATTCTTGACAGTCCGGCGCCGCCACCGGGTCTCATGCTGCCCAAGGTCAAAAGCCCCGATGAGATCCGCCTGCTCGATGAACTTCTCAGTTCAGAGGACAGCGCGATGCGTCTGCAGGTGATTATCGAAACCAACGAAGGGCTCGAAGCCTGTGCGGAGATTGCCCGGGCCAGCGCGCGTATTGATGCGCTCCTGTTCGGTGCCATTGATATGAGTGCCGAGCTCCGCGTGGCGCCGACCTGGAACGCGCTGCTCTACGCGCGTTCCCGTCTGGTGCACGCCGCTGCGTCAGCCGGGATCGACCTTATCGATGTGCCTTTTCTGGATTTGCAGGACATGGCTGGTCTCGAGCGCGAAGCGGCACTGGCCGCGGAGTTGGGCATGACCGGCAAGGGCGCGATTCATCCCAGCCAGCTGCCGGTCATTCAGCAGAGCTTCACCCCGAGTGCTGCAGCAATTGCGCGGGCCAGAGAGATTGTGCAGGCGTTTGAACAGGCCAGCACCGGGCTCGTTGTGGTGGGAGGCAAGCTGATCGAAAAGCCGGTGCTGCGCAGCATGTACCGGATTCTGGCGATCGCGGACCGCCTTGGCGCTGGGGCCGATTCCCCGGTCCAGAGAGACAGCTAGGCAGAGCGTCCGGTCGACTACGACGCCGGTCAGGCGCCCTGCTGCTCGGAGCGCAGCTCACGGATGCGGTCCCGCAGCTCGTCGATTGAACGGTTCTCGTTGACCCGCGCAGAGGGCGTCAGGAAGGACTCCAGGCGGGTAGCAAGGCGCATCGGGTTGGGCTCAGTGCGGATACTCACGACACCATCGGTGATCAGTTTCTGCATGAGGAGTTCGCGCTCGGTCTTGGCGTGAATGCTTTCTGCCACCGGCGTCAGGAAGAAATTCGCAAGGACGATGCCGTAGAGAGTCGAGGTGAGGGCGATCGGCACCGTCTGCAGGATTATCCTCGGGTCGTTGATCCCGGTGAGCATGGCGATGAGGCCAATCACGCTGCCGGCGACGCCGAATGCCGGCGCGAGCTTGGAGGCGTGACGGAACAAACGCTCGTGCTGCTGGCGGCGATGGCGGAAATGAAACATCTCCGCGTGCAGCATCTCCTCGATCTCGTCTTCCTTGAAGCCGTCAACCAGCAGCTGCAGGGCGCGCTTCAGAAACAGCATGGTGGTGCGCTCCTGAAAATCTTCGAGGGCCAGCACGCCTTTAGTCCGGGTCTGAACCACCAGCTCCTGCAGCACCTCGATGATGCGCTCGGGAGAGACCATTTTCCCGGTGTAGGTATTCCGTGCCACGCGGATAGCGGCGAGGAGATCGCCCGAGGGATAGCTCAGGAACATCGCGCCGCAGGTACCTGAGATGACGATTGCGAGGCCCAGCCCGTTCAGCATTACGCTGGCGTTGCCGGACATCAGGAACGTGGCGACATAGATGCCCGCGCAGAGCACTACGCCCATCCAGTTATAGACATTCATAGCATTGCTCCTGGTTCGGTGGTCGACGTGCTGCGGGTGATGATGATTTCAACCCGGCGGTTGAGCGCGCGTGCGCCCTCGTCGGAATTCGGTACGGTGGGGGCGTACTGTCCCCGCCCCATGACGACAAAACGCGCCGGGTCAATGTCCCCGCCGGCGTCGAGCAGGTAACGGGCAACACGACTCGCGCGCACCAGTGACAGTTCCCAGTTGCTCGGGAAAGCATCAGTGTTGATCGGGTGGTCGTCCGTGTGGCCGACCACATGCACAATGTAGGGCGTTGAGCGGATGATGCCGGCGAGACGGTCGAGAAACTCGCGCATGTCGTTTTTCAGTTCGGCCTGCCCCAGATCGAACAGCATCGGACCCTGCACGCTGACTTTGACCGATTGATCCTCCAGCAGGACGATCTCCACTTCCTGCAGGTTGGTTTCGCGCATTGCCTCCTGACTGAGCTCAAACACGTTAAGCCGCACAGGCGGTGAGTCATCAAAATGGCTCGGCGGAGTCTCAACCGGACGCAGCTTCTCGCGTTCGACCTCGTAGCGCTGCGGCACCTCTTTCGGCTGACGTTCGTCCAAGAACTCCGTCTGTGCTTCGGGGTTGTCGAGCAGGCCGCGTACGGAGATCAGGATCGCGAACACCACGAACATGGTCATCATGAGGTCCGCCCATGGTACCGACCAGTAGTCCGCGCCAGCGTCCGGATCGACCATCGGGTTGCTGTCGACGTCGGCGCCCTGGCTCGCATAGGCCATGGCATAGCGGCGTCGACGGCTGGCGCCGGCGGCAGCCGCTGTCTTTGCAGGCGTTGCCTTCTCTAATGGTGTTTGTTCGTCGGCCAAAACTGCCTCCAGGGCGCAGCTACCAGTCTCATAGCGGCCGCCGTCGGCCAATCTTGAAGATTCTCAGGGCTTTCGGGTCGGCACTTAGGGTAGATCTTCTTGCGGTCGGCAACTGTGACCGAGTCGACGGAATGCGTCAGGCGCTGGCAGGCGCAATTCAGAGCGCGAGAAACGCTTCCGGCGTGCTGGAGGCGGTGGCGCTGAGCAGGACCTCGGGGCGCATGTGGTGCGCGGCCTTGGCGCGATGCTCCGCGGTATCGGGCTGCGGGCCGATGTAGCTGCCCAGATCACGCCCCCAGGCGACGACCGCGCGGCCATAGCGGACGCGCTGCTGTTCCCAGGTCTCCAGCGCGCCTGGTGCGTCGGCGGCCAGCGCCTCAGCCAGGGTCGCAGCGTCGTCCGCGGCCTTGGATACCCCCATGCCGACGTGCGGTCTGGCCGTGGCTGCGGCGTCGCCTATCAGCACCACGCGGTCGAAGACGAGCCGGTCACAGCTGAAATCGAACATGCCCTGCAGGAAGGGCATGTCTGTGGCGTTGATGATGGACTGTATCTGGGGCGCGAGATGCCTGGCGGCGTCAGCGCGCATGGCTGCGACCAGATCCGGTCGCACCAGGTGATGCGGGATCCCGTTTTCGTAATAGACGCCGTTTATGTCGGTCAGGTGATCGCGCAACACCGCGGCATCGCCGCTGCGGTACCAGCCCCAGTTGTACCAGCGTTTGCCAGGCTCGAGCGTGTCGTCCGGACCGGCGACGAGATAACCCAGCCAGTGCCCCCCGGGGGCCATACCAAAGGCCATGCGGTGCGCGACCTGATCCAGCACGGCTTGCGGTACCCGTGCTTCATCGATCAGTCCACGCCAACCGAAATAACCGACGTAAGCGGGAATGACCGCGGGAGCGACGAGGCTGCGCACGGTGGACCGCGCGCCATCTCCGCCGATAAGCCAGTCGGCGGTGACTTCCGCACCGTTGGTGAAGCGGGCGGTCACTTGATTGCCCTGGCTCTCTATGTTGCTCAGGGCGTGTCCGGGGAAGTACGCCTCATCAGGTAGCTGGGCGCGTAAGAAACGGTAGATCAGCCCCCATGAGGTCATGATCTGATGCATGGCGTGTTCGTGGATCACCGCGCCCTCGCGGTCAAACATCACGCGACCATGCGCCGTCACGCCCATTTCATCGCGCAGCTCAACGCCGGCTGCGCGGACCGCCTCGTACAGCTCTTTGTGGGTGGCGATGCCGGCGCCGCGATTCGCCAGGGCATCCTCGGCGCGTTCGTAGACCCCGACCTCGAAGCCGCGAGCGCGCAGGGCAAGTGCCGCAAACAGACCTGCCATGGAGCCGCCGATGACGGTGACCCGCCCGCGGCTCATCCCAGCAGCGCCTCGCGCAGTTTCTGCGCGCTTCGCTCCAGCGCGACCCGTGCGGTGTCCAGCCGCCCACCCATGCGGGCGAAGCCGTGGATCATGTCGTCGTAATGGTCATGCGCGACTGCAATGCCCGCTGCGCGCAGTTTCTCCGCGTAGGCAATGGCCTCGTCACGCAGCGGATCGAAGCCGGCCGTGATGATCAGCGCTGCCGGCAGGTTGTTCAGATCAGCAGCCAGGAAAGGCGATGCCTGGGGATCTGTGCGGCGGCCCGGATCCGGCAGGTACCAGCTGGTGAATTGGTCCATGGCCTGCCGCGTGAGCATGTAGCCAGATCCGTTTACCCGCAGCGACTCGTTGTCGGCGGTGAAATCCAGCGCCGGGTAGATCAGCAGCTGATAACGCAGCTTGGGCAGATCGAGCGTCCGCCAGGCAAGGGTTACCGCTGC
>Ga0181582_10002537_pt1 | contig 14474 bp, 5 predicted proteins | sample 071ome_32_FD_132438 | JGI IMG/M metagenome (GOLD analysis project Ga0181582, IMG submission 132438) | Coastal salt marsh microbial communities from the Groves Creek Marsh, Skidaway Island, Georgia - 071405AT metaG (megahit assembly) | ecosystem: Environmental > Aquatic > Marine > Intertidal zone...
CCCCCCCCCCCCCCCCCCCTGCCACCGGCTCGATCACCCCCGCGTCTCTCCGCCCTCGCTCGCACCCCCCGCGGGCTCCTCCCCCCACTCGTTCCCGCCGCCCTGCTTGGCCCAGAGCTCGGCGTACCTCCCGCCCCGGGCCAGCAGCTCGGCGTGTCCCCCGCTCTCGACCACCTTGCCCGCCTCGAGCACCACGATCTGGTCGCACCGGGCGGCCGTCGAGAGCCGGTGGGCGATGAAGACGCTCGTGCGCCCGGCGGCCAGCTCGTCCAGGCCCTCGAGAATCCCCTGCTCGGTCCGCGTGTCGAGGCTTGACGTGGCCTCATCGCAAAGGAGCACGGCTGGCTTCTTGAGGAAGGCCCGCGCGAGGGCCACGCGCTGCTTCTCCCCGCCGCTGAGCTTGAGGCCGCGCTCCCCGACCACCGTGTCGTACCCCGCCGCCATACCCACCACCTGGTCGTGGATGTGGGCCAGGCGTGCGGCCTGGTGCACCTCCTCCTCGGACGCCCCCAGGCGCCCGTACTGGATGTTGTAGAGGACCGTGTCGTTGAACAGGAGCGTGTCCTGGGGCACCACGGCCACATGCTCCCGGAACGACGCCATCTTGAGGTCCCGCACGTCCTCCCCATTCACCAGCACCCGCCCCTCGGACGGGTCGAAGAACCGGAAGAGGAGCCGCAGCACCGTCGACTTGCCGCTCCCCGACGTGCCCACGAGTGCGCACGACGTGCCCGCCGGGACGTGCAGGTCCACGCCGTCCAGGATGGTCCTGCCGTCCCCGGAGCCCGTGTCGTACCCGAACCGGACGCCCTCGAGGGTCAGGGAGACCTGCCCGTCGGCGGCCAGGGCCAGGTCCCGGGCCCCCTCCCGGTCCTGCACGCGCGAGTGCGTGCGCATCAGCCCGAACAGGGACCCCATGTCGGTCAGGCTCTGCTTGGTCTCGCGGTAGACGGTGCCGAGGAAGTGGAGGGGGGCGGCCAGCTGGAGCAGCATCGTGTTGACCATCACGAGGTCGCCCACCGTCAGCCCCCCGGCCTCGATGCCCCCCGTGACCCCGACCATCGCCGCCGTCACGGCCGCGGTGAAGATGGCCTGCTGCCCGAAGTTGAGCACGGCCAGCGAGTGCTGCGTCTTGACAGCGGCCCGCTCGTACCCCGCCAGGGTCTCGTCGTACCGCTGGAGCTCGTGGCTCTCGCTGGCAAAGTACTTGACCGTCTCGTAGTTGATCAGCGAGTCCACCACGCGGGCGGTGCTCTCGTTGTCGTACCGGTTCATGTCGCGGCGGATCTTCATCCGCCACTTGGTCAGCGAGAAGGTGAACCACGTGTAGGTCGCGATCGTGGCGCCCGTCAGCGCGGCGAACGCGGGGCCGCACTTGTACGCCAGGATGCCCGACACGAGCGACACCTCGAAGGCCGTGGGCACGACGTTGAACACCATGGCCCCGAGCACGAACGATATCCCCCGCGTGCCCCGGTCCAGGGACTTGCTGATGCTCCCCGTCCGCCGCGCCAGGTGGAACGCCAGGTCCATCCGGTGCAGGTGGGCAAAGGCCTCGACCGAGACCTTGCGGATGATGCGCTGCGTCACCTCGGCGAACATCGCGTTCCGCCCCTCGTTCAGCGCGCTCTGCGGGAGGGGACCGGAGGGGCCGGGAGGGACCGTGGAAGGCCGGGAGAGGCCCGGGAGAGGCCAGGCCGGGAGGGGTCGGCGGGAGGGGCCCGCAGCCGCCAGAAGGGGGCCACGGGCGGCGGGGGGCGCTGCCCGGCTCCGGGCCCCGCCGGGCGCCTCACCTGGCCCGCCCGGGCGACGCCGTACGCGACCATGAGCGCCGCGGGGGTGGTTGCGAGGAGCGCCTCGGGGAGGTACGACATGTCGGCGCCCGTGAGCGAGTCGACCGCCCACTTGAAGAGGAACGGGACCCCGACCCCCACCAGCTTGGACCCCACCATCATGGAGCCGGCCGCGAGCACCCGCGCCTTGGTCGCTAGGCCATCCTCCCGCGGCCACAGGTACCCCCAGAGGTCCGCCACGATCGCCCGGTCGCTCAGCTTGTCCTCCGCGTCGAGCAGCGCCGCCCCCGGTGCCCCCCTCCCCCCCCCGGGCGCTGCCCCCCCGGGCGCTCCCCCCCCGGGCGTCCCCCCGGGGGCCCCCTCCGGCGCCCTCTCCGTCCCCGCGGCCGCGGCGCTCGAGAAGGGCCCCGCTCTCCACGCCCCCGCTCTCCACGCCCCCGCTCTCCACGCCCCCGGGCACCCCCGCGCCGGCCCGCCCCAGGCGCGCCCCTTGCCCGGGGTCCCCGCCGCGAGCTCCCCCCCCGCCCAGGCGGCGCCCCCCTCCCGGCATCTCCACGCGCACTTGAGCGCCTTCCCCAGCGCCACCCTCCTCCTCAGCATCCTCTCGTGCCCCTCGTCGGTCCCGCACGCGGGGCCACCCCGGGGAATTCGGCGGCGAGCGGGTCCGCGGCCTCGGAAACGCGGTGGGCTGCTCTGGTGTCGTCCCTCTCGCCCGGGAGCTTGCGATTTCGGGCCCCCGCGACTTCTGGAGCCCGGTGCGCCCCCTCGTCCCCCTTCTGACCCCCCGCGCGTCTCCGCCGGCAGGGGGACCGCGGTGCCCGCCGGGGGCGCCTCCGTTTCCTGCATCCCGTGAAACGCGGTTCGGTGTGGCGTCGAACCCCCCGCGCGCCCGTCCCCGTCCCGCGTCCCCGCCCGCCGCTCCCTCTCCCGCCCCGGCCGCGTCCCGAGACGCTCTATTCGCGCCCACTCCGCGTCGCCAGGGCACCGGAGATACACCGAGGTGAGCCCCGATTCGAGGCCTCAACGAACCCCGCGAAAGACCCCGGGCACCCCGTCCCCATTTCCGCGCGGGTCCGAGAAAGTCTCGCGTCCGTACCGCCCACGGCCGTCGACTCGCCCGCTCGACCTGGATCTGCCCGCCTTCCTCTCCCGGGCCGCGAGCGATTCCGTCGAGAGCGCTTGTCGTCCCGGGGTAGTTCCTAGTCCCGGGATCCCCCGCCTCCCCCCCCGCGAGAGGTCGTGCGCCGGACCGATTGGGTCTCCGATCGGCCTGGACTCCGAAAGGCACCGCTTTCTCGCCGGTCCGCCGCGGCGCGGGCGCCCCGGCCTCGACCCCGCCTCGAGGCCCCGCCCCGACCTCTCGCGCCCGCAGGCGGACTCTCGGAGGGAGCTTTCGGGACGCCCGTCGTCCGAGGGACGAGACACTAGCTTTATGACCCAGGAGGCGTGGGCGGAGGTGGCGCCCGAGGGGGCAGCGGGGGCCCCTGCCGCCTCGGAGGGGCGCGGCATGGAGGAGGGGAAAGGCGCCCCCCCGTCCCCCGGGGACGTCCCCGCGGTCGCGACCGCGGCCAGCGGGAGCCCAGGGCCCCCGAGTCCCGGAGTCCCCGCGTCCCCGCAGCAGGCGCCCCCAAAGACGGCCGGCGACGACGACGGGATGAGTGTGCAGGTGGTGTGCCGGGTCCGGCCCCTCATCAGCTACGAAATCGAGGTGAGGGGCGCCCCCCGCCCGCGCAGGCCCTGGCCGTCCGACCGGCGAGCCCGCACGGGTGCCCCAACCGTCTCCCCTCCCCGACCCCCCGGCGCTGCAGGGTGGCTCGATGATGAGCACGATGCCGGCGGGGAAGACGCAGGTGGTCGTCTCGCAGGGTACCGACTCGCGCAAGTTCGCCTTCAGCGGGGTGTACGGCCCCGCCTCCGCGCAGACCTCGGTATACGATGAGAACGTGCGACCGATGGTGAACGCGGTCCTGGACGGGTACAACGCGACGATCCTGGCGTACGGCCAGAGCGGGTCGGGCAAGACGCACACGATGGGCACGGGGCAGGTGATCGGGAGCGTGCCGGCGGAGGAGCTGGGGATCCTCCCCCGCGTGGTGATGGAGCTCTTCGAGCACCGCGACAAGCCGGACAAGGGGAGGTTCGAGTCGTTGCGCATGTCGTGCTCGTTCGTGGAGATCTACCAGGACGAGTTCCGGGACCTCCTGGTGCCCCCGCCCGGGGAGGGCCAGCGGCGGCGCAACATCATCCTGCGCGAGGAGGCGGGGTCGGTGGTGCTGCACGGGGTGGAGGAGCTCAAGGCCGAGTCCATGGAGGAGATGATGGGGCACTTCGAGATCGGGCTGCACCACCGGACGGTCGGCAGCACGGGGCTGAACCAGAACTCGTCGCGGTCCCACGCCATCTTCACCGTCAACGTCCAGATGGTCCTGCGGGGCACCGTCACCGAGGCCAAGCTCAACCTGGTCGACCTGGCCGGGTCGGAGCGGATGAAGCGGACCAAGGCCACGGGGACCCGGGCCAAGGAGGGCATCAGCATCAACAAGGGCCTCCTCACCCTCGGGGCGGTCATCGAGGCGCTGAGCATCCTCAGCACCAGCGCCGGGCCCCGGGCCGGGCACAGCCACGTCCCCTACCGCGACTCGAAGCTCACCCGGCTCCTCCAGGACAGCCTGGGGGGTTCCTCCCGCACTCTCTTCATCGCGTGCGTCTCGTGCGCGGACGTCAACGTGGAGGAGTCGCTCAACACGCTCAAGTACGCGACCCGGGCGGCGGCCATCAAGAACAAGCCCAAGCGCAACCTGGCCGAGATGATGGGGTCGGAGGAGTTCCGCCTCAAGATGAACAACCTCGAGCGCTTCCTCCAGGACGACAGCATGAAGGACGGCACCGTGCCGGACCTCGAGGCGTTCGGGATGGACGTGCTGTGGGCGACCCTGGTCCGGCTCCACTACAAGAGCGACGGCAAGGGCATGTCGGGCAAGACGGAGGACTCCCTCGTCCGCGAGGTGGACGCCCTCCGCGCCGAGCTGGCCGCCGAGCGGGCGAACCGCGCCGCGGACGTCGCGAGGCTGGAGGACAAGCTCAGGCTGAGCGAGACGGTGATGCAGTCGAAGGACCTCGCCCTCCGCAAGATGATGACGGAGCTCCGCGCCCAGAACGCCAGCGGCCGGGTCCCCACGCAGGTCCTGAAGCAGGTGGAGGACGCCATGGTGCGGACCAAGACCGAGGCGAACAAGTGGCTCGACGTCTTCATGCGCTCCCGGGCCAAGCAGGCGTGGGACCAGGTCATGGACGGGGAGCCGGGAACCTCGGGGCCGGGGGGCCTCCCCCTGCAGAGGGCCTTCAGCGCCCTCCCCGGCAGCGCGGGGGGCACGTTCGGCGGGGCGCTCCTCAGCAGGCTGAAGTCGCAGGGGATGATGAAGGGCGCGGGCGCGGGCGCCCGGCTGCCCAGCGAGAGCGGGGAGGAGCCTCTGACCCCGAGCGGCGGGACGCCGGGGGGGACGCCCCTGGATCCGACGACGCCGGGGCTCAGCAAGGCCGCGTCGCGGTCCATGCGCGCCCTGAACGTCGGAGCCCCCGACGTCGACACCCTGATGGCCAGCGTGATGCTGTCGTCCAAGGCCTCCCTCACGCCCCCGAGCAACCAGAAGCGGACGAGCCAGGCCGGCAGGTCGAGCGGGGTGGGGAGGAGGTCGAGCTCCGGGGTCGCGCACAGGATGCGGGCGTCGAGCGCCGCGACCGCCTACGGGTCGGAGCACGAGCTCGTGGAGCCTGGGAACCACAGTGGGCGGCCCGGGCTGGTGGCCGTCGACGAGGGCGCGTCGGCGGCGGGCGCCCCCCCGGCGGGGGAGGACCTGCCGGACCTCGCGACGTTCACGGAGGGGGACGTCGGCAAGATATCAAAGCTCCAGAAGCTCTTCCGCAACCGTTCGGCGCGGACCGGGCTGGTCCCGGGGGCCGCGGCCCCCCCTGATCCACCGGCCGGGGAGGACCTGCCGGACCTCACAACGTTCACGGAGGGCGACGTCGGCAAGATCTCGAAGATCCAGAAGCTCTTCCGCAACCGTTCGGCGCGGACCGACCTCCAGGGCGCGGCAGGGGAGCCCGCGAGGGACGGGAAGCCCGAGGTGGGCCGCGCGCCATCCCTGGGCACCGGAAGCGGGTTGCAGGAGAGGCTGCTGGCCAACTCGAGGAATCCCAGCCTGCGCTCGAAGGCGGCGGGGAGGGGGCTCGCGAGCGCGGTCACGGACGTGGTGGCGGAGAACGCCGGGCGGCGGGACGGCGCCAGCGGCGGGGACGCGGGCCCCGGGCCCCAGGGCGCCGGCGGGGAGGGGGCAGGGCGCCCCCCCGAGGACGCCGCGTCGGGCGGGGAGGGGCCGCCGGGCCCCATCCGGATCGACGATCTGCCGCAGTCCTCGACGGAGGGCAGGCGCTTTCCGAGCGCGGGGGACGGCGGCCCCGCGCACCGGCGCCTCCACAGCCACGCGTCCAACATGACGGCGCTCCTGGGCCTGCTCCCAGACAGGGACTCGCACCACTCCCAGGGGGGGGACAGGGGGTCCGGGGAGGTCCCGCGGTCCCAGCAGCTGGAGAACATGGCCAAGAAGGGCAGCCGCTTCGAGCAGAGCCGCAGGGAGCTCTTCAAGCCCCTCTCCGACCTCGCCGACCCGGCCGCGGAGCAGGACCCGCGCGACGTCCTGAGCAGCAGCATCGACACCCTGCTGGCCATGCTCCCCCTCCTGAAGAAGGGCGTGAGGCTCAGGGCGGCGCGCGACACGGCGCGGAGCCTCGGCTCCCTCCCCGAGGGCCGGGTGTCCGGCGCGGGGGCGCCCCAGGCCGACCCGAGCGACGCGTCCGACGGGGGGTACTCGTCCGAGGGGGAGCGCCCCGGGCCGGGGTCCGAGCCCGACAGCGACGACCCGGTCCTGAACGTGCAGGTCCGGCGCTTGTACCGGAGGCTGTCGGGCAAGACGCCCGTCGACGCGGAGTTGGACGACCTGGCGGGGGGGGACGAGGAGTGGGGCCCCGCGAGCAGCCACGCCCTCAAGCTCCGGATGATGGCGAGGCAGGTGCGCGACAGCCTCAAGGTCCGGCCCGACGACATGAACATGCTCCGGGAGAGCTGGGACGGCGAGGGGCCGGGGGGGAAGGGGGGCCCGGGCCGCCCGGGGCGCGGGGAGCCGTCGCCGCAGATGATGCGGCTCATGGCCGCCGCCTACCGGCAGGGGGAGAAGAGCGCGGCGGGGAAGATGCGCCCCTCCTCGCGGGTCCCCGCGGCCCCGGGCCCCGGCGGGCCCCACTCGCCCGGCTCGCCCGGCTCGTCCGCGGCCCTGAGCCCCGGGAAGGGGGGCCAGGGCGCGGTCGGGGGGGGCAGAGGCAGCCGGCAGGCCAGCCCCGGCGCCGAGTTGCGGGGGAGCCCCCCGGGGGGGTCCCACGGCCGGGACATGGCCCGGCTGCTGTCCCAGGCGGGGGGCCGGACGCCGACCGCGGGGGGCCGGACGCCGACCGGGTCCCCGGGCCCGGGCAGGCCGGACGAAGCGTCCCGGCCGAGCGTGGCGTGGTCCAAGAGGGCCGCCAAGTCGCGGCTGAGCGAGCCCGACGCGGTGGCCCCGGGGGGCGAGGCGGTGGGGAGCCCGGGGCCGCGGCCGTAGCGTGGCGGGGGGGTAGCGCGGTGAACGCCGGTCCCTTTCAACAGGCCCGGCGCGTCCCGCCCCGTCCCACCCGCGCCGCCCGCGCAGGGGGGCCTAGCGGCGCGAATCGCCAGTGGGAGGGAACGACCGGTACCCCTCGCCCCCCCTCGTGGACGCGCCGCGCGCCGGCGCCATGGCGCTCTCCTGCAGCACGCTGAAGACGGCGCTCTCGAGGACGAACTCGGCGAACATCTGCGCCTCCAGGTCGGCCACCCGGGCCAGGCACGCCTCCACCCGCCGCTCGGACCCCTCCCCCCCCGCCGCCGCCGCGTCGCCGGGCGCGTCGCCGCCGCCCTCCCGCGGGGGCTGCTGCACGAGGGCCCCCGCGAACACCGCGGGGTCCTTGGCCAGCGCGGCCAGGGCGTCCTCGAGGACCGAGGCCAGGACCCCCACCTCGACGCCCACCTCGTCCTCCGTGTCGCCCGCCCTCCCCCCGCCCGGCGCGCCCGCGGCCCCGCCCTGTGCCTCCTCCAGCTCGCGGAGGGCGAGCCTCCGCATCATCGCCGCGGGCGGGAGCAGGTCGTCCTCGGCGTGGACCTCCCCGATGATCCGCACGGTCTGCCGCTGGGGCGCGGCGGCCGGGGCCGACCCCGGGGCGCCGGGCGCCTCACCCGCGGGGCCGTCCAGCGGGCCGTCGATGCCGTCCAGGGGCAGCGCCATCGACCCCTCCCCCGGGAACCCCGTGATGCCCGGGCGCTGCTTGACCGACCGGCCGAGCGCGTCGGGGTCCGCCCGTCCCGCCGGCCGCTCCCGCGAGATCCGGGCAATGTCCCGGGGGTTGAGCTCCGCCTGGAGCGGCATGGCCTGCAGCGACACGCACCCGTCGAAGAGCGCCAGACGCGCCCCGGCCCGCACCTCGAACTTGACGAGGCACCGCTCGGAGGGCCGGATGACGCCCTCCGCGGGCTCCACGGCGACCTTTCCGTCGAAGAGGTCGTCGCCACCGCCGCCGGCGTAGTCCCCGAGGCTCCAGTTGAAGCGCACCGGCACGCTCTTGGTGTTCTCGAGCACCACGACGGCCCTGCTCACCGCCGCCCGGCTCATCCGCCCCATGTCCAGCACGTCCTGGCTCATCGACAGCAGGGCGTCGCGGTCCCGGAGACCCGCCATCAGCGGGAGCTCAGCGCTCCCCATGCTCTCCCCCGTCTCCTCCGCGAGCCCGAGGGTGCTCGCCAGGCGCGGGCCCTCGTCCCGGGTGCCGGGCCGCGCCGTCACAGGCCGCCCCGGGGGCGCCCCGCTCCCGGGCGGCGTCGGGGCGCGCTGCGGCGCCCCCCCCGGGGCGACCATGCTCAGGCTGCTCCCCGGAGCCAGGGACGGCGCGGCCCCGGGCCCCTCCCCGCCCATCCCCGTCAGCGACAGCTCCCCCTGCACTCCGGGCTCCGCGTCGCCCCCGGGGCCGGCCTCCTCCGACCCCCCCTCCGCGTCGCCGCCGGGGCCGCCCCCCTCCGACCCCCGCTGCCCCTCGCCCCCGGCCCCCTCGCCCGCCCCCCCCGCGGTGGGCGAGAGGCCGAAGGCGGGGGGCGCCGGGCGGTGCCCGTCGAGGAGCGCGCTGATGGACGCGAGGCCGTCGAGCTCGCCCCGGACCGCCCCCGGGGCCACCCCGCGGGCGTGCACCACGAGGTCGTGCGACGGCTCCCCCCCCACGAGGACGGGGAGGCGGACCACGTACTCGCGGGCGTCGAGGGGGCGGAACTCCCACCACGTGACGAGGTGGCCGCGCGCGGGGATGGTCCCCGTGGCCGGGGTGAGCATCCGGAGCACGTCGAAGTCGTGGCTCTCCCGGCGCAGCTCGGCCAGCTCGGCCGTGTCGATCTCGAACGCCACGTCCTCGAGGCCCTGGTTGTAGAGGGTCACCGTCTGCAGGGGCGCGTCCGCGTCCCCGAGGGTGCGCGGGGCGAGCTCGTGGTGAACGTCCTGGTGCGCCAGGAGGGCCTGTCCCGGCGCCAGGGTCCGGCCGACGAGCTCGAGGCGGACGCACTTGCCGTGGTTGACGTACAGGAGGAGAGGCAGCTGGCGCTCGGTCACCGAGTCGTGGCGGAAGCGGAGCTCCACCTCCTGCTCCGCCCCCGGGGCCACGCTGCCCGCGCGGGGGCTGATGTCGAAGAGGTGCTCCATCTGGGAGATGTCGTCCGGGGGGAACCGCGGCTGCACCCAGGACTCCATGTCGAGGTTGTTCTCGTGCGGGAGGGAGATGCTCCAGTCCGCCTCGAGCTCCGACGTGTTCTTCACCATGAGCCGGAGCACGCTGTCCTCGCCGCCGACCGTCCCGGGCGCCAGGAACACGGGGGTCGGGCGCAGCCCCTTGAGGATGTCTGTCACGCTGACCTGGCCCATGGCCAGGGCGCTGACCGTCTCGAGCTCGGCGTCCGAGAGGGCCGTCCCGAGCTCCAGGTTGATGGCGCCGGCGTTGGCCATCTCCCACCCGAGGCTCTTCTGGAGCCCGCGGCACTGCAGGTCCGTGATCTGCAGCATCGGGTGCTGCCCCGACGCAAACACCTCGAACTCGGCGGCGCAGGGCAGGCCCAGGCCTGTGGGGTCGGCCGGGTCCATCGAGCCCAGGTCGGGATCCCGGAGCAGCCCTCCCGTCGAGTACAGCTTGACCCGGAAGTGGTAGCGGCACCGCGTGGCCGGGCGGAACTCCACCCCGATCTCCTCCTCCACGAGGGCGGGGAGGGTCCCCCGCATCCCGCTCACCTCGAGCTGGCCGCCCCGCTCCAGGGCCTCGGAGCCGTCCGCGAGCACCCGGAAGGGCACCGCCAGGTACTGCAGGACCCCCTGCGACTCGTTGACCACGCTCACGCTGCCCTGACGCGCGTCGCCGATGCGCACGGTGCCCAGATCCGCCGGGCCCGAGACCACCCGCACGCCCCCCGCCGTGCCCTGGCCGACCACGCGGAGCACGGCCTTCTCCGAGCCCATCGCGGGCCCCCCCACGGCGCTGCTCTGCGGGGCCCCCATCGACAGGGGCACCGCCAGCGAGTAGTCGCGCGCCTTGCGGGGCGCGAAGGCCCACTCGACGTCCAGCGACTCGCCGCCGGGGATGACCCCCGAGAGCGGCGTCGGCCGCAGCAGGGCCTGGGCCGGCTCGGGGAGGTCCCACGCGAAGGCCACGGGCACCCGCGTGGGGTTGTGCAGGGGCAGGACGGAGGTCGACGACGCCCCCACGCACGTGGGCTTGAGGTAGAGGGTGCCCTCGCTCCCCAGCCGGAGGCTCGGGCGGCACGAGAGGCCCCGCAGCTCCACGGGGAGGGTGGAGGTGCCGTTGAGGAGGATCTTGAGCTTGCCCGAGAAGTCGCCCGGGGCGACGGCGCGGAACCGCACGGCGAGCAGGAGGCGACCCCCCGCGGGGAGGAGGCCCGACTCGGGGTACACGCAGAAGGGGGCGGTGGGCCCGTCCCGAGGCTCCCTGCTCGAGACGGAGGCGTCGAAGGCCACCGTCGTCGAGCCGTGGTTGGTCACGGCGACGAGGTTGACGGCCTGGCCGCCGTCGTAGCAGGGGGGGAACTCGAGCACCTCGGTGGACGCGGCCACCATGGGGCTCGTCTCGATCCGCGCGGCCTGGAAGGTGTGCCCCACGGCCTGCACCACCAGCGCGTAGGGGCGGATCAGCCGGTTCGGGCTCACCCCCGTCGCCAGGTGGGACTGGAGGGCCTTCTTGGCCACGGCGAACAGCTCCAGCTGCCCAGAGTAGGCCGCGTTGTCCCGCTTGGGGCGGAACGCGACGCGGAACTGCGCCGACTGGCCCGGCCCGACCTCCGCCGTCTCGGGGAAGACGTTGAACACCCGCCCTGCCGGCTCGAGGTCCGCCTCGACGCTCGGGAGGCCCCAGTGGACGAACTGGCGCTCCCGGGTGTGGTTCGTGACCGTGATGGTCTTGTTCGGGGCCAGGCGGAGCCGGGAGCACCCCCCGAAGCGGACGGTGCCCGTGTCGAGGGTGAGGAGGCCGTCCGCCGAGCGCTGGCCCTGCCCGAAGAGCTCGTCCCACTGCCCGCCCCCCGCGGCCCCGGCCTCCCCGACCACCTCGCGCTGGTAGTCCCCGAGGTTGGTATCGGGGATGCTGCTGAGGTCGGCCATCTCCATGGCCTGGGCCAGCATCGCAGACTCGCCCCCTGGGGTCGTCGGGGCGCCCCGGCCCCAGGGGTCGGGGCTGCCCGGCCCGGGGGAGAAGCGGGGCCCGTCCCGGGGCGTGGGCGCCGCCCCGGCCGCGGGGGCCAGGTGCCACTCCTGGATGGGGTCCGGGTGCACGCTGGCCGTGAAGCACGTCCCGATGAGGTCGGCGCAGACCACCTCTGCCGAGTTCATCACGAGGCAGAAGAGGCGGCGGTGGTACTGCGCGGGGACCTCGGGGGCGAAGGTCACGTTGACGAGCAGCGACCCCATGGCCGGGAGGGTCCCGCGAGGCACGTCCACGTGGAACACCCCGGCGCCGTCGACGCTGAGCTGGAAGTCCACCTCAGCCTTGGACCGGTTCTGGATCATGAAGGCGCGCTTGGCCTTGCGCCCCGACGCCGTCTGGCCGAAGTCGAGGCACCGGGCCGACAGGGACACGTCCGGGCCGACGCACGACCCCTTGCAGGTGAGGCTGAGGGCGTTGCCCCCGACCGCCTGGATGGGGAAGACCTCGGACAGGGCCGAGTCGGGGGTCGTGGGGGTGTAGCGGACCTTGAGGGGCAGGGAGCCCGACGGGGGCACCGTGGCCTGGGTCGGGGTCACGCGGAACTCGGAGCCCCGGGCGGCGTCCGGTGGGATGGAAAACTTGGCCTCGACCGTCGACAGGTTGTGCAGCGCCACGGTGCGCTCCACGGGGGCGTACGGGAGCACCTCCCCGAAGTTCACCACCTCCTCCGCGAGCCGGAGGAACGAGTACTTGCCGATCCCTTGCATCATCATCTGCACCGACGGGCCCCCGGCGATCTTGCACACGGCCGCCGACGTGAACACGGAGGCCGAGTCGGGCGTGAAGGAGCACGCGAGCACGGCCTCGCCGTCGGGGGGCAGCTCCCCCGCGGCCGGGGAGATGGAGAAGGGCGGCGCCACCACCCACGAGAACTTGACGGGCGCGCGACCGACGTTGCGGACGGAGACCCGGTGCGTGTGCTTCTCCTGACACAGAGAGTAGCCAAAGTCCACCGCCGAGGGCACCTCGAGGTCCACCTCGGGCATGAGCCCCCGGAGCGCCACGTCGAAGTCACCGTGCGCTGTCGAGAAGGTCACGGAGTCCTCGTAGGGGACGGCCTTGACGGGGCAGAAGGTCACCGGGATGCTCGTCGACATTCCTGCGCGGCCGGGTCGGGGTGGGGTCGGGGTTCAGGCCTCGAGTCCTCCAGCGGCCCCCGGGGGGGTGGCCCGGCACGCCCCCCGCTCGTGGGCTCGCGGCCCCCCACCCTCGGGGAGCGAGGGCGGGGACGCGGCCGAGGCTCACCGGGCGACAGCTTGATCGGCTCCGGGAAGTTCATGCGGAAGTACTTGGTGCTCGGGAGCCCGTAGCGGACCTTGACCACGTCCAGGGACACGTTGCGCACCAGGATGTGTTTGACATGCTCGGCCCCCGGCTGCCACTTCTTCCACCTGCGGGGGCGCGGGGGGGGGCTCGATCGGGCCGCCGGGGCGGTTACGGCGCGTCTCACCGGCCTGACCGCGGCGGGGGCGCGATCGCACCGGGAAAAGCCCCGCTAGGCGAGGGCCCCCGGGCCGGAACCAAAACGAGAGCGAGTTGTTGGGGGCTAGCCTCTCGCGGCCGCCGATGCGGCTCGGGGCGCGACGTTCGGGGGCGAGCGCCGAGGCAGCGCACAAGGGGGCGGGGGCGGATGCGGCGCGGGGGAGTCGTCCCGCGGGGGAGCGGGGGAGCGGGGGGGCGCCGGGACAGGCCCTGCAGGTCCTGAAAAGGTCGGCATGGGCGCGCACCCTAAGACATCCGAGACCTCCAGCGAGTTGAAGATGATCGCCTTCGCCGTCTGGGTGGCGAAGAAACCCTTCTGGCTCGCTTGCTTGGTCTTCATCGCCGCTCCCAGCTCCCCGGCTCCCGACTCTGCCCAACGGGGCCTTGGTGGCCTCCCTCTTTCTTCCTGAAAGCGAGAGAGTTCCGGGGAGGGCCCGCGCGGCGACCAGTGAGCTAGAATGGCGCCTACGGGACGGCCTCGACCCCAAGTGTCCGAGCGCGGGGCGCTGCTCCGCGCCCGGAGAGCGGGGTAGCGCACCGGTGCGGGCTACGTCAGGGCCAGGGCGCTCGGCAGACGACAGGAGGGGACCCGAATCCAGCGGGGGTCGGGCCGGGGCCGGCGCGGGACCCCGCTCAGGGCTAAGGGTGCGGGGATCCCGTCCGCGTCCGCGATTTTCGCGCCCGGCCGGTACCCCGTCGCCGCGCGTGCCTGTGCGGCAAGTTGAAAAGGACAGCCCAGGGGTCGCGAGCGATGGGACGCCCTCAGAGGCGCGCCGCCGAGAAGGCCAGGGAGGCCGTGGCGAGGGAGATCGCCAATCAGGAGAGGTCGGAGAAGGGCCCCGAGGCCGGCCCGCGCAACTGGGACGAGGACATCGACTACATCCAGCTGCTCCTCGGGGAGGACGTGGGTGAGGTCCCCGCCCGCACCCGCCCGCGGCCAGGGGCGCCAAGGACCCGACCGCCGAGGGCCCGCGCGGTAGAGGATAGGCGACGCGCACTGGCGGGGCGTCGATCGCCCCCCACCCCCCCACGGCGGGCGCCCCAACGGCTTGCCCCCCTTCCCGCCCGGCGGCCCCTCCCCTCCCCTGTGAATCGCGCTCCCGCGCCCCGGGCGCCGCACGAGGTGCCGGGTCGGGGGCGGGTTCCTGCGCGTCATGACTCGGCGATTCGAAGGGATGGGCCGTGGCCGGGAGAGAGCGCCCCCGCCGGGGGAGGCGCGTCGCGACGACCTGTGCTCCCCGGCGGCCCCCCCTGAGGGGCCCCCCCCCCCCCCCCCCCCCCCCCCCCCCCCCCCCCCCCCCCCCCCCCCCCCCCCCCCCCCCCCCCCCCCCC
>Ga0181582_10002539_pt1 | contig 14472 bp, 19 predicted proteins | sample 071ome_32_FD_132438 | JGI IMG/M metagenome (GOLD analysis project Ga0181582, IMG submission 132438) | Coastal salt marsh microbial communities from the Groves Creek Marsh, Skidaway Island, Georgia - 071405AT metaG (megahit assembly) | ecosystem: Environmental > Aquatic > Marine > Intertidal...
CTATAATTTTATCAGCAGCCGTGCCGTCTTCATCATCTTTTAAGTTGTAGTATTCAGTCGAGTTATCTTTAAAATCGTTATGTAAATTATATTTAACCTGGAGAGCATACTGATCTAGTTCATTAACTTGGTTCTTGAACCTACCGTCCTGAATTTTTTGCTCACGCTCTAGGACTTTTCTTAATCTTTCATCGCTATCTGCTTTAATAGCAGGAGCAAGGGCAGATACAAATTCACTTAAAGCTCCAGGCTCAGTCCGTACTTGCTCTGGTCTTACATACGTTTCTACTGGACTAGCAGTAGGTGTCACACTGGACATTGAAGGGATGTCAAGTTCCCTTATCTGCGTTCTACGTTCTGCCATGTCTTCCTCTTATGTAGTTCCAATGTAAGTACTGTTCATTGGAGGTACTGACGGTAAACCCTGTTGACCTATAGTAGGTATCCCTGGGTCATCCCCTCCTAGTCCTATGGTAGCCAAGAAACTGCCTTTTTTGTTTCCACCATACTTTCGTTCTGTGGCATATGCTTTCATGCCAGCTTCTGCTAGCATCCCTAAAGCACTAGGCTTTCTACCTTGTTCTACCGACTCAATTCGTGCTATGGTTTGAGCATCAATACCCTGCTTTTCAAGGTTTATCTGTTGCAGAGTATTCTTTAATTGCTCATTGTATATCGTATCACCACGGAGCCTACGAGCCTCTGTATCAGCTAGTAAAGCCTCCACACCCTGACCTTCTACACCTGCTTCTCCGGCAGCTACAACCTTTGATTCTCTAACCCGTAGAGCGCTAACAAGGTTTTCTAGTTTAGCACCAGAGGCACGCTCTGCCTCCTGAATAGCTCTTGTATTAAGAGCCTGTATCTTCAGATCACGAGCAGCGGCAGCACGTATCCTATTATCTAGATAACGCTGTTGTTGTTCTGCCGCTTGTCTACCACTATCAAGAAATTTAAGCCCAGTGTCTATGACAGCAATAGCGGTCATTGGATCAATAGCCATTGTCAATCCTCACAAATTCTAAAAATGGTTTGTTGCCTACGCCCCATCTTTCATGTTTCCTTATAAATGTGAAGCCGACAAAGCGTAACCATTTAATAGCTACCTTATAGTCTGCATCAACTGCATTAAATAATATGGGGTACTTCTTGTTTGTTTCTTCTACCCATTTCCGTGAACCACGTAAAAATGGTATCCATACTTTTTGTATGGCAGGAGTAGTGAGCAGCCAGGGAGCAGCAGTTAGCTGATCTATAGAGGCTACACCATATATACCTGCTATCTCTTCCGTATCTCTTACAAGAAAAGTCCAGCACTCGTCGGACTTATCAAGCCCATACTGTAGTGCTTCACGGGTACTGCCATGTGAGGCTAACACTTCTTCAGCATCTTCTCGCCTTAAGTTATGCTCTAAGTAGTCTATATCTGATTGTGTGCTAGCTCTCACATGTACCTTCACTACATTCTCCTAGAACGTAATACATAGAAACCTTCCCACTCTGCCGATTGGAACTGGCAGGGAAGATGACTGTCGCTTTCTAATCTAATCTTTGTTTCCCCTGCGTGGCCAATAACACCAAAGCGGTATGTGCCACTATCAATAGCTGCCTTGTTAAGTACGTTAGCAGCGCCTCCTACAATCCGTCCAGTAAAGTAACGAATGTAGGGTGTTCTTTTAAGGGGTTCTATGACTACCTTAAAGTAGCCAGTGTTATTGTACACTACAGCATAGTTACGCAAGTGTAAAACACTTGTTGTAATTGCTATGTTATCTTGCTTAACTACTGGTTCAGAAAACTCGTACTTAAAAGTAAACGGTATACCTGCATATACTACCTCGCTTGCTGCTAGTTTACCTGCAACACTAGACAGAGGTATTATCTTACCCGTTTGATCTACGTAGATTGTACTAGCATCTGTATATGGAACACTAGTTAAGCCAGAGGTTTCTAGTCTAACTCGTCTATCTAGATGAATAGAGAAGGCACCATCAGTGTAGTTAGTCGCATCATCTACAGAGAGATTGATACGCTCTAGGAATAAGTTAGTACCTCGTTTAATAAGTATATAGATGTCTGCACGATTGAATGAGAAACCTATAACATCTCCATCAAATACCCAGCGTGACCACGAGGCCTGTAGCTTTTCTCTACCCTGCCAGTAGTAGCGATATACGTAGATTGCTTTAGTATCATCAGTAGTCTGTACTAAAATCATATCCTCGTTAGACGAGGCTTGGATATTAGTAATCTCACCTTCTAAATACTGTGGGATATGTGCAGAAATTTCACTAGCATCGTTAGTGTCTGTATCAGTATCTACAAAGTATTCCCACATACCAGACCATGCACCACGCTTGGAGGCAAAGTACACGAATTTACCAGCCTGTGCTGGCTTGGCTCGTAGTGATGCCTCAAACTCTGTGGTATTGGCTACGTTAATAGTCTCTGGTGTTAGTACGGGATCAGCAGTTACCTTAAACTGTGTTAGATCAGAGAATAGCAGGAGGCTTTCACTGAATGGTACAGCATGTTTAAGTATGCTAACCTTGTTAGAGGATACTGCTACGTCAATAGGATCACTATCTACAATAGCTAGTGTGGATTTTCTAAAGAAGTCAAACTCAAGGAACTCACCAGCACGTCCAAATATAATATTCTCATCAGCTAGTAGTCCTAGTCTGTTCCTGTGAAAGAATATATCTGATATAGTAAAGTCTACAAAAGATGGGAATGGATTAGTATCATCATCTCCCACTTTGCGTTCTGCATATACAGCAGAGTTAAATGTGAAGTTACCACTAGGTAGCTTGGCTAACTTGTGTGGCATAGTAGAGGCGTCTAACTGTGTTAGAGACCCTGGCTCGTTTGTTTCTTTCCAGACACCATCATTATACTTAACATAGTAGTCATCCTGTGCCTTCTGGTTATCGCCTGATACTTTAATAACAAAGCCGTTTGCTGCCTCTACTGGTAGCTTCTTAAAGTCTCCTGTCTCATCTTTGAATACAAGGAGATGATCGCCACCATGTGAGTCACCTACTTCTACCTGAAAGTCTGTGCTATCGGTAGACTGAATATGAATAGTAGAGCCAATGCGTGTCAGTGTTAAACCTGATACAGCAGAGCCGTTAGTTATGTTATCGTAGAAAGTAGTACTAACGCTTGTGCCTGAGAATGTATTTAAATTCTGAGCAATCACATCAGTAGATGCACCACGTTCTGCATCCTGTGTCAGAGTAGTGCTAGACTGTGTAGAAGATTTAGTAGCAAATTCTACTGTGCTAGTGCTACCACCCTTTGTTAGTTTAAGGCGGTATGTAGAAGAATAGTCAGCCTGTTTGACATAGACTAGAGCTTCTGGATTTCTTACGGTAGATGTTGCAGTGCCTTTAGCAACAGTCTTATTCTTGTTTACAATAAATGTAGCATCAGCAATAGAGACAGCAGCTAGTTCTTCATTAGGATTAGTCAATCCAGATAGGTAGGAGGGGGCACTGTTTGTAACTGTCTTTGATACACCGTCCTTATCAAATACCCTAATTGTACCAGCCGTGTCCACAACCATAGAGTAAAATTCATTCTCATCTCTACGGATGGTGTGAATAAAAGCTTTATCAAGGTTACTAATTACACCTAAGTCTGCAACGTGCTGTGTGCTGGGACGCTTCTGCAATCCTGTGACAACATCAGACAATCCATTCTCTTGTAGTTCTGCCTGTGTACTTAGGCGCAGCGATGGTGGCTGTTGGGATACCCCGTTGATGAGGTTAGGAATAGATTGACTTATGAGTGCCATCAGAAAGTTCTCCGTCCCTGCCTATCAATGATGCTAAATGTATCGTAGTTATCAAAGATGTTGTTGTCTTCGTTGATTATGTCAAACTCTTTCAATTCAACTAGAGCCATTTGCTCGTCTCTCATTTGAAAATCATGGAGAGTGGCAGAGCCAACAACTCTGTCTTGGAATATGCGAGTAGCACGTAGAGTTATATAACGCTTTGCTACCTCAGGTAAGTCATCAAAATTTAATTGCACTACTACATCGAGGTAGACATTTGTTCCTATGTTAAACGTGTGGTTCTTTCTGTCGTACATCTTTGAACCACGTTGAACAAGGTCAGGACTGTCTGCCTTTAGTGTGGCGTCTGCCCTAAGTACATCTGGTGGTAGTAGAATGTTACCACTGGTATCCTGAGCAAACGACTTGTTTGATTCTGTATTGAAGTGCCAGCCCATAGCCTGCACCTCACGGTCAACTGTGTTTAAAATACTTTCTGCAACTTCAGCCTCTACTAGTCCAGAGGACAGGCTGTTTACTGGTGCCTCACCAATAGCAGAGAGCATTGTGTTCACAGCATCTAGTTGTGTTGTTCCTGCCATGCTATTCTCCTACCATTTAACTTTATGGGACCAGTATTTTGCAGAAAGTTTTGACGTTGGTTTGCCTTGTGCATTATGTCTGGCGTAATAGCTACGTTTTCTAGCTTTATCTTTTTCACTTGTAGGGTTTTTACCTGCACCCTTGACACCCTGCTGCCCAAAGCGTACCAGTTTTATTTTAAGACCGTCTTTAGCTAGTACAGCATGGGACTTCGTAGGATGTTTTGGTGTTCTCTTAGGATCATTGTACCCTCCGAATGTTTCACCACGGTACTCTATGCTCATTAGCTTTTCTTTCCGTACTTAGCCATGATAGCAGCTACCTGTTCTGGCTTCATGTTACCAAAAGACATCTTCTTACCCGTCTTCTTAGACGCTGCCTTTGCTGCTGCTATGCCTTCCTTCGTGTACTTATATTTCTTTCCACCTACTTCTGGCATTTCTTACTCCAATAAAAAAGGGAGAGAGGTTGTAGTAACCCCTCCCCCTGTAGGATTATACCGCAGACAAACCAATGCAGCAAGCAGGACGGAGGACGTTGTGTCCCATCGCGTACTTAGCTACCATGAGTGTACCCTGACGATTAATCTGGTACTCTGATTCCATGCCAAGGTCAAGCAACTTGACAGTAGCAACGGCATCAGGAGTGAATACAAAGCCACGGAACTTAGCGGCAAGCGCAACCATGTCTGCACCATCTACGTTAGCAGTAGGCAGATCGTAGTGCGTTGTACGGCCAGAACCAGCAGTATTTGCCAAAGGCTGATTGTCAGAAGTCTTACCTTCGTTAGCATTAGCGGTGACAAGGCTGGCGTATAGGTTAGATACGTTAGCGTGGTTTGACATGATGACTGGCATACCAGCAATCTGTGGTACTACACCACCAGCGATTGCACCAGCACCACCAAAGTCACGGTTCATGTAAACCAGCTTGTTGCCGTCAGACACGTCTAACAGTGCATAGTATTGATCTGGAGCAAGAACAACAACGGCACCCTCAGTAGGTACGTTCTTAACTTCCATCTCTTTACGAGCGTCAAAGATTGCTTTGGCGAGTTTGGCTGGGTCTAGTGCATCAGCAGCAGCCGTACCAATGGTGACGTTGTTAGTAAAGTCTTCTTCAGAGAAGGCCTTGTAGTCTTGGATAAGACCAGCAGCACGAGTAGCGTTTGTTGACAGTGCAGCCTTAACCAACATACGAGCTACGTTACGGTCAGCTTCGTTAGCCAACGCAATACCAGCTTCTTTAGAGTAGATGCTACGTACATCGTAGTGGTTGATTGCTTCGTCAATGTTCGCAATGAACTGGCTTGAGATAAGTAAGTCATCAATCGTGACAATACGCTCACCTGCACGAATGTTGCCACCAGTGATTTCGTTCCCTGGTGTTAAGTATTCGGCGGTTGCACGGCCTGTCATTGGGAATGATGCAGACTTACCTTTTGAAATTGTGCGAGTACGCACTTTGTCCATAAGGACTTTCTTTTCCTCAAAGGCGGTCAGGACTTCCCCAGCATACAGCTTAAGAAAGAGGTCACGAACATCACCTGAGAGGTTATTTTGACCCTGGAAGCTTACAGTGTAAGCAGGGTTGGAAGCGGCTTGTGCCATTTTATTACCTCGTTTGGTTTAGTTAAAAGTGTGCCTCAACTTTACTACGCTTTCTCCAACAGATTGTCCCTCGCAAGGGGTCAGGGGTAATTGACATCAGTAACTTTGAGAATAGGGTTGCCCCTTCTAAGAACACCTCGAAAGATGTGCTTAGAAGGAGAGGGGGACGAACCCCCTACTCCAGTGCAACAATTAGAACAGGCTAGATTTAGCTAATTTATCAGCCACCGTTTGCCTGTAGGCAGGGTCTTTGGCGTATCTGGGGTCACTCATTGCAGCAGTGAGTTCCGCAGTGCTTTCAAACTTCCCACCTGTGGATACAGCTCCTGTGCCGCCTTGCATAAGGCTAGGTTCTGCCTCAGAACGATAACGTGAATAAAGACCTTGGATAGCAAACCTAATAATATTAGCGTCTTGCGTCTCCATTGTTGCATTATAGGCCTCAACCTCCTCTGGTGGAAGGTTCTCTGCGGCCCATGTAACCATATCTGTATATGCTTCATCTCCTCCGACAATGGATTGCATCTCTGCTGTCGTCTGAGCGGCTATAGCATTTTGACCTTCAATCCATGAGTCAACCATGCTTTCAGATAGGCCAATCTCTTCTAGTGCAGCATATGCATCAGCAGATAATTCACCTGTTTCAGCATACTCTTCTAGAAAAGTATTAAAGTCTAGACCATTACTATCAAGTAACTCAGCAACTTCTTCTGCTGACTCCTCGCCTGTAACTTCAATATATTCATCATCTTCTGATGATTCTTCTGTATTACTCTGGCCTAGTCTGCTCTCTAGTTGAGAATAGGCTTTCGCCATATCCTCTACTGTTTTAAATTTCTCAGGGAGCCACTCAGGACGGTCTACATCCTGAGGGTCTAGCTCCTTGTTCAACATTTCTTGAACATGTTCCTGAGATTCAGGCTCTGGTTCCTGATAAGTATTAACACTATCTACCATATTATTCCTCTACGGCTGCTTTAGCGAGTTGTGGTGCAGCACTCTGTGCCATACCCATCGCTCCCTGTTCTAACATTTGTTGCTGTTGCATTTGTTGTGCCATCATCTGTTCTTGTGCTTTTTGCTGTTCTGACTTAATCAGACCAGATGTATCTATGCCAAGAGATGCGGCAAGACGGTCAATGTAATCTCCTAAATTCATCTCATTTGCAATAACTTCTGGGCCTAGTGGCTGAAGATACTGTAGGAATGTTGCGAGTTTATTTAGGTCTTGACCTCTACCTAGTGCCTCGATACCAGTAACAACAGTAGGTTTAACACTGTCCTTAGGCATACGTGGCATCTTACCCTGTTTGGTAAGTGTCTCCAAGAGAAGATTGATAAGTGGTAATTGAAATTCTTGAGATAGAATTGAGTACACACCACCAAGGGCAGTCTCCAATTCCTGTGCCATGAACCGAATTTCTTCGGCAGTAACACGTTCAGCGGTACGCTGTACAGACGAATTTAACAGAAAGGCTGCTGAAAGCCTATCGTTAATCATACGCATCGTCTCCAGAGATACTCGGAAATCACCTGCTTTCTGTACTTGTAGAGTTGAAACGTCATTAGCATCCCCGTTTAGGAACGCCCCGTTAGGAGCCTTGGCTAAGTCTCTACTTTTGGTTGAACCATTTGGACGTACTAGGAATAGTACTTTGGCAGATGCTGCGCTGCCTTGTACGATAGCCTGAGTTAGTGCCTCTAGACTACGGAGGTCTCCAATGTATTCCTCAATGAATCCCCTACCATAGTCTTCGCCATCAATACGTATAAAACGTAATGGAATGAAGGGGTTATTGTCTTTCTTGAATGTACCACGTGACTTAGGAACTTCTATTCCTGCTACTTCCTGTCGTACTTCAAACCCCTTAGACGTTGCTTTTACATGCGTGTATAAATCATAATTCCTTACTGGTGTATCACTAGGAGGTATAATAGCCTTGACTTCCTCAGGAAGCATTAGGGGTGATACGCTTTCCTTAGTGATGATTTCCAGTAGGTTGCCCATCGCATCACGCTTAATGCAATAGCGGTCAGGTCTAAATACTTTCATGCCACCTTCTTTAGGCATGTACACAAGCGCATTACCTGTTACGATAAGTAGCTTGAGGGCCTCAAAGACAGGGACACGAATAGCCTTGCTTTCAATTTCCTGCATTGCCGCACGTTCAATACGTGCTAGCCCCTCCTCAACCTGTCCACGATTTTCACCTGCTATAGCTTGCAGATCAAAGTCATCAATCGTAAGACGGAAGAAGGGACTATTAGGGGGCAGCAGAGCAAGAAGCAATTTAGACGCAAGGTTGTTTACACCCCTTGCTCCAATGCCTTGATACGGTGTAGCATAGATGGTTGACCCACTATGTCCTTCGTCTGGCAGAAGAGTAGGGATAGTTAGCTTTGCTGCTTCACGTCCACGTTCGAGGAACGTATCACGCTCACTCTCTAGTTGACTGTAGCGTTTTGCTACTGTTCCTACATCTTGTTCCATGTAATTATCCTATCGGAATGTTCAATCCTGATTTACCAGAACCGCCTACATTTGCTGCGGCTTTCTGGGCTATGAGTGCTCTCTTGCCCCTCTGTCGGCGTTTCTTAACAATACCCGCAGTCTGTATATCTGTCTGTAATTCCTCATCCTGTTCTTTCGGCGCTCCTGTACGTGCTGCGGATGCCTTAGGAACCTTAGGTGAAACAACACTGGCCACAGCCTTGCCTACATCTTCAGCTACATCTACTATAGTACCTGGAATTTTCGCTGCTGTTTTAGCAATAGTCGTAGGTATTTTTAATACTGTCTTAGCTATTGGTGAGACTTCTTTAACCACAGCTTTTGGGGCTGCTGCTACAATCTTAGGTATAGACAGGGCAACTCTAGCTATTGGGCTAATTGGTTTTGCTACTGTTTTTACTACTTTTTTAGCAGTTTTCTTTATTCTTCTTTTTACTTTTTTCCAAAATCCCATACTACTAACTGCCTCTTGGTATCTGTAAACCAGAGGCTGCACTACTTACTTGTGCTGACATCCGATCTAGTAGTTCTGTTCTAAGAGCCTTCCTACCTTTCTTTACCTTTCCTAATGCATCATCAGCCAGTTCTAAGTCTGGTGTTTTAGTAATAGCAGTAATAGCACGTGCAGGAAGAGGCAGAGGCTTGGGCATCTTTGGACTTAATAATCCACCCATATTTATTCATCCTCGAAATCTTGTCCTTGTAGTTCTACAAGTTTAGTTATAATTGATTGTTGCCCCCTAAGGAAAGCTAATTCCTCAGGGGTAACTTGTGAAAGCGGAAGCTTGTTAGGATATAGGTTGCGTAGGTGGTTGAGCAAGCCATCTGTTATATTAAAATCGTTTCCTAGTACTCTCATAGTGAACAAACTTTCGCTAATGTTGTAACTTTAGATTTCACAGATGCCAGCAGTACAGGCTAATTCCTGAGAAGATGTTGTATTATCATATACTTCTGTATACTCAGAGAAGTCTAGTACAGGCATCTTTTCTTTTAGTTCAGTATACTGTTCCTGCGTGATTTCTTCATAGGGAGCTTGAGCATAAGTATGGTTATCATCCTCACGAGGGAGGAAGGATACACCACACACCTCGTCCCAGTGTTTCCATACCCAGGCACCTACCTCTGCCCACTCGTCATCACCAACGTAGATAGTTACTGATGGGTTGTGGTCAGTCCAGTACTTGCGGTATGTCAACCATAGTTCAAGATGTTCAATAGCTGAGACATCGTGACGTGTCAGACTATTATCAGCAGAGGCCATAGGGAAGCTGAAGACTACGTTCTGTGGATTGTAGACATCTACTTCACATGGTACTCCACGCTCTTTCATCCAGTCAGCGAGGGGATCTTTAACATCAGCCCTTACTCTACGGACATAGTGTTTAGCATATCGAGGATGGATGCCACTACCACTATTAACAAGCTGTGACACAGTACCACTAGGTTTAATTGTAGTGATAGCCTTCGATGCTGGTATGCCTAGCTTATCGGCCCACTCTTTATTAACCTTACGGGTAATGTCACGTAGCTGTTCTAGTGTAGTAGATAGTACACTCTTCTCATACTCTCCCTGTCCTGACATAATCTTATGGTCAAAGATACCAGTGAGGGATACACCTAGTAGCCGTTCCTCCTCGGAGTTCTTCTTCCATTTCGGTGACAGATATTTGAAGTCCACAAGGGCTGATTGAATCGTCCCAATGATAGTTGCGATTTCAACTTTCCTCTTGAGGTCTTCTGTTCCGTCTGTTTCTCTGATGATAACTTCTGAGAGGTTGCAGAACTGTTTACTTCTGAGGCTGATTTCTCCGCAGGGGTTGGTTCCAAAGTCATCTCTAACTTCTCTTCCAATAGCTTCTGCCTTAGCCTTCGCTGCCTCACGGTTAAAGATGCCCCTCTCACCTGACTTAGATTCATAGATTGCTGACCACTCACGTAGGAAGCTACCCATGTCTGGCCGTTCTGTAAAGGAGATAGAGTTATTAGCGTAACTACGATTGACCTGTTCGTTCCACCAGTTACCCATCTTAGCGTGACGCATACGGTCATCATTAAGATCAGACAGACTAATCATGGCAGACCTACGTACACCACCGACAACAACTGCTGCTGCTACCTGACACATAAGGTCATGGCACTCAAGGCTAGTAAGCTTACGTCCAGCAGCCTTCTTAAAGATACCGATAGTAAACTTGAACAAGTTCTCAAGAGGTTCAGCACCTGATGCACGTCCACCAAATGTCTTAAGTCTAGCACCAGCCGGACGAACCTTAGATACATCCCAGCTTGGTATCTCACCAGCATAGAGACGAGAGATGATTTGACGTAATGCCTTTGCCCAACCTTCCTTACTATCTGCAACTTGTATTACTTCATCAGTAGGATGTATGTCTGCTGGTACTTCAGGCAGCTTACTAACGAACTGTTGCTCGACAGAGAAGCCTACACCAGTGCCACACATTAATACAAGTAAGGCCTCGTCAAAGCTTTTAGGATCATCGACAGCAAGAAAGCTACAATTATAAGCCGCAACATGGTTCCTATCTAGTGCCTCCCCTGCTGTCATAATGGTACGCATTGAGGGGACAACCTCAAGATCGTAGATAGCAGCCTTAACATCCTGCCTATTCGAGAGGGCAGGGAACTTACCTGTCATGTAGTTCCACCAACGGTCTACAGTTTCGTCCCATGTCTCTCTACGTTCTTTATCTTCTAGCCATCGAGCATAACGACTAGCATGGATATAGGACTGATAGGCATCCATTATCTGTCGTCTCCCTCTCCCTTAATAGTTCCCTTATCTCGACGCTTTGCCAACTTCTCTAGGTTCTCCTCGGCAATAGTTTGCAGTGATAGGTTACATCCCTTTGCAAGGGCAGCTAGCATCCAGAGTACATCACCCATCTCTGTCTCAATCTTTTCTCTCTGGTCATCCAGCTTGATGTCATCCCGTATCATCTTAGCAATCTTACCAGCTACCTCACCAGCTTCCTCTACCAGCCCCAAGGCAGGATATGTTATAGCATGTGTGGTATTGTATATAGCAGTCTTCATTGCTTCTATCTGGTAGTCGTATAAGTTCATTACTCAGTTCTCCATTAGGGCTTCCCAACTATGTGGGAATAGTATGTGACAGTAAGTACCGATCTGACTTGCTATCTCTTGGGTTTCTAATTGTGTATGTGGATCGGTGCGTTGCTTGACTACTCTAGCAAACGCCATAAGGCTACCTGACCAGTACCACTCAGTCATCATGTTCTGTGGTAGTATCATCCTAGCCATCTCTGGGGCTATCCCCAGTCGTATCATCTTCTCATAGTTTTCTTTCGCCAGCGTAACCACTTCTTCAAGAAAGGACGAAGGAAAGTACTGCGACGCAGCCTCTCCACTACTACCCTGCTTGCTGTCTTCTGGCTTGGACCTCCAAGATAACGGGGTATAGAACTCTGGCTCATCGTCTACGTATCTCCTTGATACCTCGTTCCAAGTTAATCCTACTTGGTGTTTAACTAATTGACGAGCCACAAACAGAGGAGCCTGTATGCGAAACTGTACGAAGCAGTGTGCAAAGGGGGTCCAGTGCTGGTGCCTTGCTAGGTAGTTAATTAGTTTCTGGTCTTTGGTAGGGACACCACCCCCATCATCGAAGTTACTCTCTTTACTAAAGGATACCCTGGCAGCATTAACCACTGTCATATCACTACCCATGTGGTCAACACATTCTACTCTCACCAGTGTACTCCCTTAGTCTTCTCCATCAACTCAACCATCTTATTCAGATACCAGATAGCTTTCTTAGCATCCTCGATTGGCTTACCCTTCTTGAACAAGCGGGAGCCAGTGTACTTAATCACGTTACCGTGACAGTAACTAATGGCATCCCACTCACCTAGTACATCTACTATGTAGTCAATGGTTTCAATGTTACCCTCAGAGTAGTGAGGAGGACTATTAATCATATCAGTCTTTACGGCTTCCATAGTTTAACCTCACATGTATCAGTATCATATTCACCATTGCGTAGTATGCGTGCAAGCCTAGCGTTCTCTATTGCAACAGCTTCCGATAAGCCCTTACTAGCAAACGCTTCAACCACTGTACTCCACGAACAGTCAGCATCCAGCAGCTTCTTAGCAGTGACCATACCAATCTTAGGACACCCCGAATAGTTGTCCGTATTATCTCCAGCCAAAGTCTGAGCGTAGAACTGGTAGTCAGCCTGTTCCAGAGATTGTTCCACAACCTCCCCACCCAGCCAGTGCTTCGCTGGTACAGTGAGTAAGTCCTTATCTTCAGACCATATAATAGTATCCGTATTCGCAGTCCCCAGTATCCCCAAGACATCATCAGCCTCAAGCCTCCTGTAAATTATAGTATTGTATTTATCTTTCAAATACTCCCTTGCCCAATGCAGTAGCATAGGCTTCCGTGTATTTGTACGATTTGCTTTGTAGTAGGGTGCAAGTTCTTTACGATAGTTCTCCTTATCTGAGAGAGCAATGATGCAGTCCTGCACAGGAGCTTCATCTACTAGGTTGGAAATAAAAGTATCCAATCGTAGAGCAACCTCAGGCTCATAGGCATGTAAGGTCCATAGACCATCACCCCAGTCAATGGGTGTCTCACTTCCTGCTGCTGCCTTGTATGCTACAATGTCTCCATCAATTAGCAAAATCGTCATCGTCTCTCCCCCTCCGTTCTAACCGTTCTAACATACGCATAGTCTCTTTCTCTTGTTCGAGAGTAACTATGTTTATACCTGTCTTAACCTGAAGCCAGTCAAGGTATGACTCGACAACCCACTTGATGCAGAGACAAAGGCTGACACCAAAGAAGCTGGCTGTGAGTACTAGCTTGAAAAAGAAATCAAAGTCCATGCTGAATACATTCCTTTGCCTGCCCTATGGACATCTTGAACCACTCACCCCTACGCTCTGCTACTTTCTCAGCAGCCTTGTGAGCTAGTGCCTCTGACTTACGCCTATCTTTAGTGTCAACAGCATACACAACTTTGTAATCTCGAAAGGGACTACTAGTCTGATAACCATTGCACCTATCTTCTGCGTCCACAGCCATGCCAATCTTCACCCAGTCAGGCCAAGAAGGATTGATTATGATATATACCTGACCTTCGTTACTACGTTCATAGTTCTGAAGACTAGAGAAGGCAGCATCGTCAAAAGATTGGTAACGTCCTGGTTTATACAGTGGATGTGAATGTGGTACATACTTACCATTAACGTACATACGCTTGTCGTTGCTAATTTGGCGGCACTCTCTACATCTACTATCTAAATTATCATGCCTAGCAGGAACTTCATAGAAGTCTTTGATAGGTTTATCTGTTGAACAGCGTGGGCAATATTTAGTGTGTGTCTGCCCAGTTGTTTCCGTACTTGTACTCACTATCGAGTTGGCATCTGAAGTTGAAATGCTCTTGGACTTCTCGCATACACTGTTGAATAAGTCTGCCTGCTTCATCCTCTTGTCCCTTCCTTACTACTAGCTGTACTTCATCATGGATGAACGCTACAATCTGTGCGTCCAAGTTTGCTTTCTTGATAGCACGTGATATGAACACGTACCATGTCTTACAGATTATAGCACCAGCACTCTGTAGTAGAGTGTTCAGCGCAGCATGACTATGCCTGATGGGAATGATGCGGCCATCTAATCCCTTAACCCAGCCACGGTCCTGTGCTGCCTTAGAGACAGCATCCTTCAGGTACTTGAGGGCAGGTAGTTTAGTCAGGAACTTCTTCTTGATTGCCTTACCTTCCTTCGCACCCTTACCAATAATCTTACCAGTCTTCTCGTCACCACTACCATACAGAAATCCGTAGATAAATGTCTTGGCATTGTTACGAGTAGGTAGACCAGCAGCCTCTTGGTTCTTGGTGTGGATGTCACCATTGACTACTTCATTAGCATAACTCCCAGAGTCATAAGCGGCCATGTAATGA